>Ga0307518_10002462_pt1 | contig 13502 bp, 4 predicted proteins | sample 25_EM_MG_FD_203889 | JGI IMG/M metagenome (GOLD analysis project Ga0307518, IMG submission 203889) | Populus trichocarpa ectomycorrhiza microbial communities from riparian zone in the Pacific Northwest, United States - 25_EM | ecosystem: Host-associated > Plants > Roots > Unclassified | place...
TATTTGAGGTTCAGCAACTTAGTTGAATCCTGGCTTGTTGGCAGCCTAACAGCATGTAAGTTGGTTGCTTGAAAGCAGTCTTGTCTCAAGCAAATCAAGTTTATAACAAGATATATTACCAGTTAGTAGTGAATTCTACGAAGAATCACTATAGCAAACCGGTTAGAAAGAAGCCTTGGCTTTTGATACCAAAGTTGAGCCAATCTGTAAGATGTGATGTATTTCAATTTCGTTATTATAAAAAAATCTTCAATTTTCCCAACTTAATGGGAGCTAGAGAGCTATGATACAAAGAATATGAAAATAATAATAATAAAAATCTGTAATTCAATGTGTATATACACGACCCAGAAAATAAATCAAGGAAAATACTTGCATGTGGAATAAGACTCGTACAAAGTAGGAAGCAGGTCGAGTAATTGAGACGTTTTCCAATATATCTTCATGTCAAGTTGTGGACTTTACCGTTCATCTCACGTGGATTTAATTAGGATTGTTTTTTAAAATATTTTTTATTTAAAAATATATTAAAATAATATTTTTTTTTATTTTTTAAAAATTATTTTTAATATCAGCGTATTAAAATGATATAAAAACACCAAAAAATATTAAATTAAAACAAAAAAAAATAAAAAAATTTCAAATTTTTTCAAAAACACTTTTAAAACGTAAAAACAAACAGGACCAGTAGGATTGCACGGTCTAGGTTTGGGTTGAACTAGATGGGTGGCGTATTTATGTTTCGGGTCGGGTTGAATTTTTTCTAATACAAAAAAATAAATGTTAGGATGACACCATCATTTTTAAAGAAGTAAGAAAAATCTAAGACTCGGGTAAGTGACTTATTGGATTGAATAGCTAACTAGGATGGTTCTAACACCACTGCAAAAGACTTCATAACAACACCGAAAAGGTTGACGTGGAACGTGTTGCAACTACATTTATGGACTAGATAGATAAGGTCAAATCTGAAAAGAAGTTCATGAAGAAACCTGAAAGCATTTGACATAAATTCTGAAATTGTTGTTTTTCTATTTTAATTATTTTCCTAGTTAATTTTAGATTTTAATTATTTGTTTTCTTCTTAGCTTAGGACTTTCAATTTAATTAGTATTTTACTATTTAAAAATCCTAATGTTAGATAGATTCTATTAGTTAGGTAAGTTTTAATTAAAAATCATTTTCTCTAAATGATTCTAGGTCTAGAACTTGTATAAACAGAGATGTCTAGTTTATTTTATGGATATTTAGACTATTATTCATATTTTATAAAATAATGGAGAGTTTTGGCAACGCTATATACAACGTTAATTGGTATCAAAGTAGGCTGACCTGCGAAGACGGTAGTAACCTAATCATTGGTATCAAAGTAGGCTGACCTGCGAAGACGGTAGTAACCTAATCCATGATGCAAAATTAGAGGTACTCCAGTCCGTTGTGTGAGCTTAAGAGCAGAAAATATATTATTTTATGCTAGCTCAGAAACAAATAATGGATTGTTTGGAGTAAGCTTAGGAACAAAGAATGAGTTATTTGAAGCAAGCTATAACAGATCTAGTTTGGCTAATGGGAAACGTAAAAAGGGACTGTGAAGAGGAAATAACTTGTCTAGAGACTTACCTCTAGGCAGGCTTAACCGTATACCTGTTCTTAGAGATCCATCTAGGCTACTATTTGTCTATGTGGAGGTTGTTGGCGGAGATGAGTTTGATGGAGGTTATAGGATCTTAGCATTCCAAGACAGAACACTGCAATAAACACATGATTTTTGCATTAAGATAGAAATCCCTGCATTCAATGGAGATTTGGATATAGAAGAATTCCTTGATTGGATCACTAAATATGATAAGATTAACGAGTACTTAAGTTTCTCAGAAGAAAAGATAGTAAAACTGGTTGGATATAACCTAAAAGGTAAAACTTCTTTCTAGTGGAGACATTAGACAAAAACACAGTTAAAATAAGAGAGACAACCTATTACATCATGGACATATATACATTAGGTAGTTTTTGCATGAGAGATCTTTCTCCCGACTGAGCAATATTTGTTTTAATGATAGCAGGATTGTATATAAGGCAATAAATTTGTCAATGAAAATATCGTTGAATTTCAAAAACTACCAGAACATAATAAGCTTCAAGAGACGGAGAATCAAAACGGGTTGCAAGGTTTATAAGAGGGCTAAAACCAACAAATTGAGATAAGATCAGAGAACATATGCCTGAAATTTTCAGTAGCATATGTTATAAGTTAACTTTTACAGACTTCAAAAACAAACATGGTTTGTTAGTTAAATAATCATTGGGAAATTGGTCCAACAAATTTTCAAAAAACAAAAAGAAATATGAAACATTGAAGCAGGAGTTCTATTAGACTTAAATGCGAACTGTTAGAAAAGAATACGAGGGAAAATGATTGTTCTACATATTAAAGAAACTTGCATAGACAAAATACCTTAACAGTTGAATCCTGAATAAGTGCAAGAGCAGGAAGATCACGGTAAGAACATTAGACATTGGCAATGTCTATTATCTCTAGCCATTTAAGGTGGTTTGGCCAGATTTCTGGTGGAGATGTTTCGGTGTAGGGAGAGGAAAGGGCAGGGAGATGGAGAGAGCAAGAGAGGGGACAGCTTGATTTGGAAGTTAAAGTTTTTAAGGAGGGAAAGATAACGTTTTATAGTAAAGTTTAATTATGGCTAAACCAATTTGGTGCAATTCGAACCGAATAGAATTGATATTTTTTGGATTTTTTTTATTAGTTTTTTTTTCTTGATTTAGTCTTTTCGGTTAATTTTTTATCAGTTTTACAGTTTAATTAGTTGATTGGCTTTTTTTTATCACCTCCAGTCGCTGATTAATTTGATAATAACCAATACACCTTATGAAAACCATTAAAACCAATAGCTAGTTCAATGATTTTTTTCCGTGAGAAGAGCAAAAAATGATAATATTCATAGTGTTTTAATTAACCGGGTACACAGTATCAAAAACAACCCTCGCAAAAGTATGCCGAACTTCCTGCAGGCCTCCCAAACCCAACATCTCGTAATCGATCTTTCTACCTTGCTTTGGCAGAAAACCTTTTTCCGGGCCATCTCTTGAGCACTCAAAAATCCGGCACACTCTTAAATACACTGCCAACGGAAAGAATACCTGCACATTGTAGATCATGTGAGGCATATTCCGAATGATATATATAAATATAAATACCGAAAGCATTGAAGAAAAAACAAACATTGAGAAAGCAAGATACTCTCCAAACAATAGTTATCTCCATCCTTAAACCTACATGTGGAAATAATATCCACCCTAATCTGCTAATAGATTGCATAAATCTGTAGGCACTGATCCTACCTTTTATGAATAGTGGAGAGGTCCAGTTTTTATCATCAGTAGTTTTACTTCTGGTGAAAATAGCTGATACCAGAGATATTTCCCACTACCAGTATTATTTGAAGCACTTAAAATGAAACTATATCAATAAAAATGAAACATGTCACAAGTTGAGAAAATTGTTATATCTAGAATTCAAAAATGAAACTATATTTATAAGATGGAGTGCAAAGTTAAGCAGAGATAATTTCTTCTGAAAGGCCACTCTATCTAGTCATGGAGCTAAAGTATGGAACTAAATCTCAGGGATGATTTCAAGACAGTTCTATATATTAGAATTTTGGGATAAGTGGCTGTTCTCTAGACTTGAACCTCCATTTTTCTGGTTGCAAGCCCGTGCAATTTTCACCATTGCAAAAAAGCAATGGCCCCTCCAAAAGCATATCCCTCATAATGCTATTTCTTATGCATTATCAGGATCCTTACTGTTTTTCGTAATAGGATGACGATGTCAAAGTCAAACATAGCCTCACTAGGAAAAGGGAAAAGGAAAAGGAAGTGCTCACCAAATCTGAATATGGTGCTTGAGGGTACTCTGCCATTGCCAGTGAAACATAATACTCATCGGTCATCCAATTTAAAACTTGTTTAACAGATGCAGCAAAATCCACAACCTCATCAATCAGCATCTTAGAGTCCAGATCCTGAGGTTTCGTTAACTCATGAAAGCTGATGTCATGTGGCTTGGTGATCTTCCTTGCCATGTTTACTCCTCCTAAAATATCCCCACCATTGTGAACAGCTAGACAAAATGCTGCCACTACCATAGGATCCCTTGGTTGGTCAGCTAATGCTTTATGGAATGCTAAGATTCCAACCCTAGAAAAAAAAATGATGTGATGAGTCTTGACTTCTTGGTAACTTATGTGCAGCCAGTACTAAATGTTGATTTACTTGAGATAGCGCTTGCTTCAATATGATCTTGAATCAATCAGGACATTAGAAATACCAGAGTTAAAATGAAACAACATATCAAAAAAGAAAACCCTAGCATGCATTAAATATATTTTCAAAAGCATGTGACTGCAGAGGATGTAACTTTGAATTACCTTCATTGATGGATAATGTTTTTACAAATTTTAATTCAATCAAATAAACAGCTTCATATATATTCCCGGGCAATGCACCATGTAGTGAGAGGTGATAAATTGCATAGTTGACAAACAAACTTGAAAAGTTTTGATCATGATGTGCTGGTTTATTATAGCATCTGAAAAGGGAAAAGCAAAATTTTAGATCAAGAAAAATATTACCATAGGCTGCTGTGGCATGGCCTATCAGGTGCAAGGAGTTTATCCAAGTTAGAAAACAGACACTGCAGATGAAATAACAAACACTTCAATCATTTAAGAAGTCAACTACCCGTGCTTTCGAAATATTTAAGAAGTCAACCACTCAGAAGAGTCTTCTTGACAAAACTGGCAATGGGCGAGGCCCGAGGGTATACCCTTGTTGGATTATTAGTTTAGAAAATCAGTAACTATGAAAAGCAGGAAACAAAACCCAATTTCTAAGAAACACTGTTTTTAGAGACCCAACCAAAATCAAGACTAGATGGTAGACGAGCTTTGCCGGAACTTATAACCTGATCTATAATTGAACCTCAATTACAGTCAAACCAGCAGATGAAAGGCACAAAATGAGTAACCAAAATAATAAGATTACCAGAAGCATGTTACTTCTCTTATCCCGTCTCTTAAAACCATCACGAACAAAATATGCTGCCTGCAAGATGAATCTATATTAGCCCAGCAACAGAAGTGTCACACAGAAATTAAACATCAAATACAAACCTGGATGGGCAGAAGTAGTTCAAGAAGTCCAAATTTCCATAATATCCTCAAAGAAGCTTCAGCAGAACCATATGCTAGCATGTAGTTCATCTCCATCATGATTCTTGGCTAGAACATTTTGATACTAGAGTTAGGTCAGTTTAAACATCCGTGTATAAAATTAAATGTATCAGAAACTATAAGGAAGCAAGGAAGAGCTGATCACCTTGTCAAGTCTTAATAACAAGCGAGAAAGATTTTTTACAAAGTGAGCTGTTTCCCTTGTAAAACGGAATCCTAAACGAGCAGCAATTCTTACTGCACGCAGAATGCGAGCTGCAAATAGAAAGGAGTCACATACAACCTGATCATGAACATGAGAAGAAAAGTGTTGACTATGCATATGGTACTTGTTAATGAACTAGAAATGCACATGCTTCACTGGTAATAGATGGTGAAGTTGAATTGAAGACAAAGGCTCACCACAGTCCTCTTGAAAAGAAATACCAGCTGGGATCACAGTTCGCACCTATGCCCACAGAAGCTGATGTGAGGACAATATACATTGTGACTTGTTGAAAAATGATAGAAAAAAACAAACGAAGTTAAGAAATACATTCACACTTTAGCCTTTTTAATATCTTCCAGACCTCCCATATAATCGTACACTATTCTTTTATATGGATCAAACATCAACCTGCATGCAAAGACAAATGCATGTTAAAACAACTGTCCCAGAAAAAAATATATAAAAAAGAAGGAAAACATACACGTCAAAACATTTGAAGAATGAGGAGAGTTGCAAAATAGAGATCCAATATTCACTAACTAGAAAATGGTAATTTGTATCTTCAACTACCAACCCATTTATTGTGAAGTCCCTCTGCAAACAATTCTTCCAACGAACATAATCCTTCTCATCACAATCAATGGGACAAATGATGTCATTTCTCAAATCCACCTTGAACTTCCGTCCTGTGGTGCTAAAACTCGAAACCTGTTATTAAAGAGATTTAGAAATACAAAAATGAAAACAAAAAAGGTAGACGATTTAGTTCCAAGAAACAAATGCTATAGCAATTATGTGCAAAAAGGAATAAAATTGGAAGTGGCATGATGCAAAAGTCGTCAACAGGCAGCACAAAGTGTACTAATTGAAGAATAACCAAATTCAATGATCTGTCAGATGCAATGATCAGAGAGTGAGAGAGAAAAAGAGCATCATACCTCCACAATAGTATCCCCAACATGCACGTGACATATGGGAAACCATTTGCCAACTATTTCACAATGTGAAAATGTCCTTACTACCTATACACATGATTAAATTTCACCAAGCTTGTCAAATAGCTCCAACAGAACATTTTATAATGGCATTGCATTTAAACACAGATTCTAAAGCTGTTTCAGGCATCACAAGCGTTAAACAAAATGACAAAGAAACCAACAATTATACAAGCTTAGCACTGCATCGAAGCATAAATTAACCTCTTTAAGCTCAGCTGATGTGATTATATCAAAATCCTTTGGTATTCTCTTTAAAATAAGATCCCGGACACAACCTCCCACGAGATAAACCTCATATCCTAAAATAAACAAAAGAAAAACTCAATCTTTTAACAACAAAAGACTATAACAAACATCATGACCATTAGTGACAAACAATAACTTTCCTAACATAAACGTAAGTATCACCAACAACTTATGTTTCCTTTCATCGCCAACAAAACAAGGAAAATCCACAGATACAAAATAATTCGTTATGACCCAAAACAATACCATTTTTCTTAAGCCCATTAAGGACCTTCTTTGTAGGCATTGAAATCAATGAATTACTGAGTCCAAGTTCCTTGGAACTCAATTTCTTCCACTCCGGCGCCTTACAGTCCCCTAAAAAAAAAGTTAAAAAAAAGATTCCAAAATTTCAAAAAAAAAAAAAAAAACCAAAATTCACCATAAAACCAGAGAACTTGAAAACAGCCCAATAAAGCAAAACGTACCCAAGTTTCGACTGTTGCCTTTGATAACATTCTCTTGAACATCAAGGGTTTCAATTGCTGCAACTGAGCTGAACCGAACCTGCAAGAAAATAATGAAAAAAAAAAAACATTTAGAAAGAAAATATCCAAATTCACTTAGTTACTGTAAACATTAATAGAAACGTAAAATTCACTTACTTTTTGAATGCGGTGAAAAAGAGATGGCCTAAGAGGAAAACCGGGTCTACAAGCAAAGCTTAAGCTTGAAATTGCCATGGATTGATTGACAGATAGAGAAGGGTGTGCTTAAACCTTAGTGAAAATGGGGATTTATGGGTTTTTTTTTAGTGTTTTAGACAGCGGTAATGAAATCCAGTGCATGAAATATCTGATGTCACGTGGCATTTGTAAAATGGCCAGAGTTTTGAGATGGATCGGCCCATGGGCTTTGTAGGTTAGATTAAAACCATGTAATCAATGGCTTAAGACTGAGAAGGCCATGGATGATCATGATGCTTTAGAATAGGCATGGAAGATAAGGTCCGAGATGGACGGAAATCAAATTTTATTGAAGAATGAAGATTTGGAAGATTAAATAGGAAAATAAATGGCAATTTTTAAAGTAAAGGCGAGGAATTTATGCAGGGGCTTTCCCTTGACTGACCTTGTGGGGGTGAATGGGTGGAAACAGGAAATTTTGAGCGTTGAAAAGTGATGGGCCCAAAGGCCTTACAGCCCACTAGTGTTTGGTTAAGCTATTGGGCCAGAGGCCTAACAGCCAAGATCGGATTGGTACTGTCCAGTCAATTGGTTGGACTAGAGGCTCCACCGAAAACAAACAAAAAAACGCGTTGACAATTGTTCGAGCAAAGAAGAAAAGAAAAGAAGGAAGTAGAGAAATACACGCGTTGCACGTGCCGTTACGAGGAGGCGCTTTTATTCACATGCTACGCTGGTTCGTGTAATACACGCGTAAGTAATTTTTCCTTCCTCAATAAAGAAAAAAAATCTTGTTTCGTAGAAGTTTATGAGGCACATGCCCAATCCAATTTAAAAAATCAAAATCCATTGCATCATTCGTGGAAAAAAAAGGCCTTGTCCGACTTTGTCCATAGGCGACCTTCTATTGCAAGTCATCAAAAAGCGATCAACTCTCCAATTTTATGTGAACATCCCGACCTTGTCGGAAGGAAGAATTTTGATCTTCGTTACCCTTCCAAAGTTTATTATTTAGCTTTCGCACACGAAGTATACCTTGAGCCTTGGGTAGTTGGGTGCAAGCGTGACTGCAACAGGCCTAACCTTAAGCATGTGCCAGTGGGGTAGATGCATGGGGGGTTCCTCCGGGACGCCGCCAGAAAGGGCCACGGCCACCTATAACTATTTGAAATTAATTTTTTCCCTGGTACTTACCTTTAATTTCCATTGGATTTTGCTCTTGCACTAAGGCTTAAACTTTAATCCCCATCAAACTTTGAACTTTTATGTATTTATTATGAAATACGGAGATTCTTTGCTTTTTTAGTTGAGGCATGAATTTTGATGTACAGGATTTTATATATATATATATATATATATATATATATGAACCGTTGAATTCAACAGTTTGAAGCTTGCTATGTTTGTTTTTAGGGAAACGCACATGGCTGTTCTTCTCCACATTTTGCTCAACCCAGTAGCTATCTGCAGTGTGCACCAAAGTCCCTTTTTTTGCAGTTATTTGAGAGTAATTTTTCAATGAAAGAAACGTTTATCGTTTTTTCAGTAGCGTTTTGGTTGCATCTGGAGGCAATTTCGTGGACAATCCCTACTTGAAAACATTAAAATCACTTGTGTGAACGCTTTAACAGATCGATGGTCTTCGAGACATTGATGGTGACCATTTTCCTTTTTTCATGCCCTATCTGTAAGAGATTTTACTATTGACTACACGTGCCATTGCGGCCTGAATTAAGTAATTGTCATGTTTGAACCCAGAAGAAAGATATCACGTTGAATTCAACCTTCGTTTTCGAAGTTGCCATTGTAAGTACCTCGCACTCATGTGTTTCTCTCCTCGGTTTCGTTTTTTTCCCTCACCAAAAACACAATCAATCCGGAGTGGATTTGGATCCTCTCATGTTTTTTAAGAGCATGGTCACTTATGTTCCAAATCTCGCAATTGATTTTGAATTCACCTCATCTACAGAAGGTTAAATAGAAAAACTATATTCATTTAACGTAAAATTAAATTCAATTAATGTTCTTATGGTGACTTTCAGATTTCCAAAATGCTCAAACACAGCGAAATTTAATTAAAAGCTAGAATACCATATATTTTCAATTTAATTAGAAAAAACATATGTCATGTCTTATCAACAAAGCAATGACTCTCAAGATTTGATGAGTAAAGAAAAATAAGATTAAACTGATGAAATTCATGATTGAAACGACTGAATTGAAAAAAATGATGGGAAATGAATGACATGTATAACACATGCGCGCCGACATGTGAGAAGGCCTACAATACTTGGGTTGAGTGTGCGGCGGCCACATATATTCATTGATGGCTTTTCTAATATCATTTGATTTGTATCAGCGTTCTCTTATATTCAAGACACGTGTGTGTAAAAGATGTTTGGTTGGGCTACGACGACTCAATCTCTTTTCTACTCTCTTATCCTTTATTTTTGTGCCTTACACACTCCAAAATAACAAAGTGGTTTTATCATTTATTTTTTAATGTCAAATTTGATCATCATCTTCTAATTTAGTTTTATATTTTTAATTTTATTCTTTAATATTGGGTTGTCTAGGAATTGAATTTTATAATTTTTTTTGTTTGATTTTTATATCGTTATCTTAGAATCATGAATTAAGTCGCAGGTTTGATAGGTTAACCCGGGGCTGCTTTAAGTTGTTTTTCATTTGGTTTTTTTTTTAATTGAATTTTTTTTTTGCAATTTCATCATTTAACATTGATTTTATTTGGTTTTTCAGTTTGCTTTTTATATGGTTATCTCAGTATCATGAATCGAGACACAAGTTTGACAAGTTAACCCGAGGTTGTCTTAAGTTGTTTTTCATTTGGTCTTTTTTTTAATTGATTTCTTTTTGCAATTTCATCATTCAACATTAGTTTTATTGAGAATTGAGTTTCATGATTTTTATTACTTGTTTTCTACAGGGTTATCTTGGTATCAGGGCTCGGGTCGCGAGTTTGACAGATATGTCTAGGTTGACTTGAGTTATTTTTTGGATACTTTTTGCTATTTGATTTTTTTTCAAATTCATATTTAATATTGGTTTTGTTGAGCATTGAGTTTCATGATTTTTTTTACTTGTTTTTTATAGACTTATTTCAATTTCATAACCCGAGACAAACTTACTCAGGTTACGTGTTTGAAATTAATAAAAATTCAGATAATTCTCCAAAATAATTTTAAAAAAATTCAGATGAGGGTTCAAGAGTTTTGAAAAGCTTGAATTACCCGAAATGATTTTTTTAAAATTTATAAATACATATAAGTAATTTATTGTTAGGTTGGAAATAAAATAAAATGCATGGGGTCAAAAAGAGATTCAAATTATTTACAATTTTTTTTAATATATTTTCTGAAATATAATTTGAAAAAAATAATAATTCTGAGAGGTGAAAAATTAATTAATTTGGATAGGAGAATTTGAAAAAAAAATTGAAAAATTAAATAAATATTTTTTTTTTGGCCCGCATCACTTGAATACTCATCACCCTTAGCTGGGATCGATACTTTCTTTGTAATCTATGATGGCTTTGCCCTCCAAATCCAGAAAAGGAAAAAACTGAGTCAATTGGTATACACTCGTCTTTGCAACACCACACCTTCGTCTTGCACAATTGAAATATGCGATATACAGCCGGTACTGTTGGTTGTCATCTTCCTCTTAATTTTACCACGTCATATTTACGTTTTGTTTTTATTGTTTCTGCAAAAAGCCAGTGTCGTTTTCATACCATGCAGCATGGCATCTTTTACCCACACTGTTTTCCCCTTTCTTTCAAGATTTAACGATAGACGTCGAACAATTCTTATCTAAAGCAACAGCAGCAGTACTTTGCACTTATCATCTTAAACATCTTTTTCTTGTAAGCTTCAGCAGGCTTTTCAAGCATGTCTAATCAAGAAAAGAAAAGGCACAACGCTCGGTTTTTCTTCTTTAATCTTTTTCTCTCGATAAATTTTTCATCGCGCAACAAAGATACCAGAATCAGCATTGTTTTCTTTTTCTTGATAATTTGCTGATGATATGCAAAGAGCTCTGTCACAAAGAATAACATGAACCCAACAACGATATATATCATCAGTCCATCAAAGATAGCAAGCTAGCTAGCTAGCTAACCGATGTAATCTTACCAGGATAAACTGATTAATTAAGTGATACATATACTGTATTTTCCTTTATAAATTGACAGTACTTGAACGCAAATTGATTTACGTTTCTGTCATTTTCCCACATGCTATTTCCTTGAATTTCCCAATCGTATTTCTTTTGGAGGTTTCTGAACATAGGGACAAAAGATAAATTTATTAATGCAGAGACTTTGCTTGCAATTATCTGTCCTAGCTAGCTAGCAATTGGTAATCACTAGGGTGTCCTTGTGATTAGCGGAGAAATTTCAAATTTGATCAGTTTTGAAAAGAAAGAGAGGACTGTTGAATAATGCTATTGACCATATATGTGCTTGTTTGTTACTTCAAAATTATCAACGCAAGCAACTGTGAGACATCCAAGCATCTCGAGAAAGTGTGTTAAACGTTTTGATAGAAAAAAGCCAGTTCCTTAATGGTCGTTAGTTTGAAGTCATATTCAGGGCACTGTAGACAACAGAATATATATCCAGTAATCTCCATGCATAATCGTGTTTGTTCAGCGGAAACCTTTGAACGAACACCATGTCTGTAGTAGAATTCAGCCACATGCATGCATGCATGACATGTGTGACACGCGCGGTATATCAAGCATATCTTGGGAAGAAGGGTGCAAGGTACGTAGCTAAAAACCATAGGATCAAACGGCATGGCTAGGAACTGACCTCTGAAATAGTGCCAAAAAAGAAACAACCCCAGCATCACGCGTATAGCCGACTCGTCTCTGTCATAAGGTACTTACGGTCCAAAGAAACCTTTATGGTCGATATGTTGAATAAACGAACAATTCAATAGCTTTATATGCACCCCCAACCTGAAAACAGAAAAGAAGGAAGTTACCCACCATCCACCATAACAGGGATGCAGTGATAAGAGATTGAGATTAAAAAACTTGTTTTTCCTGTGATCTCAGGTTCGAGCCCTGTAATTACTAATATGATGGCTACTAGAAACTTATATGGTCGTTAACTTCAGGGTCTGTGAGATTAGTCAAGGTGCGCGCAAACTAGCCCGGACACCCACGTTAATAATAATAATAAAAAATGTTACCAAGGCCCTCAAATCTCCGATCCGTTTGATTTTATACCAGCAAATGATAAATATAAATGAAAATACTGATTAAACCTTTCTGTTAATAGATTGTAATGAATTTTACCAATATAATATTCTCTCATTATATCCATCGAGAAACACTAACAAAACTATTCTCTCAGTATATACCGAAAGAATTACAATGAAAAAATAAAAAAATAAAAAAACAAAAAGTACGATGACAAGTTATTTATATACACGACATTATCGACGATATTAAATATCATTGGTAAAAATCCGTTCGTAAACCCGTCGGTAAATTGTTTTCTTTTTCATGGCATTGTTCATTGTGTTAATTACACAGGGTATCACCGACAGATTAATTATGTCAAAATATTCTAGAGAGCTCTAGAACTGTTCATTTCTTAAATTACACTGTTCATGTTGTTAGTTACATATGGAATTACCAACGAATTAATTATATCAGTATTTTTCAGAGAGCTCTAGAACTGTTTACTTCTCAATTGCACTGTTAATTATTGTTCTTTACAGACAAAATCACTGATGGATTGAAAAGTTTCAGTGATATTTGAGAGGTTTCTGAAAATTTTCAATTAAATTGAAAATTTAAATTAAATCTTACAGACGTAATCACCGACAAATTGAAAAGTCGTCGGTGATTTTTGGGGGGTTTCTAAATTTTTTTGATTAAATTAAAAATTTAAATTAAATAATACCAACAAAATCACTAATATAATGATTAAAAATATTAATATTTAATTATCCGTTGGTAAAACTGTTGGTAAAATGCCATAATAAAAAAGGGCCAGAATCCTACAACAACATTTATGAATTTGTTTTTTTCCCTCTTCTCAGCTTCACTCTGAATTAAATTAAGGTAAGATTTTTCTTTTTTCTTCTCTGTTTTTGTGTTT
>Ga0307518_10002463_pt1 | contig 13500 bp, 9 predicted proteins | sample 25_EM_MG_FD_203889 | JGI IMG/M metagenome (GOLD analysis project Ga0307518, IMG submission 203889) | Populus trichocarpa ectomycorrhiza microbial communities from riparian zone in the Pacific Northwest, United States - 25_EM | ecosystem: Host-associated > Plants > Roots > Unclassified | place...
TTTTGCATTTCAAAAACATATTTAAAAATATTTAAATTTTTTTTATTTTTTGTTTTGTTTTTAATTAATATATTTTTAGTGTTTTTAGATTATTTTGATGCGTTGAAGTCAAAAATAATTTTTTAAAAATAAAAAAATATTATTTTAATATATTTTTAAATAAAATACATTTTAAAAAATAACTATAATCACCGGTCGTAATCTACTTAATTAAATCTTCTAATTAATAATCCTAAATTAAATCTTCTAATTAATAATCCTAAATTAAAATTCAGGGAATAATGAAAGCAACAAAGCTATTTAAACATGACGTTAAACTCTTCAGAAAATAATGATGTGGTATCCGAATTAATAATTATTATAGAATCAGGCATGAAGGATAGACCGTTGTGATGAGAGCAAAAAAGTCAAAAAGGGAGAGAGAGAAAGAAAAAGCGCAGACTGACAAGATGACAGAAGTGAACAGTTGGAACAGTAAAAAGGCTTGTGTGTGTATGTGTGAATCTGTCCCTACCTAAACAAACGCACTCATCTCTCTTGTCATTGGTCCTTTCTTGCCAACGCGTGGGGCGATGTCTCTCTACAGCGTACTAATTACAGTGTATTCTACCCGTATTTTTCTTTTTTGTAAGATGATAAATCCATTCTCATATATTGTTTGTTAGGGCTGAAAAATCGATTAAATTAAGAAAATAAAAAAAAATAATTGAAAAAATAAAACCATGAAAAATATCAATTAAACTGATTAGAATTTTTAAAAAATCAACCAATTCAATTTGGTTTTATATGTCTGAAAATAAAAAAACCGAATCGAACCCAAACCGAAAAACCGAGCCAAACCAAAAAAAACCAAGCTAAATTGAAAAATGAACCAAACCAGAATCGGTCAATTTGAACTGGTTTTTGTTTTAAAATAATTGAACCAAAACCGATCAGTTTTGATTTAAAAAAAAAAACAAGTTTAGTTATTTTTTTTTATAAAAACTGAACCAAATCAAAAATAATTACTCCTTCTAAACGTGGGTTATCTAAATTTATTTTTTATACATATAATTTTAAAGTACACCTTCAGGCCAATTTAACGTATTTATAAAATCTTATTAAATATTATCTCTAAAATCTTAAAAGTAAAAAGAGAGAGAGACTGTATTGGTATTACTACTACTACTGATCAGATAAGATGGCATATATATATATATATATATAGTTATACAACTCCAACTTCAAGGGCAGCCCGGCGAGATGCATTGTTAATTTCTGTTTGAGAAGGAGATTGTATTTTGTTGGAGTTTTTTTTTTTTTTTTCCTTGTACTTTATGTATCAGCATCCAAAAGAAAAGAGAGAGTAATATCATAGTACTAGATTTTATCCCTAGCTTATTATTAGCACCAGCTTTCACTTGAACAGCAAAACCAAAAGCACCTCCTCGAATTATCAACTGGGTTTTGGCCATATCTTGCATTGCACCCTCACTTCATTTTGACTTTGTTGCTAAAGCTAAAGGTGGGTTTTTTATTTGATTTTCTTGTTAGTTTCTTTTCTTACTTTCTCGGGCTTTTCAGAAGGGTTTCGTTTAGTGGGTTTTGTTTTCGAATTTTGCGGTGATGAACCTAGGTAACTGTGCTATCTTTGGCTTTTAGTTTGTCATGGCTTGTTTTGGCTTTGAATGGGAGAGCTTTTTTCTTGCTTTCCCTGTTTCACTCTCTTGGATTCCAGTTTCGTGTGGAAAACGTTGATAGCTTTATTGGAATCTGGTTATGTGGCATAACTGTTGATTGGTCTTTATTACTTTCAGTTCAGGGAGTCAAGATAGCAGTAGTTCCACTGCAAATTCTCATTTTTCACGGTTTTTGGCTTTTGGGTCTTTGAGAGTTGGGACTGACTGCTGCTCTTTCTGGATTTTGGTTTCTAGGTTTGTTTATTGGTTCTTAGTAGGGTTTCTGTTTTTTTTTAGTAGTCCATGTGCAAGGTCTCATTTGTGGGGGCTTTTTGGTTTATGGGTTTTGATGATTATAAGTTAAATCGACTTAGATTTTGTTAATTTTAAGGTTGGGTTTGGGGTTCTGAAGTTGTTCCTGTTGAAGTTTAGGGTTGTCTTTTGGGTTTGAGAATTTTTATGTTCACATCAGCTCAAGCTAGGGGCTTCAGCTGTTTGCCTTGCTTCTGAGTTTTGATAGTTGGCTGTATCTTGTCTTGGGTCTAATTGGTTCATGCGAAAGGCCTGCTTTTGTCATTTGCCTCTGAATTTTGGGAACTTGTGTTTTGTTTTAGGTCAGATTTGGTGTTAGAAAAGGTGTTTTAATATATCAAATATCTCTTATTTTGGGATATAAGTTTTGGAATTGATTGTTATTGCAGGATGTAGAGTACTAAAAATCATAGCATCTACGGTCTTTTCAAATATAGGTCTTCTGTTTTCTAATTTTAAGGTTGAGTTTTGATTATTTTTGTGCCTTTCCAGGTCTATTGTTCAAGCAGTTATGGATTCCCCTCAATCTGTTGTGTCACCATTCAAGACCTCTGTTGTCTTTGAGCCAGAGAAGCAGAAATCTGATTGTTCTGTTCAGAGTACTGGCAACTTATCCAAGGGAATTGAGTTCCCCAGACATGAGGCTGTGGCTGGCCATCCAGAAGACTTCATTGGTATAGTTGAGGTTTACGTGCACCAGGCTAGGGACATCCAAAACATATGCATTTACCACAAGCAAGATGTTTATGCTAAGTTTTGCTTGACTAGTGATCCTGAGTACACATTCTCCACCAAAATCATCAATGGTGGTGGGAGGAATCCTGTCTTCAACGACCGTCTGCAGCTCAATGTTAAGACTATTGATTCCTCCCTTAAATGTGAGATATTCATGATGAGTAGGGTGAAGAATTATCTGGAGGATCAGCTGTTAGGGTTTGCTCTGGTTCCGTTGTCTGAAGTTCTAATCAATAACGGGAATTTGGAGAAAGAGTTCTCTCTTTCTTCAACTGATTTGTTCCACTCTCCAGCAGGGTTTGTTCAATTGTCTCTATCATACGTTGGAGCTTCACCAGAGGTAATGGAAATTCCAGCAATGCCCACCGCTTTAGCTACAAATGGAACCATCCAGGATTCTGAGATACAGGAATCACTCCCTTGCGAACTTGATAAGATTGAGTTCCCGGATCCAAAGGTTGTGAATGAAAACCAGATGATGATCTCAGAGTATTTTGGAATTTCATGTTCTAGCCTGGATTCTGAAGCCTCTGAGAGCTTGGCCATTTCTAATGCTGAAAATAATCTCGGTTCAGAAATCGGAGTTCATGTTATGGAAAGCATTTCAGCCGCCACTTCTGATCCAACTCAAGTTCCAAAGCTTGATTCTCCTCCAAGCAGTGTGTCAACTAATGGTGTTTCTTCACCTTCCGCTGCTGCAAGTTCAGAAACCTCTGATAGCCCAGCAGCTTCAAAAACACCAAATCAGGAGCATGTCTCGGTCCATAAAGAGAGAGAGAGTGCAAATGCCGGAGATGGTGAGACTGATTGCTCTGGTGGAGCATCAAATGAGAAAAATGCAAAACCTGTTATTACAGTCAACATTGAGCCGGAGTCCAAAGTGGTTCAGCAAGACATAGTAGACATGTACATGAAAAGCATGCAGCAATTCACAGAGTCACTGGCCAAGATGAAGCTTCCTTTGGACATTGATAGTGGACCAACCAGTTCAGGAAGTTCAAGCTCCGATCAGAAAATGCAGGCATCAAAGAACACAAGTTCTCGTGTGTTTTATGGGAGTCGGGCTTTCTTCTGAGCTTTGAGTTCTCCTAGTTCTGAGGAAAACACACAGGTGATTTTAGGCTTTAGCATGGTGACTAATACTAATATAATAGTGAAGTATAATAATGTATCATGTAGTGTGTTGTTTCCTTCTGTACGTTGAGATATGTTTAGCAGAAGGGGAAATCATGAATTTGTAAGCTTTAGTAGCTTTGTTTCATAGCAACTGCTGATGGTATGTATACAAGAACATTTCCCCTTCTATTTTCACTTTGCTCCATGTTGCTTCAGCTCGTAATTATTATGAAATTGATTCTCACCAAATCATAAGCTAATCATATTGGTCCCAAAGTCACATACATGGTGATCTTAGTTGAAAAGTCAAATTAGGGCTAAAGCATCCATGATTTTGCTTTCGGCTTGCACAATTGGGTTAAAAAATATCAATCACATTCACACTGATTGTCTTCTCTTCTTCATCTCCATACCCCATAGTCAAAGACCATGCTAGTGTGGCCACCCCTGGGAAACTAGACTGGCTTTTCTTCCAAATTATATAATATGCTGGCAACAATATTATTTTTTTAAAAATGATTTATTTTATTGATTTTTTCAACATATATATATGATGCGAGTCAAGCAATCTCATCGAAGATGATATTTAAAAAAAAAAATTAAAAATCAAAAAATTAGGTTTGAGATTCTTTTCTCAAAATTAACTTGCAACTAAGAACTAAAAATATTAAAATTAGGTTTGAGATTCTTTTCTCAAAATTAACTTGCAACTAAGAACAAAAAATATTGGAATTCGTGAATTGACGTCATAAGATAAGTTATATCTTGATAAGTCATGTTTTCTTCTTTATAATAGTAAAGAACACGTTTACTTCAAGTAAAACATAAATTTATTTCATAAATTCATACCTGCTGAAAATTTCAGCTAAAGAAACTTTATATAATAGTTCAACTAGTAACTCTAATGGATTTAAAACTTGTGAGTTAATATTTACCAATTTACAATAAACTCATACTCAAAGTATGTTAACTAAGTTCAAATATGAAGAAAATAATAAAAATAACTAATCTAACACATCAACTAAAGTTGTTGCACCAATTAAATAAAATAACCTAACATACATATTTTTTTTAATTTAAATAATGTCATAAACGAAATTCTCATTCTATAAACATTAGGGTCTTTGTTGCTACCTTTAGATGTCCAAAACAAGTTAATAAATTAATTGCTCAAGTTGTTTCCCCTTTAATTTTCTTATTTGTCTAGGATAATTAATTGTAATTTTAAAGAATCCTCTTAGAACATAGAAACCCCTGTTGTCTTCCTTTAACCTTCCTTGTAGGATTAGAAAACTTCTCAAGATAAGTTAACTAATTTGTCATTAAATATCATCAGCCCTTCTTTCTTTGTGTAACTAGCTATGATGAATATGGAATTTTTATAAGAAAAGGATTTTGAAATATTAATGAATCTTTGTTATACTTAAAAATTATGTTGCAGCCCATTAAAGATTCATGTAGAACTAAGAAATTTCCAAAACAAGCTATCATATTTTTGAAGGAAAATGATCCTTGTCAAATAGAAAGTCTACAAGTCAAAATGAAGTAAATAACAAAACTCGTACAGTCTATTCTAACCTATATCACAAGGCTTTCTTAAACTTTGATTGACATGAATTTTACACCAACATAGAACAATATGCCGGGAAACTCTAGGTAAACGTTTAGCATAATCCAACAATCGGATTGAGAATTATGATTATTTTCGTAAAACTGGATGGTACGCATAATTACGTTAAAATCTGAATTTCCTTGTCCAACCTTTCTTGGATCGTATCAGTATAACTCTAAAAGGCATTATTTTTTCATTGTGAAAGGCTTTATTGTTCATCCTCTCACACATTATTGTGGATGAGCTGTACAATTTTTTTTCAATTTGGTCCTTAAACTTTTTTTCCGACAATTTTGTCCTAATTGCTTTTGATTTCTTATGAAATGGTGAGATTGAAAGAAAATGGACTGAAATGAAAAAGGCGTCAAACATGGGTGGTGTGCCATAAGTTTCATAAAAGATGCACTTTGGTCCTTGAACTTTAAAAATCATGCAAATTATACAATTTCAATACCTCAATATTTTTCCAATTCAATTTTGGTATAAAATTTTATTTATTTTATTTTTTAGTCTCTAGTTGAGAGAGGAGAAAGAGAGGTTGGATTCCAACGATAGAGAAAGAAAAGTGTTGTTGACACCGATTTATACCACAAAAAAAAAAACAATATTTGTGTCAAATGGTTCTATTTGATTATGAGAGTTCATATTAGGTATTTTTTTTTTTTTACCTTTGAAGTTCATGAAAAAACAAATCTGAGCTCGGGTTGATTTTATATTTCAGGGTTGATTTCAATTTTTGAGGCGATTTTTTTGGGTTTTTGAGGCCATAAATAGATTTATCATGATTTCTATGGTGTTTTATAGGTGTTTTGGGTAAAACATGGGTTGAAAAATGAGTTTTTGAATAAAAAAAAAATTAAGCCCTAATTTTTTGACCACCTTAATGACCAGAATCTAGGCAAATCAGATGAAACGTTGTCTGATTTTTTTTCAAATAAATTTGGGGTTGATACCATGTTGTTCACCCAGTTGCAAACAAAACAAAAATGAAGGGCCCAGTTGCGCGGGCTTTGCAGTGCCTAGCCATTGCTCTTTTTTTAAATGAATGATTTTTTTATGGTTTTTTCTCTAAATTTTTAAATTTATATTTAAATTAGTACCCCTTCTCTCTTTCATTTTATTTAGAGTCTCTTTTAATTGACGATTATCATTTTAGTTATGCATTTAAATTTAAAGAGTTTTTCTGATTTATCTATAATTTTTTTTTTTATCTTTTGTATGGATGAACTTTATTTTTAAAAATAAATAAAAATCTTATTTTCAGATAATATTTCTAATATGTGCAATCTTGCATGATGTTATTTTTTCTTTTTATTTTATTCGATCATATTAATTTGTGTCTCTATTTCTATCATCATTTGCTTGAATAAAAAAGTTATTTTAATAAATTAATTTAGTAAACATAACTGGGTAAATGTCTTATCTTCCGAGATTAAATATTTTGATCTACATTCGTCTTTCGATTTTTCAAGTTTTATTTTTAAATATTGTTAATGATTTATTTATTTGTATATATAATTTTCAATGCATAAAAAAATTTATTTGAACTTAAATTTTTTAAATTAAAAAAATGCGTTACAAAAACCATTAAATAGTTTTAATCAGAGAAATTGGATTGAAAGAGTTAGAGTAAGTTATAATCAGAGGTATAACAGTGAAACGACTAATTGATAGTTTGATATTTTTAGTAATGGATAATAGTTTTGAAATATATTAAAATGAAAAGGTCGATAGAAGGAATAGTTGCTTCAAAGTGAATTCTTCCCATGCCTGGATAACCATTAAATAACAAATATTTTTATTAGAGAATTTCTATAAACTGGAATGTACTCAACAAGACAACATAGCATGCATGGATGATGAAGAAAAACAAGAATGAGAAACTCTACTTCCAATCTTTCAGGCTTCTGAACAAATTTCAAATAGGTACTTCAATTATTTCATTGCACCTTATGGCCATATGCCTCCTACAGATCCATGCTATCTGCCCATCATCCCTGTATCTAACCCTCCACAATCCAAACTTCTCGGCAATATCCTTTCCAGTCGAGCACCTACGGTCCCTTAAAAAATCCACCACCCACTGCTGTGCTGCCTTTACGTCTTGTTGAATGTTTCTTGAGCTTTCTGCAGCCCTGCTTCTGTTCCTACTTCCTTGTATTCGCCCCAGAGCTGCAGCCCCTACAGCTCCAGCAGCAACTGTTCCTGCTGCCCCGTACATAAGGGAAGAGCCGGACAGATGGGAAACTTCTCTGCTCAAATCTGGTATCATCTCTCCCATTCCAGCTGCCAGATGGGCTCCTATCTTGAGAGCAAATGTTAACAATTTCATGAATTTCTTCATGTATGGAGCCAAACTCTTTACTGCCATGTTATCAACCTGCATCATTTCACAACCAATCTGATCTTCAACAACATGCATTTCTCCCCTGAATTCACATAACATGTGCAGCCGAAGTGCAGTCATTCCAGAAATCATGTTGGTGATCAATCTTCTCGAGTAGTTTTCTGTTCTAACAAAAAAGAACATGTTAGGCACTTTCCTTTCTTCAACTTGGATATTGTAGTTCACAAGGTAATTCACTTTGCGATGAAGTTCAATGAGGAGCCTGTGTTCATAGTATTTCAGTCCTTGTATCTCCTGCTTCAAATCTTTTATCTCTTGTTCAATGATCTTGAGTCTCTGCAACACTTGTTCTACCCCCTTTGCGATTCCAGCAAAGCTTGGATCAACTTTCTCAGGTTCATTGCCTGTGTGATCTCCTCCATCTGGATTATCTGGCGGGACATCCAACTCCACAGCAAGGTTATACAGGTCATTATATCTACGGTGCAATACTTCCCTGAAGTCATCATCTGACAGGAGGTCCCGAGCCAAATCAAATCCAGGTCCAAGAACAGGTCTTCCAGAGTCCGAAACTGGATCCCAAGTGTGTTGATAATCATACATGCTTTCTGCAGGTACTGAGAGCAGTGCCTGCTTCAATTGCTGCAGAGACACATGTTGGGTTTTCCTATACCTCGGGGGTGTCAAGTTTTGCACACATTCAGGCCTCATGATGTTTTCAGTCAAGGTGAATCCATTACAGAAACTCTGGATTGCTGGAATTATTAGTTGCTGAGTGAGTCTAATGGTTTCTGTCAAGTTCTTGGTGGAGCAAGCAAGAACATCAATGTAGTGTCCTAAATGTCCTCCAAGTTCCACCCTAATGAAGATCCCATTGATATTTATTGAGATGAGGTACTTCTCCAGACTGTAAGTTGCTCCATGTTGGTTCCTTAGTGCCATAATTCTGTTATGAAGATGAACCTGGATTTGCAAACAAATGAAAATTAGAGAGATTGCAGTTCATCGACTTTGCCAATCAAACAAGGATCTCATGGTACGGGTATGTGTATCATTCATAATCCCACGCTATGGCTAGCATTCAAACATCACAGAACTGCTCAACCAGTAAGCAACATTTAAGACTACAAGGAGCACCCGTTAGGGTTTATTCTCACATGGCAATTAACATAAACTTACTTGGATACTTAAAGCTAGCTGCAGAATGTATTTTTTTTTCTGGTACTTTAAGGTATATGTTGAAGAGAAGCAGGATGACATGGAAGCATCAACTCAAAGTTTTATGGTTAAAGTTGTTTGATTCTCCATGAAATGCCCTTGCTCTTCACACGAGTCCTTTGTTTTCTTTAGTTTTTAAATTACGATACTTGTATGCTTAGAACACCAGTAAAGTTCATTCTGAAAAATACGAGTCTGTAGTTTGTAGCGTTGAATTCTCTATATCTATGCAGTGTAAAGCTTATTTTCACTTGTTCTTGCATACATTCAATTTTATATGAAAGCATAAGCAACAATAAAATAAAATTAGAGGGGCCAGAAAAGAAAGAGAGATTGCCTGTAAACGAGGAAAGAAGCCTGGTGTGAGAAATGTGTGGCTTGAATCATCACACTCAAGATGCCGCCCGGCATAAACGCAGTCAGCTGTGCTTAACTGCCATCTCTGGGGTTTCCCTCTGCCTTCTTCAAGAATTGAGGGGATAAGTAGCAGGGAGTTTGGATCTGATGGGTTTTGTTCATAACATAGTTCTAGTTTCAGCATCATCATCACAAGGTCACTGGCCTCTATGTTTTCAAGTACTTTTGAACTCATTCCAGGAATTTGACTTTGCAAACTTCCTCTCAGAATCTTCTCCACTTCATTTCTGCTAACGAATCCGTTCTCCATAGAGCTTTGCTTTCTAACATCTAATTTTACTAGTTGGCCAAGCACATCACTACAGAACCAATCACAGTCTAGGATCAGGAAGCCTAGTTCGTCAAAATATATCACCTCACCCATATGATGAAGGCAAATAGCAACAGCCTTCCTCCTCATTTCCACCTTCCCTTTATTATCATGTCTTGATCGAATTCTCAGTGGTGGAACCTTCACTTGGCATAGCTCATCAAATTCTTTCCACTTCATTGCAAGCTTGTTGTAATTCTCCGCTCTCCAGTCTGACAAAATTTGAATCAGGTCATTGCAAAGTTGATAAACTCTGGGCACTCTTTGGAGAATTGTCTTGCTTGTCTTCCGAAGATGATGAGTGAGTTTACTGACCGATGCAGAGGATCTCGCATCAACTGTGAATACAGTGGGATAGAAGTCGATAAACCCTTGAAACTTGTCTCTTACTCTCTGAATTGAATTCACTGCAAGCTGCAAGTTTTGTGACGGTTGATTGATTTTATCAAAATGTGTAAGAACTATAGTTACATTGGGCAGCATGCATTGCTGGAGTGCTCTTCTTGAGTTGGAAACAATGAACCTGAGCCAGTATTGCAGGTCCTCTTCTATCTCTGCTGGTGTCTTTGGCTCTCGGTTGTTAGGCTTTCTGAATAAACTGGATATGATCAGGAAGAATGATGCACTCCCATGCCCTGGAAACATGAGATCATGGAGGGAGTAAAAATCATGCTGACCACCAAGATTCCATATTGATATCTTTGTGCCTTCATCTCTGAAAGTCTTTATCTTCATTCCGCTTGCTCTTACAGCCTGTTCAACTGGGTTCACTAGATTTCTAACCTGGTCTATGTAGGGAAGCTTCGAGGAGGAGAAGTTCTGAGATATTGAATTACAAAGGGCAGTCTTGCCTGCAAATAGAAACTCTGCTTTCAAGTTCTAGTAAAATATAGGTTAAACAAACACATGCAGTTCTCTAAACCAATGTGGACATTGTAATTTCGAGGCTCAGATCTTTACCTGCATATTCTTGCCCACAGAAGAAAACCCTGCAGCTTTTTGGCTCAGTGAGTGGCATGTCCTTGAACAAATCTGTATCTGTTTCTAGTTCAGTCTTTCCATTCTGGCCTAACCTTTGATAAATTCCATCAGCCTTCCCTGAATTCTGCAGTGGTGTTCTCGCAAGATCAATGTCTTCAATCCAAGGATTTACCTGCAATGTCTGCATTATTGTATCGAGTACCACGTCTCCTCGAACCCCTCTACAACCTTGCAATGACAAATATCTCAAAGTCGCATTCCTCTCTAAGCTCTTGAAGATTTTGACAAAATCATCTGCTCCCAGGCTCTCATCATCATATATTCCCAACTTAATCACACTCTCATTGGTTGTCAGCATCTGCATGATTGATACGAGCCCATCCCTTCCAATCCTTGTTTTCCCTCCTCCAAAGGTCACAGACTTGAGAGTAATGTTGGCTTGGTATTGCAAGGCCGAGAACCTGCTCAGAGGGCATAGCAAATGCTCTACACCTATTCCACTGAACCAGTTTCCATCAAGATACAAGCTTTCCAAACACTGATTCTTGAAGAGTCCAGCTGCAACGTACACGACCCCTTTGTCCTTAAGGCTGGTTTTTGACAATCTTACCTCCTTAAGGCTCCGATTTTGTTCCAAAACCCATCGAAACTCCTTAGCCCACCGTGATTTCAGCCGGACTCCAGTCATGTCAAGTGACTTCACTGTGGAGTTCCATCCTAGAGAGCAAGCAACCCTGACAGAACCTGAAAGGTGTAGCCTGTAAATTCGAAGTGTGCTGTTGTCAGGTACAAACTCCACTACCTTGGAACTTCTCTCTCCATTTTCTCCACTCCAGACATGAACCTCCATTGCCCTATTTCTTGCTAAAACAGCTGATATAAGTGAAGCCGCTGTTATAGGGTGTGAATCGAAAATTGTCAGAAGTTTAAGTGTTGAGTTCACTTCAATCATCTTTGAGAGCTCCTCAGCACCTTTCGAACCAATTGAGTCTTCCCATATCTGCAACTCCTCCAAGCTCTCGTTTAGCTTAAGAGCAGAAGCTACAAGGCCAGCCCCAACTGGACCTATACCTGATTCAGAAATCATAATTTCTTTGATCACTCTATTTCTCTTCAAGACCTCGCAAAGCTCAGATAAGCATTCTATATTGAATCTATTCAGCCGAAACACAAGTTGCTTGATGTTTGAGCTATTCTGAAGCAATATTCCAAGGTATACTAGCTGTTCTAATCCCCACTCTACACGATGAAACTCCAGGTTCGTTAAAGATGATTGAATGTTTTTGGCTGTGCCTAGGTCTGAGAGGATGTTAGAGAAGTATGAAAGGCTGTCCTCTGAAATGTTTATGTTGACAGAGTTTTCTGTTTCTTGGTAACAGCCTGAAGTTCGGTGAGAAAGGTAGAAAGAAATGCTTTGAGGATTGAAGCTTTCGGATTTGATCATTTGAAGAAGCCATTGGAGCTCTCTAAGGTTCTGGTTCGATCCCATTGCTGCAACAAACTCCTTACAAGAATATTACACCAAATTTCTTTGCTTCTCAGGGATAGGGCTTCGCGTCCACTAGAAAATGCTGCCCGTAACAGAGAGCGTATTTCTTCTCATCTTCTTCGACAAAAGTATTCTTTTTAGCCAGCTTGTTTCAAGGCAATGACTACCTTTCTTTGCTAGTTGTCTCCTTCATATTCTCAAGTTCCTTTCTTCTAATAAAAACCATCTTTTCATTATATTCTCTCTTCAAGGGTTCATACTACCAAATCAAGAAATACGTATCCCTTGAAGAGAGGTTAATTTGACTAATAATGCTACCAAACAGTTTCCTTTCATTCACTTTATAGGATTCCTTCTCTTTCCAATGGAAAAGAAGAAAGAACGGTTCTTTCTAGGAGCCCAAAAGTCAAAAAGCACACCACCATTTCCACCTCCTGCCTCAGTTGTGAGCCTTGCGTTCTTTTCTCCGAACAGTGAATACACCAAGTTTATATGTAATATTTTACTTGAAAAATATCAAGCTATTTTGCTTTTTTTTTCAACTTAGTATTTTGAAAACAGTTTTTATGTTGAATCATGGACTTCCAGCAGCAACTCATAAACAAGCCAGATTGGCTTACATGTCCTGTGTCCAGTGAATCAGGATTGATTACATGGTCTTATCCCACAACCACCTGTAAAAGAAATAAAAAAGAAATAAAAAAATAGTAATACTTCAATAACTCGGTCTTGTGTGTATGGCATACAGTTGGCAAGCATTTTGAGAAAGATACCGTACCTAAGATAATAACGTTCACCAACAATATATATATATATATATATATACAAATTCTTTTTTTCACCATTATATTTTTTGTATCTCATTTGTTTGTAAGTGGTTAAATAATTAGGTTTAATGTTTTAAATATTTCAAATAAACTTGAAAAAATAGTGAAACGAGTTCTTTTTCAACTTATTTTTTGTGGTATAGCTAAATATTTAAAAAATATTTTTTAATTTATTTTTTATAATATTATTAAATATTAAAAAATTATTTTTTATAAAAATTATTTTCTAACCAACAACAATGAATTAATTTATATGTCAAGTCCTGCTGTTGAGTTTTAATTTGAAAAGGAGGTTTTAAGTGGAAAGGGCCCTCATTTTATTTTTATTGACTACCGCCTAGGCTTTCCTTTGTTTTATCTCTTCGTTACTTGATTTGAACGGCCAGGATACAATTGTGGGCCGGAATCCTACAGGCTTTGGGCTAGTTAAGCAACCAATTGCACAAGACTATAATAGAGCTCCTTTACTGTTTCTTTT
>Ga0307518_10002464_pt1 | contig 13497 bp, 14 predicted proteins | sample 25_EM_MG_FD_203889 | JGI IMG/M metagenome (GOLD analysis project Ga0307518, IMG submission 203889) | Populus trichocarpa ectomycorrhiza microbial communities from riparian zone in the Pacific Northwest, United States - 25_EM | ecosystem: Host-associated > Plants > Roots > Unclassified | place...
AGTCTCCATTACTTTCATGGTGAATTTATCAGGGTATTAAAACTGAGCTTGATTTTTTTATGAAACTTATTTGATTTGCTAGTAAAATATATGTAAACAGTGTGCCCTTCCAATTGCAGACATTACACGGGTTAGTTTCATAAAGTGACACTTACATTATTAGAACACCAATTCTACACTTTTTCTACATTGAGTACATGGCCTTTAGTTTTTTTTTTTCCAAAGAAGTACACTAACTTTTTTAAAACTTCCAATCATGTACTCCCATCTAACTCTGTTAATTGCTATGTTTTCTGCTTATGTGTCCTTTGACTGTTAGTAAAGGAAAATTGCAATGTTGGTCCACCAACTTGCAATTTTTTCAATCAAGTACATGAACTATATTATATTAGGTTTCATTTTGGTATACTGACCTTTTTGATTGTTCCAATTGGGTACTTTTACAATAATCCATTGTTTTATCCTATTTATTTTTCAATCATATGATTTTCCATTTCTCTTATTAAAATAATAAATATTTGAATTGTACTAATAATTTTTTTATTAGTTTTGATTAATCATAAAATACCTTTTAAACTCAGTGTAGAAGTTAGATAGCTTATTGTTAATTAAAAGGATTTATTTAATTTAAAACATTTTTTGTCATTAAATACAATATCAGCATGGAGGGTACTTGAACTAAAAAAAACCACATTAGAAAATGAAAAATTGGCAAAAGTAATTAATTGTCATTATAAAAAAAGTTGGTGTATCAAAATAAGAAAGATTAAAGTCTATATACTCAATTGAGACAAAGTGAAAGTTTGTGTACCAACAACAGTTCAAGGCCACAGGACCTATCATCAAATAACTAAGCAGTTGACAGAAAGTAGATGGAGGTACTTGATTGGAGGTTCTGAAAAGATTGGTGTACTCAAATGAAAAAAAAATAAAAGTCCATGGACTTGATTGAGAAAGTTGTAAATTAGTTTTATTAACAGAGCAATTATCCTGTTTCATAATTGCAGAAGATAGGAAATATTAGTAGTATATTTTGTTAGCACCATCTTATTCTTATGCTACGTCTGCCTTGTTTACCTCTCCTGCCTGCCCTCCTCCTAAATTTGCAGAAAGGATGTTGTAAAACTTTGAGTTATGGATGTTGCTGTGTAGTTGCCTTTACTATTACTTATTGCCTCTTTGGTAGATCTGCATATGTAATCAAAATATTAATGATCTCTATATTTGAATATCTTTCTGTTGAGGTTCTTTTCCATCATATAATCTTCAAATTGTTTTTTGAAATTGAGAAGAAAATGTTAAGTAGGTAGTTTACATCTTTTATGCACTTTCCAGAATGAATATATGTTGAGTTATTTCCGTGGCTCTCAATCTCAGGCCTATAGTCAGAAGTTTGAGATTTTGTCGATAACTTTGGATGGAGTCAATTTGAAATGCCAATGGTTTATACATTTGACTTGTGCTATTGTCAGTATATATAGTCAGTATCCGTAGTCAAGAGTATCAACTGTAAATTGAAAAATTAAATTTCAATCTTTATAATTTGCTAACTGTATTCATCATTGAAATTCTTTAATTTTCTATTTGGTGTGTCGATGGTGGTTCCAAATCAGCAACCAAAGGGTTTTTTTATTGGGGGGAGGGGGGATTTAATGTATTATCATGAGCATGGTTACAACTGGGATTGGTTTTGCAGTATGGATTGATCTTGTTGTGTGAATTAATTGCTGATTTATAGCATTCTCTTCTCTAGATTTAGGTTTTATTCCAATCAATTGCAGTTTTAGCATTTTTGTTGTTTGCAAGCTGCAATGTTGCCAAGAGTACATGTTCATACATTGTTTCAGTCACTAACCTGTTGTAGTTTGTTTTTGTCAGGGTCTACTAGGACCAATGGGATTGGCAAGTTTGAATCCGCTAGAACAGGAAGCTGCAATATATTCTCTATCAACTTTGATGTCCATAACACCAAGAGATATGTATTTGGCATTTGAAAAGGTTGTTTCTTGTATATCCAGTGTGCTGTTTTAAATGAAATCTTGATGAATTATGGCCATTTGGCCATATTTGTTACTGCCGACTGCCGACCATAATTTTTTTTTTCTCCTTGCCAGCAATTGAAAAATCATCCAGACCGTTATGCACATGATATGCTTTCAGAGAGTGATATTCGGGTACTGTTCCTAAACACACTTAATTTCTCAATACTGGATTTGCCAAATATAGTACCAGTCACTTTCTTATAGCAATGTTATTCTCAAGTTAGTTGCTTGTAGACTATACATGTTTGAAATGAGAGATAAACTTTTCAATCTTGGAAGGGATATGTTGTCATTTTGTCTTTTCCAGAGTCAGGTTCAGCTTTCCAATCTTGGGAGGGATATGTTGTCATAGTGGCTCTTTCTGTATGGTTGTTAGATCTGTTTGACGTTGTGCACTAGGATAACATTTTAGCTTACTGCTGGGTGTGCATTGGCCGGGACCAGAGCATGTCTTAGGCCTTTTCCATTTCTTGTTTCTGGACCAGCACAGGATTGTAGACACAAATGACAGGTGTGGCGACCATGTGTCATTTGGTTGATTGAGCTTCTTGGGCTTTGACCTTTGTTAATGTGAAAATATATATTATTAAGCTGATATTTTCTTGCAGACACTACTGAATCTGTGTATTCAGAAATTCCAGTGATTATTTGTTTAGATGAGAAGATGTCATTTGAGGACTTTTGGCAATGAAAATATGGCCCTAGCCTAGGTGGCAGGAGCATATTAATTCCATTTTTGTACTATCAATTCTTTTTCCCATATATTTTCCCTCTGGTTCATTGTATTTATGCAAGGATAAATGTTTCTTGTTGCTACGATGGCCTTCTATAATCTGCTAGCCTTGGTCACAGAATTTCTTTTGTTTTCTGTGTTTTCGACCTAGTGTTTTGTATTACTTATTTGTAAATTTTTTCTCAGATTTTTCATACCCCTGAAGGAATGCTTTCTAGTGAGCAAGGCGTTTATGTTGCAGAATCTGTTGCTTCTAAGAACACAAGACAGGCGAAGGGCCGTTTTCGGATGTACGAGGACCACAATGACACGGTAGTTATTATTCCTTTTCATTTATTCCTCTTACTTTTTTTGCTCCTACTGCCACCTGATGTTATTTTTATTTGCAACTGTGTCTCTCTTCCCAGGATGATGTCAATTCTAATCAGTTTGTGAAGAGAGAACCAACTGGTAGAGAAGCTGCTGGTATGGGTAAAAAGGATATTGGGAAGTCGACGAAGAAAGCTGGCATGTTATTTTGCACTTGGTAAATTAATTGATACTGGTATTGATTAAAATTATTTCCTGCTTAACATGCTTTTGTTTCATTGTCTCTGGTTTTTGTAGATAAAGGAAAGACAGCAAAAGAAGAGGCTCGTGAATTATTGCTGAAGGAGGAGGCAGCTGTACGAGATAAGGTTAGAGGTATACAGGACAACCTTTCATTGATGCTGAGAGCTCTTGGGGAAATGGCCATCTCTAACCCTGTATTTGCACACAGTCAACTACCTTCCCTGGTTCGTGTCATGCAACCTGCTTTTCTTTGCGTGTTACTTTTGTTGATGTATAGACAAACAGGTGATATCTCACAAGCATTATGTCAGAATGTGACTGTTCTTCTACTTCTTACTCTGTTTTATGCGAAGATCAAAATGTTTGATGCAAAGCTGCAGCATATGTTGTTATTAGTCTACAGTTCTCTTAAATGGTCACTGTGAAACTAAACTTCAACTGCCTTTCCTTTTGTCTACAATTCTCTTAAATGGTCACTGTGAAAGTGAACTTCAACTGCCTTTCCTTTTGTCTACAGTTCTCTTAAATGGTCACTGTGAAACTAAACTTCAACTGCCTTTCCTTTTCTGATCCCCAATTCCTCAGCAATTAGCTTTGATCACTTTATTATATGAACATCTGCATGCTAGGAGATGGGAAAGAACGATATGTCAATGCTTGCTATTGTTCATTTTAAGAGCCCATTAGCTATTTTAATTTTATGATGGTTGTTCGGAAACATTATTTTTCATGTTAGAGAATTTCTTCCATTGTGGTCCTAATCTATTTCTCATATGAGTTCTGATTCTCTCTCATAGCTGGTGATTTAAAGTATGTTTCAGTGCTTGTATCGTTAAGGGTTTTTATTCTTCTTATACTTTAAGCTCCTCTATGTGGTCCTAATCCTCTTCTTTTGTGCATGTTATCAGATTAAGTTTGTTGACCCTTTGCTACATTCACCTATAGTGAGTGACGTGGCCTATGAGACCTTGGTGAAGCTATCCAGATGTACAGCCACACCTCTTTGTCATTGGGCTCTTGACATTGCTACTGCTCTACGCCTTATTGTGACCAAGGATGTCAGTGTTTTCTTGGATCTTATTCCAATAGCTGGTGACGGGGAAGCCAATGAGAGTCCTTCTTTGGGTCTTTTTGAGAGAATAATTAATGGCTTATCTGTGTCTTGTAAACCTGGACCTCTTCCTGTAGATTCTTTTACTTTTGTATTTCCTGTAAGTTTTCCTCCCTTTTCATGTATAACTAAATTCATTGCAACTTCTTGTTAATCTATATGTGATGTCATTGTTGTCAGATAATGGAGCACATTCTATTATCACCCAAGAAGACTGGACTTCATGATGATGTGCTTCGTATTCTCTATTTGCACATGGATCCACTGTTACCCCTTCCTAGACTTCGAATGCTATCAGTTAGATATCTAAACTTTTGTTTTTGATGAACCAATGTGATATATATGATTTTTCAGATTTCTCTGTCTGTTTTCTTTTTGCATGCAATATAATTCACTCTTTGTGTTGCAGGCTCTTTATCATGTTCTAGGTGTTGTTCCTGCCTATCAGGGCTCCATTGGACCAGCATTAAATGAATTGTGCCTCGGTTTACAACCAGAGGAAGTTGCACCTGTATGATACATTTTAACTTTGGTTTCATCGTTCATGTAACTCTGTTTAACCTTCCATGATTTTATTTTTAAATATTTATGGTTACAGGCACTGAATGGAGTGTATGCAAAAGATGTTCATGTAAGAATGGCCTGCTTAAATGCCATAAAATGTATTCCAGCAGTTGCCAGCCGATCTGTCCCCGAGAATGTTGAGGTTGCAACTAGTCTTTGGATTGCTCTACATGATCCAGAAAAGGTTTGGTTTGCCAGTTGTTGTTTTCTTTGATGTAATTGAATTTGGTAACAAACTTTTCGTTGTTTAACAGGAAATAGTCCAGTGGATAGTTTCTTCAGCTTATTTCTATCACCTGTTCTATTGATTGTTCACCTATATTTTCTTCCCCTTGATGTGTAATTATAAATGACAACCTTGCATTTTTTTTCCGTTGTTTTTGTAAGTGCATCAAACTTGTTCCTCCACTTCGAAGATTCTCGTGGCTTGATATTTTATTGCTTAAAATGTACTGCGTGCTGTGAGGCATCCACTACTAAATTCCTGTTTCACTCTTTTTGTGCTTTCCGAATTCATATTTTCTGCCATCATCATCAATTTATAATTCTGTCGATTTAAGAGCTTTGGGTGTTTCTAAGTTTTTTATTCAACATGTATTATTCTTAGTTAGGATTCTATTTCCTATTTAGATATGGTCGTTTTGCCCCTATATAAAGCATCATACTTTTATATTGGATAATTGTTTATCGAAGGAGAACTATCATTGAGAATGTTGCAATTTAGTATTGCCTAGTCAACTTTAGATATCTCAACTCTCCTTCTGGATTCAAGGATCTCCTGTAGATTTTTAGGTTACTTCTATCCTTACCCTTAATTTGCCTATCATGTTCAATGCCAGTCATACTTTATATTTCCTGTTTAATTTACCAGAGGCTAAATGCATTTTTATGTGTCCATGGTCCTTTCCCAGTTTTGTTAGTTTGATCTGTGTCTGTTATTCGCTGCTTCTCGAGTAACTTAAATGCTGTAACCTTCCTGGAGGCTTAGCTAAATTTCATATGCATATGGTAAAGTTTATCATACAAGGGAATGTGTAACAGCCATCAAAACATCTATTTAAGACCTTGAATGATTGAGCAGCTTAATGTTGTGACTTCAGTTGTGACTCTGCATTTGAATACACTAGAAAGATCTTCACTTGTCATATAATGATTGCTCATTTTAGAAGTATTCTGAGACATTTGAATTAAGTTATTGTCATCAATGATTTGTTTGATTGCTTGAACATCACCTGGAAGTTCTGTGAACTGGGCTATTAACCATTTATGGTCCAGTCAAATAGTGGATCTGGAAACGCACAATAAATACAAACAGCGAACTTGCATGCTCTAGTTGGTGAAGTAACAAGTAGTTCTTTGGTCATCTGGTGATTTTCTTTTAACTGCCATCATATAAATGGTGGATTTGATCCTAGCAGGTTTGATTAAGTTTATACGGAATCAGGGCAGGTTCAACCACTTTTGTTACGTCTCTGATTTGTATGGCTGCGAGCAGTTAAAACTTTCTGTTGGTTTCAAACTTTCTATTGCTATTGGTTTCCTTTTTATTTTTTATATTTTCATGCATGGGGTATCTCTTGGTCCCTTTGGGCCTAAGAAATAGTTGTCCATGGCACGGGACTTGTTGTGCCAGTCATGCCAGCCCCTTGTGTTGATGAGTGCCCACCTTGTTATGGCAATATGTTCTCATACTAATTTGTGTTCGCAATGTATCCTCCAAAAGATACTGTTCTTCATGTTTACAATTATATAGATTACACGGTTCTGAACTTGATCTTGTAACATTCTTCCATCTTAAATTTCACTTATTTTACCTTGTTGTTTTTAAGTCATTGGTTAGTTGTTCAAATTTCACTTATTTCACTTATACTGTTGTTTTTAAATTTCACTGGTTTTCATTGGTTAATTATTTCATTTAGTCGCTTGTTTTTGTTATTAATTTGAACTCACTCACTTTGTTTTTTACTCCATGTTTACAGTTAGTTGCTGAAGCTGCAGAGGATATTTGGGATCGCTATGGACATGACTTTGGGACCAATTATTCTGGACTTTTCAAAGCACTTTCTCATATTGATTACAATGTGCGGTTGGCTGCTGCAGAGGCATTAGCTGCTGCTTTGGATGAAAATCCAGATACTATACAGGTTAGTGTGACAAAATTATGATTCTTCTTCTGTGTGCTGTTTTCTAATTTTTTTTTTATTGATCTCCTCAGGAATCTCTTTCTACTTTATTTTCTTTATATATCCGGGATGCTGGTTTTGGTGAGGATACTGTTGATGCTGGTTGGCTGGGCAGACAAGGAATAGCACTGGCTTTACATTCTGCTGCTGATGTTCTAAGAACAAAAGACCTCCCTGTTGTTATGACATTCCTCATATCACGAGCATTGGTAAGATTTGCCTTTCCATTTTGATTGAATTAAGTTGGCTCATTGTTAAGAAATAATTACGTCCCCAAATTATCACATCCATTTTTGGAGACTAGGTAGCTACAGTCATTTAATCAAAGTACTACTTAATATTACACTACTGATGCTTAAAGAGCTTTTCTTTGCAGTTATTGTCTAACCCAGAAAACACTGCTGTTACCAATGGAGTACTGATCTGCTATGTTTCTTAGTAGATTAAGATTTCCATTATCTATCTATTCATTAATTAGAAGAAAGCTATATTATTTTTTCTTAAAGCGTATTTTTGGACTCTTCTATTGCATTTTTACCTCATATCAAGGAGAATCATCATTTTCATTTCATCATTTTGTTTGGTATGGATGATCTTGTATGCCTTGAAGTGTTTATCATCTTAGCTATAAATTGGTCTGAATAAATCAGTGTCTCTGTTTTTTTAACCCTTTTATGTTGTAGGGTGACCTTAATGCAGATGTTCGAGGAAGAATGATCAATGCTGGCATCATAATTATTGATAAGCATGGAAGAGACAATGTTTCCTTGTTGTTTCCAATCTTTGAGAACTACCTGAACAAGAAGGTCAGTCTTCATTTAAATCATAACATGTTTGACCTTTTTTATTATGTTTCCATACTTCATGAATTCTATAGATGGATAGACTCTGATGTAATGATTAAAGATTATTTAACCTTTTTTTATATTTGTCCCTCTCATATAATTTCTTGTGCTTAGGCATCAGATGAGGAAAAATATGATTTGGTTCGTGAGGGTGTTGTTATTTTTACTGGAGCCTTGGCAAAACACTTGGCTAAGGTCTGATTTTATGTGCCAGTGTTCCTTTCATAGCAAATTCATCAAGCTTTTTTTCTTGTTTCGTTTTAACATCTGTATTTTCTTGCAGGATGATCCCAAAGTCCATGCAGTGGTGGAGAAGTTGTTGGATGTTTTGAATACTCCATCAGAGGCTGTTCAGCGGGCAGTTTCGTTTTGCTTATCTCCACTAATGCAGTCAAAGAAAGTATGAAGCAATTTTTGCCTAAAATTAAAATCTAATTCTCATAATGATGCATTTAGTTATTGTAATATATTGATGCTCGTGTCCTTTTCTAATTCTTCCATCTCCAAATCGAAAAAAATGAACTAGAGGCAGTATATTTCTGAAGTTTCATGTTGTTATGTCTGGGTTTACAAGCTGTCCTAACATCTCCTTTTCTTGCATCAGGATGATGCACCTGCTCTTGTTTCTAGGTTATTGGATCAACTTATGAATAGTGACAAATATGGGGAACGCCGAGGAGCAGCTTTTGGACTTGCTGGAGTGGTCAAGGGATATGGAATATCTTGCTTGAAGAAGTATGGAATTACTGCTGCAATAAGGGAAAGTCTTGCAGATAGGTATATTCACACTCTGGTTGGTTTTAGTTTTATTAAAATGGTATATTCCTCTGATTCTGGTCATTTTCTTTAATCATATTTGGCAATATTAGTAGTAGTTCCTCTCAAGTTAAAAATTTTCTGATCCTTCTTTTATTGTTTGTGGACATGAACAGTGATTGGTTGTCAAGAATAAAATTGTTTTCCAATAGGGTTCTTGTTCATTTAGTTGTCATAGTGTGGGTGGAGGGGATCCCTGTCTGCCAAGCCAAAGCCAAATAGCGCTTCTTACTGTAGTTATTCACCTTTGTATTTTTTAATTTTGGACTTTGACGAGCTTGTGTTTCTTTCAAACTACAGGAGTTCAGCAAAACATCGTGAAGGAGCTCAACTGGCTTTTGAGTGCTTTTGTGAAACACTTGGAAAACTGTTTGAACCGTATGTATAAATAATTGTAGCCTAAAGACTGCAATGTTGTCTGTGCAGATTTCTTTGTATGATTAATGCATCTATTTTTCCTGTTTATATCCAGGTATGTGATTCAAATGTTGCCGTTACTTTTGGTTTCTTTCTCTGACCAAGTTGTAGCAGTTCGTGAAGCTGCTGAATGTGCTGCTCGTTCAATGATGTCTCAACTTAGTGCACAGGGGGTGAAGCTTGTGCTTCCATCGATTCTAAAGGTGCCTTTTGTGGATTTAATTGTTACATATTCAGCACATTTGTTTGATAAGATATAATAATTGAACTGGTCATATAGTTCTTCTAAATCTTGAGGGACCATACTATGGATGGAGACTCGGTTTTTATTCTGTCATAGGGATAAATTTTCTGTATTAAAAGTTGATAATTTAACTCTAGTAATCATGTAATGATTTTAGTTAGGTCTCATTATACTGCACCCTTATGCTTGATCAGTACGGATACTTCAGTTGGATAATAAAATTCTTTTATTTCCCTGGATGGTGGACATTTATGATCTGTTAGCTGTGTTCTGAATTGAATCAAATAGCTTTTTATACTAGCTAGTTGACTAAGATAAATACAGCAGATATTGACAAGCAGAGGTGAAAGTGAACTATGTTGCTTGCCATTATTGTGCTTGAGCCTTGTTTTACTGTCTTTGATTTTTTTCTAAAGATAGCAATGAATGTCAGTGAGGATGATTCTTTATTACTATTGTTATTTGTGTTGTTGACATAGTGTTTTGTACTATTATTATTTTTTCCCCTTTTGTTTATTTGTCCTGCTGTGTCTTACTATTTGGATTATGTTGCACTGCTTTCAGAGTGCTTAACTGATCAAATTGTTACCTGTAAATTTTTAAACTCAGGGTCTTGAGGATAAAGCCTGGCGGACAAAGCAAAGCAGTGTACAACTACTTGGTGCTATGGCATACTGTGCTCCTCAACAATTGTCTCAATGCCTTCCTACTATCGTGCCCAAACTGACGGAGGTTTATAATTGCATACACAAGCCTTGTTGATTAGCCTTCTTTAAATAAACAAAAATTCTTGACCTTGGAATTTTGTTTCCAAATTTAGGTTTTAACTGATACGCATCCCAAAGTCCAGTCAGCAGGACAAATGGCACTCCAGCAGGTTATATATATATATATATATATATATATATATATATTTTGTGATTTATTGTTCACAATGTGCTCTTCATGCGTAGTGGTTCCTGACTAACTGTCCATAATGTCATCCCAGGTCGGGAGTGTGATAAAGAATCCAGAAATATCTTCTCTTGTCCCTACGCTTCTCATGGGCCTAACAGACCCCAATGAGTATACAAAATATTCTCTTGATATTCTCCTCCAGGTAAGGTTTATGGATGAACATTTGTTTAGTTTATCAGTTTTATTTTAATCTGTTTCATGTCACTAAATGCCTTTTGGTTTCTTGCAGACAACTTTCATTAATTCAATTGATGCCCCATCACTTGCACTATTGGTACCTATAGTTCATAGGGGTCTTAGGGAGAGGAGTGCTGAAACTAAAAAGAAAGCTGCACAAATAGTTGGAAACATGTGTTCGTTGGTTACAGAACCGAAGGATATGATTCCTTACATAGGGTTGCTTCTTCCTGAAGTTAAAAAGGTACTGTTATCACTGGAGTTACGTACATATTTTGTATACTGTTTGTCCTCTATGATTAAGTTTTGATTTTGAATAAGAACAGGTTCTTGTGGATCCAATTCCAGAAGTTCGGTCTGTGGCAGCAAGGGCCATTGGATCTCTTATAAGAGGAATGGGCGAGGAAAACTTCCCTGATCTTGTTCCTTGGCTGTTTGACTCTCTTAAAACTGATAATAGTAATGTTGAGCGTTCTGGAGCTGCTCAAGGCTTGAGTGAGGTATTATTGGTTACTCTAACTTTCTAGTTGACTACTGAGCCACTTTTTCACTTAATTAAGCAGCTCATTATATACATAAGGTTTCTTCATGTCTTCTGCAATTAATATGACAATAGCACAGCTATTAAGTCTATTGTGTTTAGACGAAGGCAATTAATCTGAAAATGAATACTTGTTATGATTATGAAGTGATACTTCCTGAAGAAAACGCTAGTTTTGGGAATTTGCAGACTTCTTTTAATCAGGTATACTTAAGTTAGGGGCTTTTGTTTATCTATCTCCAGGTTCTATCTGCACTTGGCACAGGATACTTTGAACATGTGCTACCTGATATTATCCGAAACTGTTCTCATCAAAAGGCATCTGTGCGTGATGGATATTTAACACTTTTCAAGGTGAACTAATTAGCGTCAGCTAATATTCTCATAAAAAAATGTGTCCAATAAAGTTTTTTTTTTTTTCCCAAACCACTTTGGATTTTGCTTATGACCCTTCTCTGATTATGTCCTTTTTATGCTAATTTATTTGCAGTATCTGCCAAGATCTTTAGGTGTTCAATTCCAGAATTATTTGCAGCAGGTGTTGCCTGCAATTTTAGATGGTAGGTTCGGTAATTTTGAAGGATATTTGTAGTTTTGGTCGTTTAGATTGTTCAATTCCTTTTTTAAATATAAATGTTCTTTGTGGATTTTTTTTCCATTACTGGTAGTAGTAGAACAACCCAGCTTATAATAAAGTGGCTGGTTTACTCGTACAGGTCTTGCGGATGAGAATGAATCTGTTCGTGATGCAGCATTGGGTGCTGGCCATGTCCTGGTGGAGCACTATGCAACAACGTATGCATTCATAGTCTTGCCATGTTTCTTTGTATTTTCTTGGCGCTGGATTGAAATTTACTTTTGTTCCTACATGTTTGGAACTGAAATTTCTTGAAGTTCCTGCCATAAAATCACTTTAGAATTTCTGACTGGGGCCAAAACATGTTGCCATTTCTTGGGCATTTTAAATTTTATTTCCAATAAACTTGAAATTATTCTGATTTCATGAAAGTTACATGCAGTCTGTGATAGCTGTCTATGTCTTAAGAATATTTTGCATATTCGTGTGATCTGTAATCTTTGTTGGATGTGTGCTATTTTATTTTATTATGTTCCTTTTCATCCTTAGGTCCTTGCCTCTTCTCCTTCCTGCTGTTGAAGATGGTATTTTCAATGATAATTGGCGCATCCGGCAAAGCTCAGTGGAATTGTTAGGAGATCTCTTGTTTAAGGTTCATACTACTTCACCTCTTTCCAGTTCTCCATTTTGCAAGTTCCTTTTGTTAGCCTTCTGAGATTGCCTTTTTTCCATGTCCAGGTAGCTGGGACTTCTGGAAAAGCTTTACTTGAGGGGGGTAGTGATGATGAAGGTTCTAGTACTGAAGCACATGGACGTGCTATTATTGAGGTTTTAGGAAGAGATAAGCGTAATGAAATTCTTGCTGCATTATACATGGTCCGGACTGATGTCAGTTTATCTGTGCGTCAGGTAGTGGCACATTTTCATCTCTCTTTCTCTCTTGCATGTCATTTGCTTTTTATATGTGTTTTATGCATATATGTAAACTGAATGTTCCTGTCCCTGTGTTCAGGCTGCCTTACATGTATGGAAAACAATAGTGGCCAATACTCCTAAGACTCTTAAGGAAATAATGCCAGTTTTAATGAGTACTTTAATATCTTCTCTGGCATCGTCATCTTCTGAAAGGCGGCAGGTCTGTGCTTCTTTTATTTTCAGATTGTAGTTTCCTGATTCCTTTTTTTTCCAGTATTTATTTGGTAAACACAATCGTTTTTATTTTTATTTTTAATGTAGGTTGCTGCACGAGCATTGGGTGAACTTGTTCGAAAGCTCGGTGAAAGAGTGCTTCCTTTGATCATCCCAATCCTATCCCAGGGGCTAAAGGATCCTAATCCTAGCAGAAGACAAGTAAAATTTCTATCTGTAGCTGCAGTAGTTTGTCCACTTTTTCTCTTGAAACTCCCCTCCCCATCAATACTTTATAATAAACTAAACCCAACAGGCAGATACAAGGCTTCTTGTGCTTCTAACTTGCAGAGGGATCTTGATCATCAAGTTTCAATCCATTAACCATATGCATGTAAACCATGCATGCACTGAAATCACCATTTGGTCTACCCCGTCTCCTCATCTCTCAATATGATATGCAGACATTAATCAAGGAATTTTTTTTTTTTTTCTTTTGTCAAAGTTGATAGAAAACATTATTCAAGGATTTTGGTCACAAGAAAAATAGAAGAATTGATCAATCATAAGGAAATTACAAAGGTTACTTTTTGGTTATTTGTCATGTAAT
>Ga0307518_10002465_pt1 | contig 13494 bp, 8 predicted proteins | sample 25_EM_MG_FD_203889 | JGI IMG/M metagenome (GOLD analysis project Ga0307518, IMG submission 203889) | Populus trichocarpa ectomycorrhiza microbial communities from riparian zone in the Pacific Northwest, United States - 25_EM | ecosystem: Host-associated > Plants > Roots > Unclassified | place...
TAAAGAGTCTTTATTTTTATTTTCTTGTAATTCTTTTTTAAATAAAACAAACATTTAAATTAAATAAAATGTTGTTGGATTGTTGGCGCCGATACCCAGTTTATGAGAAAAGCAAAGAGTATTGTGTCTCTAAATAAAATGAAAATGAATATCATGGACCGTTCCAGCACAGAAGAGTATTTGTGAGTCTTGTCTTTTAGCATAAATGGAGAAGTTGCTGTTAATTATCTTACCTATAAAGAAGGTTTTATTTAAGGCCTCAATTGGATTATGTTATAAAAAGAAATCAAAGCTTTTACCTTTTCTTGATAAATAACAGATTTTATTCATCAATTACATCCTATTTAATGCATTTATTTGAAATTACGGATATAATTTTTAAAAAATATATTTTTAAAAATTATTTTAGTTGAGGTTTAAAAAAAACAAGTTTAAGATACAAGTTTAATTAATGTTTAAAAAATAATTATGTATAGGATACAATGAAAAATAATAATATTATTTTTTAATGTGGTAGGGCAAAAATATTCTGTTATCTTAATAGTACTGTACTACTGCTTTCAAATGGTCATCGCTCATCCAATGGAGAGGTATTTATAATGTGATGTCCATTTTTGGTTCATTTGACAATATTAGTCTTTCTGTTTATGATTAAACTAATTTAAATTGATTTCAATACTTAGAATTAGGGAGAGACACATGTCAAACTTCTATTAGTTTTAGTTTTAATTTTAAATTTTTTTTAAAAAATCTTAAGAATAATAAGAGGCTGAAAAAATCATTTGGTTCCTCCAAATCGAAACAGGGGCTAATAATATTTAATGAAAGATAAGGTTATGATTGTGTTAAAGACGCATTATTTTTCGTAGGCATTATTTTTTGATTTATATTCTGACGAATTCTTTTATTTTTCATGTTCGATTTTTTCTTTTTTTTACATGAAATTTATTTCCTTCCTAATATCTGTGTTGGTTTTTAAAATAAAATAATTAAAAAAAAGAAATGATTACATAAATAAATACAAAAAAAATATTTTGATAAGCATTTTAATCAATTTTTACTTTAAAAAAAAAACAAAATCAACATAGTTTTGATAAGCATCCCTCTCTCTTTTTATAAGTTAAAATTTATAATAATAATTAAAAATAAAACTTCAAAAAATATAATGATTAAAGAGATTTGTTCTCTCAGTTTTTTAAACCTATTTTTAGGTATAAATCTAACTATCCTTATCTAACCACTATTATCGAAGATATATCTTTAAAACTGATGAAAAGAAATCTTATCTCAATTTATCCATATTATTATCATTATCATTATTATTATTAAAAAAATAAAAAAAAAATCAATTTAAAACTAATTTTTTAAAAAGACTTTTTAAAAACAAGTTAGCCTAAACAAGGGTGCTGATTAATGTTTGTTTCCGCACTCTACTAGAAGTGGTATTTACTTATTCTGAAATTAGAAAAAGCAGTCTAACAGACACCGAAAAACTTTGAAAAGAGAGCACCCGTCAATGCATTCCTCATGATGTGCAGGAACCATTTTTTGAAGAAAAAAAGAAAGTCTTGTTGGCTTTCCCCTTGAAACATATTTCTTGCAATCTGTTCTGGCATTGCTTGTATATGTTCTTGATATTTTTCCATATATATCCCACATGATGTTAGGTGATGTGAGGAGAAAGGAAAGGAAATAAAGAGAGAGAGAGAGAGAGAGAGAGAGAGTAGTGGAGTGCTTATTTATCAATTTTACATTATGATCCTTGATATGCCTGCCAAAGTAATCTGTTGTCCACTTGGACAAGAAACACTTGTAGCAACTTACAGCTGATTCTGATTTTATGCCCCCCTCTTGATTCTCGCTGTATTAATGCTGGTGCTTATTTTCAGTTTGACCATTTATACTCTCAAGAGTGAAGAGAGCAGTCTCCAACGCTCCATTTATCTTTTCAGATACACCTCTGAGATACAGAAAGGCAGACATGGCTACAATGCCAGTAAACGGGCAAAGCTTCGCTCTAGACATTGTAAAAACTGATGACGATGGTCGCTTAAAGAGAGACGGTATCAGTTTTTTTCTCTTTCTTTAGATCCATGAACAATTTCCTCATTTTCTGTTTCTTTCTCCTTGTTGATTCAGGGTTTCTTTCACTTCATTGTGGCACCCTTCTTCAGTTTTTTGCATGTTTTGTTTTCCCCTTTGCAGGAAATTTGATGTCTGCGAGTGCACACATCATTACAGCTGTTATTGGGTCTGGAGTTCTATCTCTTGCATGGGCCATGGCTCAGTTGGGTTGGATTGCAGGACCTATTTCTCTTCTAATCTTCTCTTTCATCACTTGGTTTAATTCCTGTCTACTAGCTGACTGTTATAGGTTCCCAGGTCCCCTTGGAGGGACAAGAACCTACACTTACATGGGTGCTGTAAAAGCTCATTTAGGTAGGCAACATCCACAACATATTCAATACCCTTGAAAAATGTCAGTATACTTGCTTCAAAAAGTATTTGAACTCATCATCATCATTGATCTGTTTTTCTTTATTTGTTGGTTCATAATCAGGAATTCTGACTCATTAATCTGTCTTGCGCGCTCCCATTTCGCTCTTTATTGGCCATTCTATGGTTGTTAGAACCTCCAAGCTACAGATACTAATCTTTCAATCCCTTTCTCCCTGTAGGAGGAATCAAGTACACACTCTGTGGGATATCTCAATATACAAATCTTGTAGGAACATCAATAGGATACACAATCACCGCATCTATAAGCATGGCGTAAGCTCCCACATATTTTCAATTTTTTGATTTCATATCTGTAGCTATTAAAAAGAAATTCAAGAATACAAGTTGTTAACGCCAAAAATCTGGAGATTCTAAAGCAACACGAGCATTATGATTCCAATGGAGGAAGGCTGATGAGTAATAACTAGTACGAATATACAATAATAATTTATTTTTACTATACTGAAGTGTTTTTTTTTCCCTCTCCCCTCCCTTCAATAAACAGGGCCATTAAAAGATCAAACTGCTTTCACAGGGAAGGCCATGACGCAGAGTGCCATGCATCAACGAATATGTTCATGATCATATTTGGGATTGTACAAGTCATGATGAGCCAACTACCTAATTTTCATGAGCTTGTCGGGCTTTCCACCCTCGCTGCTATCATGTCTTTTGCATACTCACTGATCGGTATCGGTCTCTCCATAGCTGCAATTGCAGGTCAGTAATTGACAAAAATAAACCATCAATTCTAATTCACAGGATTAGCTATAAATTTTTCGTGTTTGCTCAAAATATTGATAGTGATAAAAAAAACTATGGATAAGTTTGATGTGATATTGTTTTCTTTGTTTTTAAAGGAGGGAACGATGTTAAAACAAGCCTAACAGGAACAGTGGTAGGGGTGGACGTGACAAGCACAGAAAAGGCTTGGAATTGCTTTCAAGCCATTGGAAACATTGCATTTGCCTATACTTATTCCTCAATCCTTGTTGAGATACAGGTAACTCAATTTATTAGATATCAGCAGATTCAGCACACATACACTCAGGAAAGAGAAGTTCAAGAGACAAGGAAGTTAACTAGTTTTCTTTTACCACGAGCAACCCTTTGCATGAAACAGATTCTCCATCCAAAAGAATGACCTCAAATGACTATTTCCATGGATCACAGGATACACTAAAATCAAGCCCACCAGAGAACCAGGTGATGAAGAAGGCTTCCCTAGTTGGAGTCGCAACAACCACTGTATTCTACATGCTGTGTGGAACGCTGGGTTATGCAGCATTCGGCAACGTGGCACCAGGCAACTTCTTAACAGGATTCGGTTTTTATGAGCCCTACTGGCTCGTTGACTTTGCTAACTTATGCATTGTTATTCACCTTGTTGGTGCTTACCAGGTAAATGTCTAAAGTTACAGTCAGGATGCCTATTTCATTTTCTTCTCTGAGCCCTATTTGGTTATTCCTGTACATTTTAACACCTCCAAAAATCCAAAAAATAAGCTCAGATCACAGGAACAAAACCTGAAAAGTCGTTAGTTTTTACAGGAACAAATAAATTGTACTAATGCTGTGTTGCGTGTAGGTATATGGCCAACCGATATTCAAGCTCGTGGAAGATTCATGCCGCAAGAAATGGCCAGAGAGTGGATTCATAACAAACGAACACCCTGTTGACATTCCATTTTGTGGTGTTTTTCATGTGAATTCCTTCAGGTTATTGTGGAGAACAGCCTATGTGATAGCATCATCTGTGATGGCAATGACATTTCCGTTCTTCAACAGTGTTCTGGGTTTCATTGGTGCGATATCATTTTGGCCATTGACTTTGTATTTCCCAGTACAGATGTACATATCACAAGCGAGAATTAGACGATTTACCTTCACCTGGACATGGCTAACGATTTTGACTGTGGCCTGCCTGATTGTATCACTTGCTGCTGCTGCCGCATGCGTTCAAGGCCTTATCATGCAACTCCGCAACTTCGAGCCTTTCAAATCTGTTTCTTAGGTTTCCTTTTCCTACTATCCTTTTGTAGCTGCAGGTTTAAACTTTATCTTATGCGAAATAATTATGTAATTGACTGTGATGTTGAACTATTCATCACAATAACGCTTAATTAAGGGCCTATATTATTGGCCTCCGCCGGTATCTCTCTTTTAAGTATAAAGCTCACCAGGGGGGCACTTTTCTTCCCATACCTATTATAAGTGGATTACAATAGTAATTCCCTTGTGTTTTTTTTTTTTTTTTTCACTTTTTTTTCTTTTAATTATTGATTTTTTTAATTTAGTTTTTATTTAATGTGTTTAGAGAGATTTATAGGTTTATAATTTATTATAATTTGTTTTTTATATGGTTATCATGATATCAAAAAATATCTCCACATAGGATTTATATTACGATATGGTCTATTTTTTAAAAAGTTTAGTTTAATAAAAAATAATTTTTTTAAAACACTAGGTTATTAAAATTTGAGGAGTCAATGTCTCAGTTTGACGAAATAACTCTTATTGCCCCGGTTCACGGGTTTAGTGAGGGCATTTTTTAAAATATTTTTTAATTAAACTTAATTATATGATTATTTATTTTTTTATTTTATCATATAGTTAAAAAATAGTTTTAGAGAAAAAACATGCTATTAAATTTTAGAAAGTCCATGGGCTTGTTGACGGGTTTGGTGAGTTTAACTTTTCTTTTTTTATTTTTTTTATTTTATCCCTCGATATTAGGCTTATTGAGAATCGAGTTTCATAATTTGTTTCATTGTGCTTTTTATAAGGTTATAATAGTTTAAAAAATAAAGTCATAGTATTGGTTTGACGCTCAATTTTGTGATCGTCATTTTTATTATTATTATCATATAGTTAAATAAATAATAATTTATATAAAAAAAATTATTATTCCCAATGGAGTCCATTATCTGGTTGGTGGGTTTAACGTGTTGATCCGAGTTACTCGATTCACGGGTTTAACCATTAAACTTGATATGTTTTTTTTTTTAGTTTTTTGTCCTTTAATTTTTTAATTGTTTTTTTTATTTCACTCTTCTTCAATATTGAATTGATTGGAAAATGAAATTCATGTTTTATTTTTTTTTACTTTCTATAGAGTTATCATGATATTAAATAAACTTCATTTTTAGGGTTGGTGCTCGATTTTGCAAGTATAACCTAGGTCATAGGGTAACCAAAGTCGATCTAATTTGGCATCGTCTTAATATTAAAAAAAAATTATCGTCTTAAATTTTGTTTAAAAGATATGTTATATTTTTACTGGTCATCTAAGTTGTCTTGAAACCTATTAAATTGAATGATTCATTTTGGGTCAGCTTCCACACAGTTTAATTCAAAACTTGAGTTAAGCAAGGAGATTGGTCGGCAGGTTTTAAGATCAAACTGCTTGATTAAATTTAATAATACTTCCAAAAAATATCCATATTCTTAACATTTTTTTTAAGTTAAAAAAAAAAAATAATTTGATCCACAACTAAACGCGGACGAATACACTAGTAACTTTTGATTTACCATTGTATTTTACTAAAAAGATTAAAAGATTTTAAAAATCATGTTTTCTGTTATTTTAAAATTTGGTAGTCATGAGAACGTGAAGGCTTTCAAATAAAGCTTAGAATTTATTATTTTGAATTTGCCATATTTTTCCTGGTTAGTTTAAATATTTTTCTATTTAATTTAGAACTTTTTAATTATTGTTCAGAATTTATTTAAGATATTTTTCTAGTATATAAACAACTTTTAAAAAATATAATGTTGAGTTCAAATTAGAGAGAAATTTTCCCTAATAAAACACGAATTAAAGTTCTTATTGTTTAGACCATGTCTTTCTTTGTGCTTGTTATTTTCTTGCATTGTTTTTGTATGCATCAATTATTATTAGAACTCAATAATTCATGATTGGTAATTGTTGTATGTTATTGAATAATTATAAACAGAAGCTTGTGTAGGATGAGATGAGGGGGTTCTATCCCAAAAAAGATATTTAGAAATTGGTGATGAAAACATGTAAAGATAAATTGCAGGATTAATGAGTTAGTTGATAGGAGTGAGGAACCTAAGAAATCAGGAGGAGAGTAATCATATATATATATATGACTAACTTTGAGAACTCTTTCGAAGGCACGAGTATAAAAAAATAGTCTTTTGATTAAAAAGAAGCTCAAGATATCATTCAGATTAAGGATTGCAAAAATCCCAAAATTTCTATAATATAAGATTTATTGGGGTTATTTCATAAAGTGAAGGATTTTTTTTTATACCCCAAAATAATTATCTGGAGCATCAAAGTAATAGAAATTCTCAATCACAAAGAAGTAGTGGACCGACCTACTATTTATTGTGAACAATTAAGTATTTAAAATTGATGCTTAAAGAATTTCAAGAAGGTTTTGGTGTGCTCAACAGAGATGTATTGCCAAAACATAATATATGATTTGATGTCTATTATAATAGCTTCATGTTGGATTAACATATTTTTGTCCGACATGTGTATTGAAAAATGAGAAAGATGGTTTTTGTGTGGCGTAGGGTTTTAATAGAAAGACTAAGCACGTAAAGGATTGAAAAACTTCTATTGGACATCAACAAAATCAAGACGAGAGCAAATTTAACTCGAAACCGAGTTATCTCAAATACAAAAAGATTGATGATAGAAATTTTTCTTAAACGTGCAAATGTTAACATGTACAACTTTTTATTTGTCCTTTTGATCTAGCTATTGTAATAAAAATTTAAAAGCATTGTTTTCTATAGAATTCAAAATAGTTAATTTAGAATTTTTTTTTCTAATTAGTTTATAACTCTTTAATTATTTTTTCAGTTTTTTTATGACATTTTTCCTTGTAATATAAACTGTCGTAATAGCTCTCTAATATTTAGTTTTGATTGGAAAAAAAATATTATCCAAAAAAACAAGAATTAATGTTCTTGTTGTTCAGACCCTTTTCGGTAACATTCTTTCTTTTTTCTTATATTGTTTTCATCTAGGTAGAAGGACACTTGTTCAAGAAGGCTAGCAGCGGCAACATCCCGTGGAAACATGGTCTTGTTCAAGAATATTTAGTTAATAGCTTCAGCTATTTAAAGTTATTTTCAAAATCTGGAACAGACCCATTTCTTTCCTGGAAGTTGTCACTCTTTCAAGAGTCAATTCAGAGTTTCAGATCAACTAATGGCAATGGAACCAAAAAAAAAAAAAAACTTTCAATAACAGTCGTCCATCACATTCCATGTAGAGTAGACATGGCTTTAGCATACGCAGGTAGATTTTAAACACCTTTGAAACAATAAAAGCTTCAAATGGTGCAATTACATGTAGATATTCATTAAAAATAAAAATACAACATATGGCAATGCCATACAGAAACACATCATATTAGGCTACACCCACTACGAAGCATTTCACATGTACTCGTCACCATCATCATCATCACCCTCAGCTGATTCAGCACCAACCTCCTCATAATCCTTCTCAAGGGCGGCAAGATCCTCACGAGCCTCAGAGAACTCGCCTTCCTCCATGCCCTCACCAACATACCAGTGCACAAAGGCACGCTTGGCATACATGAGGTCAAATTTGGAGTCAATGCGAGAGAACACCTCAGCAACACTGGTAGAATTGGAGATCATGCAAACAGCCCTCTGCACCTTGGCAAGATCACCACCAGGAACAACAGTGGGTGGCTGGTAATTGATACCACACTTGAATCCAGTGGGGCACCAGTCAACAAACTGAATAGTACGCTTGGTCTTGATCGTGGCAACAGCAGCATTAACATCCTTGGGCACAACATCACCACGGTACATCAGACAACAGGCCATGTACTTTCCATGGCGAGGATCACATTTAGCCATCATTGATGAAGGCTCAAAAGCACTGTTAGTGATCTCAGCAACAGAGAGTTGTTCATGGTAGGCTTTCTCAGCAGAGATGACTGGTGCATAGGAGGAAAGCATGAAGTGGATTCTTGGGTAAGGGACCAAGTTAGTCTGGAATTCAGTAACATCCACATTCAAAGCACCATCAAACCTCAGAGAGGCGGTCAAGGAGGAAATGACCTGGAATTACAATACAAAAAGTCATGTCAGATCTGTACTATCTTTAAATTTGAGAAAGCTACAGAAGAAAATTATTGACACGTACAATAACATTCTGAGCGTCAATAATTCCACAAAGGCATCCCAATACATGACAGATAATGTACCTGAGAGATAAGCCTGTTGAGGTTGGTGTAGGTGGGTCGCTCAATGTCAAGAGAACGCTTGCAGATATCATAGATAGCTTCATTGTCAAGAAGCACAGCCACATCTGTGTGTTCCAAAAGGGAGTGAGTTGAGAGAACACTGTTGTAGGGCTCAACAACAGATGTGGACACCTGAGGAGATGGATACACAGTGAAACCCAACTTGGATTTCTTTCCATAGTCAACAGACAAACGCTCCAAGAGAAGGGACCCAAGACCAGATCCAGTACCACCACCAACAGCATTGAATACTAGGAAGCCTTGCAGACCAGTACAGTTGTCAGCGAGCTTTCGGATACGGTCCAAGCACAGGTCAACAATTTCCTTGCCAACTGTAACAACAAAGAAAATCATTAGAATCACCAAATCAGTAATATAAAAAATAAGGAAAGGAAAAAAAAACCAGAGAGACACTTACTGGTATAGTGTCCACGGGCAAAGTTGTTGGCAGCATCCTCCTTGCCGCTAATAAGTTGTTCAGGGTGGAAAAGTTGGCGGTAAGTTCCAGTCCTGACTTCATCAATGACAGTGGGCTCAAGATCTACAAAGACAGCACGAGGGACGTGCTTCCCGGCACCAGTTTCACTGAAAAAGGTGTTAAAGGCATCATCCCCTCCACCAACAGTCTTGTCACTTGGCATCTGACCATCAGGCTACAGAAAAAAAAAACACAAGAACATTTATTAGTAATTCATATACAAAATTAAAAAACAAAATAACCATAAAACTTGAATATACAAAATAATAAGTAAATTATTTTTCCTTGATAAGAAAAAACAACTAAGATTCTGAAATGAACATCATTAATGGATCTAAGCAAAATCTAAAAAAATCAATAAATATTAAGAAGTATACCTGAATCTAAAGATATAAACACATTTGAAAACAATAATTAACAGATAAGATCAAAACGACAATAAAAACTCACAGATCTGTTATAAGCAAAGGAAAACTCAACAAAAAATCGAAAATCCAATTTGAAATTATCAAAACGACACCGGTAAAGCACAGATCTAACTAAAAACCGAACAATCTCAAAAAACAATCCACAGATCCAAATAAAACACACACAAATCTTAAGATTTAAACACAAGCGGAAATGCATACGATCATAAAGCATCAGATCTACACGAAATGAAACCGAATCCACAGATCTGGTGAGAGAGAAGGGGAGAGAGGTACCTGGATGCCATGCTCGAGGCAGTAGAGTTCCCAGCAGGCATTTCCGACTTGAATACCGGCTTGACCAATGTGGATCGAAATGCACTCTCTCATTTTCGCTGATTAAAGAAACAGCAAAGATAGATCTGATTGTTGAAGAAGGAGATTAGGAACGAAGACGTTTATGAAGACGCCTTCTAGAGATCACTCTGTAAGAGATGGAAATGACAGGGGGATTTGGGTGGTGATTTATATCAGAGATATTTGGGGATTTTTAACCGGGGTTGGTTAAGATAGGGCAACAAACGGCCATCAGCGATGACGTGGTCGGTTGTTATTGAGTCTTATTAACCAAAGTTAGGTTTTCTGTCTTTTCAATTGTTTTTAAAATTTTTGCCGCTCGTGGCCAGCTAATAAGTCCTTCGATTCAATTGGAAGGAAGGTGGATAGGGTGGACCTGGACACGTGAACCTTACCTGGGCCTGTTTGGTAGTTAGTGGTGGCCTTTCCCAATGGCTGTCTTTTTAATTTTAGGTGCATTTAAAAAAAATAAAATAAAGGAAAAACAATCATGTTACCATTTATGCCCAAATTTAGCTGTCTGACAAAAAATATTGCCAAACAGATGCAGCGAATCCTATACTGGCATCATCTCGGGAAACTATTTTCTTAAATGTTCAATTGAATCCTGACATTATAGGTTCTAACCATTGGATTTGTATGCTAAAAAAATAGTAAATAAAAATAAAAACATTGAGCTTTTACTTCATTGTGCATAGGGTTTGCCAGTCTATATTCAGTTATTTTTTAAAATATTTTTGTTTATAAATATATTAAAATATTATTTTAATAAATATTTTTTAAAAATTAATTTTTTTATTTTTTAAAAATTATTTATAACATCATTACATCAAAATAATCTAAAATATATATAAATTTTTTTTTAAAAAATCCTAAAACAAGTTACACTGCAACCCTGAAGAAGCACCTAAAATACCCAACGAGCTCAACGGTTGCGCCTAAATTGTTGAAGGATAAAAGCTCTATAACTACAATCTTTTATCATTCATATTAATGAGTACATGGCTAGTGTCTATCTATTGAAGATATACAAGGGGAAATTGCCCCCGTACGTTCAATTTGATCTCCTCCAGTTTCTACAAGGATTCACTGATCTGGATCTTTATGCGGGGAACCCTTTCTCACATGAGCAGATTATTTCCACTGCAGCAATTTTGACGTGTGAAACCTTCAGATGAAATCTTTTCATCATCCTTGATTTGGGAAGTTCGATTACGAGGATGCTTTTATTCTTGAAGAATGTCATAAATACAAGTACATTTACAGCTCTAAGAATGAAAAATCAAGCTGCAGGCTGCGTGCCAGTCCATACACGGGGGTCATCGAGTTCATCCTTCCTGAGATTACCTCAGACCACATCCCACGTATAAGTAAGATGCTTGCAAGCACCACACTTCCAAGGGTGCAAAACCACCTGCATTTCAAACACCAACACAGAGAGATGAGCGGCATAATATCACAACTATATATCCAGGCAATAATCCATCTCGAATTTTACAAATCTCAAGCCGTTGATTCCAACAAGTATGGTCATGTTTTCAGAGACTACCGAGTGTTTTGTGAGGAAAGCAAGGGAGCAGCAATCATACACTACGAGGACATAGAAATAAATGTCCGTAAGGCTCACAAATCACTACGGCTGTATCTAGTAAAGTATATTATGACACAGTTGGCTTACAGCAATATTTTCATGCACATGAACTCAAGGCCGGACTTGCTAAGCATTAATGACCTAATTTTAAAGCATGGTTCAACAACAGTGGTTACAACTGTTGAGTCCTTCACATTTCAAAGTGTAGAAACCCAAGCTTGGTTCAAGAAGTTCCACCAGCATGAGCAACTACTATGCCAGAAGGGCATAGAACAGCTAACATCCAATGCCATAGAGTGAGAGAAATCCCCTCCTCTGGATGTACAAGTGCACAGACACTGTGCACTGTATAAAAGATAAATGGACATTTTTCTACATTTTCGATGATTTTGGGAACGAACAGACCCAGGACTTACAGAACTGCAAAAGACATGCACACTGAAGTAGCATAACAAACAATTGAATCATTCTACTCAGAGCTTTGAATGAAATGTATAAAGTAAAAAAGAAAATCAAGTATAACATACCAAGTATTGCCTCGAGAAAAGCTTTCAGAACCCACAAAAACGCCAGCAATAAAACTCCATTCACCGAAAACTCCACCTACGAAATTAATCCGAAAAGAAAAACAATTCGCCATCATTTTCATCAAATTAATTCAATGAGAACCAATTCACAATAATTACCAGTTTAGTGGATAAAGGAACGGCCAAAACCGATCGGACGGCCTTTGTAGCACGTTTCGATACCTTCTTGAACACATTTGAAACAAACTTAAGCAACAGATCCAAACTCCTATCCCCCCCCCCTGTTCGTCGTCGTTATCGTCATCGAATTCAGAGTTGATCGAACGGCTCCAATTTCGAGGATCATAATCTTTATCGGACAAGCTTCTAGAAGATAGAGGAAGGAGAAGAGAATTAGGTAATTAGAAGAGTGAAAATGCAGAATGAGTTTCAGGATGCGTTTTTGGTGTGAGTTTCAGTGATTGACATGGCTGTGCCTGGGAGTGAATTATCAGAAGGTCTCTTTTTTCAGGTGTGGGTGACAGTGATTGACATGGCTGTGCCTGTGCATTTGATCAGGATTCTGTATGTATCCTGAGAAGCAAGATATTGAGAATGATAGTGCATGCAGATCACGCTCTGAAAAAGAAGTCGTCGAGTTTTTAAGATATTGAAGGATGGACTAGTTTTGCCGTTGTTGACAGATCTTCTTTGTGACTCTTCCACCATGCTTCGCACGCCTCCCAGGAGAGTTGAGGTTGAGGGTTTTGGGGTTGCTTTGCAGCACAGCACAGGCACTGCAAGAATGGAATTTGCGGTCTTTGTCCTTAGCCAATGATGTAGAAATTGGCGGAGGAAGCGATGCCGATTCCTGTCAACGCCATGGCGGACATCAAAAACTATAAAGAGAACGATTTCAGATATCTCCGTGGAATGTTGGTAATTACTTAGGTCGTAATTAAGCCCTTAACCATTAAAACCAAACAAAAATAAAATATCTATTATATTCTATTGAAACTACAAATTGGCTGGGTCTAGGATCCTTTGTGAGCCTTCTCATTAATTTCATCATGTGTTAAATAAAATAAATAAAGAATCCATTGTCAATGACAGATGAAACAATTAATAAAAACGTTTTTCTCAATGTTCAACAAAATCAACCTCCCGTGAATGCTTTGAATGGAAGTAAGAAAAAATAAAAATAAAAGAATGTTTAATTTATTGTTTTATGACTGACTATTAAAGCCCCATTCCCATGCCACTAAATGCACTTTATTAAACTTCGAAGACCGAAAAAATTTATCCCGAGAGCACAAACATGTCTTCTCTCAATTCCAACATGTCCTCCAATTCAAATCTAAGCTTCGATGAGCATCGATGGATAATTAACATC
>Ga0307518_10002466_pt1 | contig 13493 bp, 20 predicted proteins | sample 25_EM_MG_FD_203889 | JGI IMG/M metagenome (GOLD analysis project Ga0307518, IMG submission 203889) | Populus trichocarpa ectomycorrhiza microbial communities from riparian zone in the Pacific Northwest, United States - 25_EM | ecosystem: Host-associated > Plants > Roots > Unclassified | place...
GGTCGGAAGCCAAACATACCTTTGCTTGCGACCCTTGGTAAGGCGTATCCCTTTCAGAAGATGGAAACTGGCAGACGCTATCGGCGCGCCGTCTGGTGAACTACTCAATTCGGATTGTGACTCTGTCGGCATCGACGTAGACATCAATGTTTCCGTAGATGAGTTGCTGCCACTGGAAATGGTCGCCGCCACGGATAGGTGGCTAGCAACAACATCCGCTACTGTGGTCTCGCGTGGTTTCCAGATCCTCCGCAGTGACCTTCGGAACTTGCGACCTGAAGACACAGGGTGGGGTTAAAAGGGCAAGACGAACACGAATCAAGGAAAGAATACCTTTCGGAGCTGGGGTCGCAGTGTCGTCATCGGTCATCGCGACGCTGATTTCTGATAGTGGTGATGCCTCAGAGTCAAGAACTTTATAGAATGTGGTTGCGCGGATCGTGACGTCGCTGGGGGAAGGTTTAAAAGAGCCTTTGGTGCTATCCACTGTCACAGTAAGAACGAATGAGATCCTTGTTACAACGAGCATAGTGCACTGAAGCCTTACCATCAGACATGTGCTCGTCGCTCGCCACACAAGTCTCGTCGTCAGAAACCTCACCATCACTCGCCTCGCTGTCCTGAATCTGGAGGTATGATGATAATTCCAAGCTGATTAAAACTGGAGGGACGGGGACGGGGGAAATTTCCTCGTGTCGTCCCTCACTGGTGCTCTGGAGTTGTGCTTGCGACGATTCCGAGAGCATCTTGAGAGATAGTTGCTGGCCTTCAGGAACCATGCGAGAGACAACGTTTCTGAACGTCAACAGTAGGATGCGCTTAAAGAGGTGATGAGTGTTACTCTCCCCAAAAAACATGTCTATTCCCAGCAAGAGGAGGAGCGTGGTGAAAGTTTCACAGAGGTGGATGAAGTCGATTATGGTTTCAACCAGAAACATTGTTGCAGGTTTGCGAAGACCAGCACAGGTGAACGCAATGGGGAAGAAGATAACAGATAGCAGCGCAAGGAGAATCGTGGACATTATAATGTGACCAAGAGATCGCGCACAAGTGCGTAGAACATACGAAGGGTCGATGTGAGATGCAGTAGAGAGGACGACAGCGAGGGCGAAGAGAGCACAGAACAAAGGGGAAAGTCCTTTCATTGCGAAATAGTCGTGACGTTGCCTGCAAGTGTCGAGGGAGCGATGTGGTAGCACCTGGTAGAGAAGAAGATACCTGCACAGCGCACCTAGGGGAATTTTATCTCTTTTTGTTTAGGAGGTAGTAGCAATACTTACATAATTGCCAAACTTGGTACAAACAACTGCTCACTTTGACTCATTCCAAGATCACGTGTGGTGACTTTGGACCGGTTTCATTTCGTTGGATTCACGTATGTGCATGTCCAGGCAGAACTGAATCATTCATAATGTAGGTCTTTTATTTGTGAAGACCATCCTTCCTGCTTTGCACTCAATCCATCCCATAGATCAGACAAGGAATGATCTAAGGTGTTAGCAGATTGATCGATCCCCTGGAGTCCTCCGTCAATAGGTGGCTTATATTACGGGGGAAATGCGATACAAAGACCACAAACGAAGAAAATTTTCTGCCACGCGTTGATTCCTCATATTTCACTACTCTTCTCGCAATTCAAACTATCCTCACGCCTTTCCACCAATGGGTCCCCAAAGGTAGGGACTATGCGAGCCCGGATGTCTGCAAAGGGTAAATTCAACGCTCTTTTCACAAGATCTTTGAGACGGTCCAGACGCCCCCGAGAGGCTGGCATATGAGGCACGCTGTTGTATGGCACCGTGGAAAGGTCCGCGAACCATTCGTCAATCGCCTTTCCGTCTCGATTGCTCATGTAGCGGGGGGGAGATGGCAGGGTTTCTACAGGTCCAGACGACGAAGAACACACGTTAGTTCCAGAAAACGTCGCGGTTCTCTCATCGTCATGGCTTTGTATAGGTTCAATCGATTTACTCGCAAAGCCATCATCACAGTTGCTTCTTGATGGGATGTTCAGCAAAACAAATTCCCGAACGATTGGCGTATTGCAAGGAACTCGCGAGCTCCCTATCTCAGGCTGAACCGATGATCCTTCCGAATGCGTCACCTGTGAGCAGAGCGTGAAGCTAGTGCGGCGAATTGAACGTGGGGAGTGAAATCCTAGGGAGCATGTAGGGACGTTATTCGCATCTTCGAAGTTCATATCGGGTTGTCGACCGCTGGGCGTTCGAGAATTCTCACCTTCTGCGATCTCGTCTTCACTTCTTTTGACCCGGCTTGAGAATCCATCCACGGATTCTTCGTAGCAAAATTCATCTGTTTGATTGCTATACTGACCACGCATTGAGGATATTGGAGTGAATTTCTCTGGTGAGTCATTCGTCCATGTCAAACTTGGCTGGCTGGAACAATTAGTCACCGGTAGGGGATCATCGCACGAAACCTCCTTAGTGTTGGAGCGTATGTCACTGCGAAAACTGGTTATTTGAGCTCCATTACCGCGGGGACAGCATACCATCCCCGATTACACCATGCGTTCTTTGACCACCATGCGCCTTCGAGGTCATACCGATTCGGACGAGTCCCTGGCAAAGAGTTATCTGACGAAACATCGTTGGCGCAAGAGGGTCTTCTCCTAAAAACGATTACTTGGGAAGTGGTCATTTAATGGGCACGAGGATCAGCATACCATTCCTGATTCCATAATGCATTCTTTGACCACCACGCACCCTCGAAACTGCGCCGGGTACGGCAGGTCTGCCATCTTCGATGGGTGCTCAACTTCAGCTATGTGTATATAAGGTAAAACAACAACGATTAAGTGACAATGGCGAAGGCTGACGGAAAACTTACCTGGACTTTGTTGTGCTCGAGGGCATGTGGACATTCGACTGATATGCGATGAGAAGTCTCATCTGAGTCATTGCTCTCAGAATTGAGAATGACTTTATCGTTGGTTTGGTGGACTGCCGACTGGCCGCGATGAAAACTCGCCCGCTGAGAGGGTACCCTTTTTATTTCAATCTGTACGGGAGGGGCTCCGAAGTGAACCAAATAATAGTACCAGAAAACCTACCACTCGCGGGGCATACGCTTTGACCATGCCAATTTGTGGTCTACTGACATGAACCTCGTGGAACCAAGGACGAGCACAACCGTCCTCGAGAGCGTTAAGAGAATCTGGGGAGTTTCGTGAAGTCATCCCGTTGTTGAAGGCCCGGCTGGAGAGAGAGAGGTATTCACTAACTATTATGAGCCCCTCTTGATAGGGGGCCGACATGTTTAGTCTAGCCACATGACTTGCTGAGTCAAATGGGTCATGGTGTAACCTGAGCACCAATCTGTTCGCAGCCTAGCTACATATACAGTGAGGTAATACTACATGCTCCGGAGGTTACATAACAGTATGCATATGTTCTGCTTGACGCCGAGGAAGGGAGCATCGACCTATATCCCACAGAGGATGTACCTTCAGGACTACTAAATCCCAGCTTACTGTCCCCGGCGTCTTTGGTGAGTTTCAGTGCGACGACCTCCCAAGGTCGCCCACATTTTATCTACCTTGGTTGTATAATAGAATGCAAACCACACAACGCTTTGGCAGTGTCCAAGACACTTCAACCCGGCGTCAGCACTACAGACGCAGTGCCCCAGCTTGTTCCCGTGCCCAATCCGACCGCCCTTCTACCGAATGGCATATCGATAGTGCCAGCCTCACCCTCGACAGAACACCATTCGTTGTTTTACCCCAGGTCCGAGTGGTTAAGAGAAAACACGTACGGTTCAACGCGACCAAAAGATCACCAAGCCAATGAGTGCGCATTTCCACTTGCATTCAATCACGCTTGACCGATCTGTTTAGGTTCTTTGTAATGCAAATATCGTAAAGTCACCACCAACTGTTGCATACCGTAGAGGAAGTCGTGGATGACAGCGATGCTGGTCTTTACAATGGGCTGAGCGATATCATTGTACATCCTATTTGCGACACACTGCTGCCTCAACTGACTTAGATCTGTGTTTTTGATTTTGTTTCGTGTCCGGTGTACCACCAACTCCCGAGAGGGGCTTTGAGGGCCGGTTCATCATGGGACACGCATTGTAAATTTCATGGCTATCCTTTGAGGTTGTTCCTCATCGAACCAATATAACAAGGGCAGGTATGGCATGTAACATGCGAACTTCCTAGTACAACATGCTCAGTAAGCCAGCCCTCCATCCTAGCATACGTATTCACAGTCTGATCTGCCCTAGGTACCAACAATCACCGCGTTCTACACGGCTACCCGCCCTGCATTCGATGGACCACATCACGTCGGTGGGACATACATAAGCATAAATGAATATCGTTCCAAGTTTATGCTCCTCCAGGAGAAGTTCGATCCTCGGTTCAAGGTCCCCGCAATGCATGGAACCACGATGAACAAATAGTACTGTGTTTGGAATCCTATCCTTTTAAAGTTTTTCTAACAGGGTGCACTTTGAAAGCCGAACAATGTGGCCTTGTGTTGGGATCGTCATTTTCGCTTTTGTGAGTCCTTCCGCACCATGGGCTCTATGTTTCCATTCGTTGACGATCCCAGATACGCATACCAGTCATTTCAGGATGCGGAACAGTGTTGTTCAGGGCCGCTCAGCGAAGGCGAACCCTTGTCTCGTGATTTAGGCGGTTATCGAAAACATGAAATTTGCGAACGAATAAAAAAATATTCGAGCTTAACAGCACCCCGTAAATATCAACAATTTGTCCAATAGCAAAAAGGTGTGCAGTGTGTGGAGAAAGTCCGTCAAGGAAACGATACAGGTCTTTCATATTCTTTCATATGGTACTGCAAACATTGCCACTGTGGATTACTGCTGCTTAGAACTTATGAGGGTTCGAGTTTGGTTTCGTGTTCGGGTTCGGGTTCGTGGTGGGTGTCTTGTCATCCTTAGGTTTTTCGTTAAGGCACTAGAAGTCTTGTCAGAACCTACCAAATTAGACTATAGATATACTTACGCAAACTTGAATGGCATGACCGTTGCAAGAATCGCCGTTCGCGTCGGGGCTACAGGTGTATCTATAAAGTACATTAGCAATGAGCTATGAAACAGGAAAAGAACAAGTAGTTACTTGACACCGTCCAGGTGCAGACCGGTGAAGTTTGGCGCAGCGGTACAGTCAAGTACGCCTCCATCGCATGGGTTTTGCGAGTTCACCTGCTGGATGACGTTGCAAGACCCATCAAATACCTGAACTCGTATACGGCTTAGCACAGAGTCTCCAAGTCAGGCTAGAATACTCGACGCTTACAAACACCGATGTTGGACTGGGCAATACCGTAGTCGTACCCTGGACATATCGCAGACGCGTATGCAGCAAACAATGAAGCAGCAGCAGCAGCAGATAAGATGACTTTGTTGAACATGATGTTTTGAGTTGGTTGGAGGGGCGAATTCTAGCTTAAGGAAAACTTGGACATGGTTCACTGTCTTTTATACAATTTCTAGAGTATGATTCCTCCCGCTCGACAGGTCCATCCAGAAGTTACGGGGCGTGCTGCGCACGCTGCGCAGAAAGAGCATAGTAGGCATCAGGAGACCGATATTGATGCGACCGCCAGTTAAATTTTATGGATAGAAAGTATAACCTTCGGAACCACAGAAAAACCGCAGCCTTCTCATATTTCCTGTTTTCCTCGTCGAAGGGAAACGACGGGAAAATATGACGGACTGATGGCACAATTTCACGGGACAACGTTGTCCCATGTAGTCGGCCGCCGCTTGCCAGGGAGCGAATAGCCCATGAGACCACGTACATACTAGAGCCTTGGACACACTGTGGCGTAGTGACTGGGATTTGCACTGTCCAGGAAGAGTGACATACCGATAACCGAAGGAAGCCTCATCGCAGGACATTCAAATCGAGATCAGTTGTCTCACATTCGTCAGTCATTGTTCCTCCAACTTGGGAGGTTTTAGAATCTTCGATGGGAACTGGCCTGAAATTCAGTTGATTTCCCTGATTTGTTGCAATTGGGCTTCGCGTCACGTACTATTGTACTGCGCATCGGAGTATGAAGGCAGACAGTACACCTGGCAGAACTGCGCGCCACCACCTCCGATTCCAGGTTGACTGCGATCTCCCCATGGCACGTTTTTTCTGCGCTGGTTGGTCCCAATGAACTTACAGGCTAATGCGACGTTCTGCCATCCAATCCGATGTTGTCAGGCATGAGGTGAGCCGAGACCAATGTTCCATCCATTGGATACCGGAAATACAGAGTACAATTCGCAAGAAACTACGAGGGGAACTGGCCTTTCAGTTGATTTGGCTGATTTGTTACAAATAGGCTTCATTCACCTACATATTGAACGCCAGACGGAAGGAATTCGCGTTCACCGACCATGGTATCGTTCCCCTGTAGCTTGGTGAAATCATCATCTGCGCTGGGCTTAATACACGCATCTTCAACTCCTCTTCGTCAGATGCCCGTAAGGGGAACCGATGAAACCGCTTGCAACGTTTTCCTTGGTGATCGTGACGAAAAATACTGATTCCTAATATACGAGGCCAATTTGGGGACGAGGCCACTTTAGATTGAGGTCAGGTAAAGCAACATAATCAAGCTGACGGAACCACTGAGAGAATCGTAGAAACACTCCACAACGATGACAATGCTCACTTTCCAGCATCCGCTACACGCGATAGGTGAACACTGATCGCAGAAGGGAGACGCAGTACTTGAATAACGAACATGAATACTGCGATAACGCACCCACTCCAAATTGCCGACTTTCCACCCATGAGGCAGGTCTTGTCCATTTTCTTATCGAAAGGGCTTCCCAGCATCGTTTGCGAGTCAAAAGCGTGCATCGTCCGGACAGTGGAAATAATCTCCTCGACGAGTGCGCCACTCTCCGCTATTTGTTGGAGGGATTGCCTATAATTCGGCGAAGTTAAATAAAGCATACAAGAGGGAAGAATGAACCCACTCCATCTACTTGGAAATGAAGTTATTTAGGACGGCTCCGGTTATACCTACGCATGGAAGGATAGACAACACCTCGTGAAAGCAAGAACGAAACTAGTCTAATGTAGGAGACACGATGGCGACTTTCTCCGACATCCCCTGTTGATCTAGTTTGAGTGAATACCAGAGGCCCAAAGCAACCTAAGCCTACGAACGTCTGTTTCGATATGTATTACCACATCGCCAGCTCCGACTTTGTCGAAATACGCAACGTCTTGTCGAAGGATAACTTGAAAGTATTATTCTCGGATGCGCTTGGTATTAGCCTGACCTGCGTATACCCACACACACACAAGTACAAAGGAACAAACCGAGCCTTGGCACACAAATCAGCACTTCGTAACTGACATTATGAGATACCAATGTAACTGGGCGAAGACGCATCGATGACGGCACCTTTGCGGAACTGGATCACTGTTGCTGTGCGCCGTTGTAAACCAATACAAGATTATTAAACGTGACGAAGTCTTGGGCCGACCTTCTGAATGCCAACGTCATGAGTGGCTAGTACGGGCAACTCAGACAGGGAAACGGAAATGCAACTGGAAGACCTGGCACCAGCTATTATAGCACAGAGAATACCGATGGCATCAAGCAACAACTCAAATATAAGCAAGGAAGTAGGATATCAATACTCACCGAAACAGCGAGTCAGTGAAGCCAATTGTGGGCAGAGTCTGCAGACGACCATAGGATCATTTTCATGGTAGCGTTTCTCGTTGTCCGTGTAGAAGAATCCCTTGAATTCAACTTGTATGGAGAAGGCTTGCCAAAGCTTTTCATATGAGTCGTTCAATAGTGCACGTTAGCAGGATGAGTCGTTCTCTCGACAGGCGATAATTTCATTTTCGATCCGATCCGTCTGCCTAATATGATAGAGGGCGTTGCCCACATATGTGTTCACTCTCTTCAGTCGTTACTGCCATAGGCACCTCTCTACGATGGGCCTCCCTGTAGGCAGGGATCTAGCTGAACTCACATAAAACTCGAAAATGGCAAACGAACAAAACATCTACATTTTTTACTCAAGTGAGGTTCATTAGAAGGTAAGTACAACAAAGATATGAACAACGTGAGCTAATGGCAACGATGGAGAGGTAGAACTTAGTAAAGGATTCATCACCGAGACATAGATACATATATCCCGTCTTCCCATTTGGTCCTTTGTCTTTACTATCAGGTGCGCATCTCCGTTGGTAGAGGGTTCCGACAAATGCAACATAGCTCTCTACTTCAACAATTGCAACTGGTTGTACTCATAATAATCTCCTCTCAATGCAAGCAACTCGTCATGGGTGCCAGCTTCGCTGACACGGCCTTCCTTGATGAAGTAACTAGCAGGGGAGCGAGTCAGCCTGGTAAAAAAAGAACATAATCATGGTACTTGCATGCAATCAGCGTTTTGAATGGTGGATAGGCGGTGAGCGATAGCGATTGTCGTCCGGCCCCTTGCTGCCTTGTCAAGTGCGTCTTGCACAGTTTTCTCTGAATTCGAGTCCAAAGCAGAAGTTGCTTCATCCAAGAGCAGAACTTTAGGTTTACGAAGAAGAGCACGCGCAATGGCAATCCGTTCTGTCGCAACAACTGGTCTGTCAGTGATGTCAGAAGTGTGCTGGTGTCACTCACGCTTCTGACCGCCAGACAGCTGGGATCCCTTGCTGCCGACTTCCGTCTCAAAGCCACTGGAAACTCCTTCAGAAAGTGTCGACATCAAGGTCAAGTTCATCTTACTCCGGCAACGACTGGATAAAGTCAAGAATGTTGGCATCTCGGCATGCTGCTTCGATGTCCTCCTGAGTCACGTCAGATATTGGCTTAGTTGCACCAAGCAAAATGTTGAAGCGGATGGTGCCGGAGTAAAGAGTCTGAAATAAATATGAAAATCAGTAACGCCTTACACACGATCACTTGCTATGACACACAGGTTCTTGAGAAACGAGCGCGATCTGTTTCCTGTATTCTTGGACGTCGTATCCGTTGATAGGCTGGCCATCAAGCAAAACTTGACCGACAACGGGGTCGTAAAAACGCTCGATCAGCTGAATGCTATAAAACAAATATCAGGTTTAGTCCTGGTAGTCTAAATGGGCTCACACAGTACTCTTCCCACAGCCGCTCGCGCCGACAAGAGCAACATAACTACCCGGTTCAACCGTGAGATTCAGGCCACGGAGAACGCGAACGGTAGGTCTCGTGGGATATTGGAAATGAACATTTTCCAAGCGTATCTGACCCTTAACGTTTATCCCTGCCAAAGTCTTCCCATCAGGAGAATCTGCATCGATCTCCGGGACCGTGTCGAACAGTTGTATCATAAACGCGGCTGCAACACGAGCTGCCGACACGTCAGGAACGAATGAGAATACACTACCAGCCTGTATGGCCCCGAATGCCGTAGCCTAAAAGAAATTGCGTCAAGAAGGCTATCCAATCATCCCATATTAGACAACGAACGAACCATGAGTGCAGTAAAGAAGGCTGCGGTGGATATTTCCAACCTAGAGACGAGTGTGGAACCGTACCAGAACACGAGAGCAATCGCCCAGGAACCAGAGGCCTGAGAAAAGCCATAAATCATGTTACTCCATAGGGATGTCTTGTTTGACATTCGAAGAGGTCCATCCAAGCTGCTGGAGTATAGCCTGAGACAGTCTGCTTCACGAGTAAGCGAGGAAACAGTGCGGATAGCGCCAGCAGCCTCGCATGCTAACTGCGCAGAATCTGCATGAGCTGCCTTGTTCTTTTGGTCTTTGAGCACAACGATGCGCTGTGAGGCGTCAGAGCAGCGGTACATTTGGAGCACACATGGACTCACCAGTCGGATGAAACCTGCTGAAAAGACAAAAGGGATGGTGGCTGGAAAACAGAAGTAGTAAGGGTGGTGCATTGTGCTGAAGAGGGAGAAACTGACCGATTCCGACAAGGGCTGGCTTCCAAGCGTAGGCTAAACTGACCACTGCACCGCCAATCAATGTTGTCATGGATTGGATGATGCTATTTCGGAATCAGTGTCAGACAAATGGCGGATCAAAGGCGATGCGTACATTCCAAGGGTCATTCCAGCCAGGCCATTGACTTTCTGCGGGGCGCCGTTCACTTTTGCTGTGAGAACACCCGTCTGAGATACCATTAACAAAGTCACCTTCAGGAGATCATGGACTCACATTATTTTCCTTTCTATCGAAGAATTGTACTAATCCAACTTGAGTGCATGTTATGGGCGAGAATAGAAATCAACTCACTGTCTTGCTTTAGAATCGTGCGGAAGCTAAGCATACGAAGCTTCGTCGTCAACTCGGCAGCAGAGAGGGTGAAAAAATAATCTCGGATCCCAACAGAAAAAAAAGTAATGATAGAGATGATGAAGATCCTAGTGATAACTAGAGTCAGCACATACGGAGCCTCTGGATAAGTCGTGTAGTCCTTGCCATAAAGCATTCACGTTGCCATCATGTCGTCTTACAGCAGGATCAGGCTCCGAAAACCCGGAAATGGCGTTGCCTGGAACACATCGAAAAATATACTGACAGGAGAGAACAGAACTCAAACTCACCATAGATGATACTGAACACTGGAGAGACCATACCACTCACTAACTGGGTTCAGTGAACTATGGCCAAGTATTGCCTTTAGAACTCACCTACTGCACAACCTGCACCAATCGCGTACATGTAATACCATGGGCGGGCCAGACCACCTATACGCATGAAGAGATAAAGCATGCTATAATCCCCTTTGCCGACTTCATTCTTATTCTTTTCGTCACTCTTCTCGCGGGCCAAGTCCGACGTGACAGAATGGCCAGTATCTCGGCGGCTAAAAGTTATCTCATCTCCAGCCTTCTTCGCATCGGTATCGCTGACAACTGCTGCGTCGGCATCTAGGGTATGTGTGTTTTCACGGAGCTTCTGAGCTTGAACAAGGCGTGCGTATGTGCCTCCGTTACCAAGTAGCTGTTGGTGCGTTCCTTGCTCTAAAACAACACCCTCTCCCATCACAAAGATCTGGTCCACGTCTTTGATTGTAGAAAGTCGATGAGCGATAGAGATCGTTGTTCGCCCAGCAGACGCCTTATCAAGAGCATCCTGTACGATACCCTCGGACTGCGTATCGAGGGCACTGGTCGCCTCATCCAAGAGTAAGATTCGAGGATTAGATACGATTGCGCGCGCGATGGCAATGCGTTGTTTCTGTCCTCCAGACAGAAGGAATCCGCGTTCACCAACCATGGTATCATACCCTTGAGGTAGCTTGGTGACGAAATTATCTGCGTTGGACTTAATACACGCATCCTTTATGAGCTTAAACTTCTCCTCGTCAGATGTGTGCTCGTAAGGGGAGCCAATGAGACCATGAGCAACGTTTTCCTTGATGGTCGTGGCGAAAAGTACTGGTTCCTGAGATACCAGGCCAATCTGGGAACGAAGCCACTTTAGATTGAGCTCGGGTAAAGGAACGCCATCGAGCTTGACGGAACCACTGAGAGGGTCGTAGAAACGCTCGACGAGGGAGACGATGGTCGACTTTCCGGACCCAGAAGCACCCACAAGCGCTGCGGTTTTGCCGGCCTCGAAATGAATACTGACTCCGTTGAGGACGGGGGCATCAGGTCGAGTGGGGTAGCTGAATCGTACATCCTCCAGAGTGATCTCACCGACGACGTTCTCCGGCCTGAGTCCTTCAGGGCTGGCAGAATCGATATCGGGCACACGCTCGATAGTAGAAAATAGTCTTCCAGCTGCGCTACGGCCATGGGTAATGGCTGTTGGTTTGTCAGAAGCCCGCCCGACTTCATCTATAATGAGCTCACCTTGTAATTCTGGTGGCATTGAAAACAAAGCGACGCAACCAAAGTGGATGGCCATGATGACGTTCACGATCTGACCGGCATCCGCTACGTGCCATAGGTGAACGTCGGCCGCACGAGGCAAAGGCAATGATGATACATACCATGACCTTCGTTGATGAGAGTGGTACCGAAATCAAATGCTGCAAAGATTCCAACATGAAAATCAGGAACAGCGGCTCAACTCGTACCAAGTGCGTAAGAACTATTGATCACGAAGAAAAATACTGCGAAAACGCATCCACTCCAAATTGCTGACTTTGCATCCATGAGGCGGATCTTGTTCATTTTCTTATCGAAAAGAGTCCCCAGCACCTTTTGCGAATCAAAGGCTTGCGCGGTCCGGACGGTGGAAATAACCTCCTCAATAAGCGTACCACTCTCGGCTATTTGTTGAAGGGATTGCCTATAATTAAGTTAAGTTAGGAAACAATAAGTATGAATAATGAACGCACTCCATATACTTGGAAATAAACTTGGTCATGATGGCCCCGGTTATACCTATGCATGGAAGAATAGACGACATCGCAAGAGCGAGTTGCCAACACCGCGCATAAGCAAGGACGAAGCCAGTGATAAAAGAACCAATGTGTGAGAAAACGATGGCGACTTTCTCCGACATGCTTTGTTGAACAAGATCTACTTTGTTTGAGTGCACACCATATACCCAAACAAACTAAGCCTACGGGTGTCTGTTTCGATACGTGTCACCACTTCGCCAGCTCCGACTTTGTCAAAATACGCAATTTCTTGTCGAAGAATAGCCTGGAGGTATTGTTCTCGGATACGCTTGGTATTAACTTCCCCTGTGTATACCCACATACACATGTAGACATAGGTACACACGAACAAGCCGAGGCCTGGCACGAAAATTAGATAATACACACGTTGTAACTGACGAATGAAATACCAATATAACTGAGATAGGATGCATCCAAGGCGGCATCTGTGCGGAACTGGGTCGCTGCCGAATTGAGGTTCTCCTGGGAAACAGATATCGCTGTAGCGTTTCCAGATTGCTGCGCGCCGTAATATACCAATGCAACGTTACTGAACGTGACAAAGTCTTGGGTCAACCTTCCGAATGCCAAAGTCATGAGCGGCTACAAGTAAATCAGTTATGAAGTGGTGGGGAACAGAGATGCAAGGGGAAGACCTGGGCAGCACCTGCTATTATAGCGCAGAGAATACCGATGGCATCAAGTGACAACTCAAATGGAGTTGAATACCTTACAAAATGTCAGGAGAGTAAGCGAGAAAGTAAGGATACAAGCACTCACCGAAACAGCTCAGTGAAGCCAACAGGATGGGCAGAGTCCGCGTCTGCTGACTTAGCGGCATCGACCTGGGCACCATTAGGCTTTTCCTGGTAGCGTTTCTCGTTGTCTTTGTGGAAGAATCCCTGTAGTTTGTGTGGAGAAGGCATGCCAAAGTTGGCGTCTGCAGTGCGAATCGCCTTTTCCTTGGGACTAAGAGTAGGCCGTTCTGCCACGATGGGTCAGTCGAGAAAATACTCTCCCGTCTGCTGAGAGCGACCAGGGATGCAGCGTGAAGGTATGACAAGGAGCACCGTACCCACGGTGTATCCGATCTAATTATAATACATGGGCGCAACATTATGAAGCGTGTTTGATGGC
>Ga0307518_10002467_pt1 | contig 13491 bp, 8 predicted proteins | sample 25_EM_MG_FD_203889 | JGI IMG/M metagenome (GOLD analysis project Ga0307518, IMG submission 203889) | Populus trichocarpa ectomycorrhiza microbial communities from riparian zone in the Pacific Northwest, United States - 25_EM | ecosystem: Host-associated > Plants > Roots > Unclassified | place...
AAATTATTTTTCAAGTAAAATGGGCTTTTTATGATGGGCCATGGGAACGATATCATACAATATGAGATTTTTTTTATAGGGTTTTGACTTTTGTGTATTTTGAACCAGATTTGAAGCCCATGTCCTGGGATGTGAAAGTTCTGGTGAAGAATTTAGATTCTCTTCAAACATTACGCAGGATTTTGTGCTGGCGAAAAACCATATGGAATCCTATTCAGGACCCAGATTAAAAATATGGTTCTCTGCACGGCATGCCATCCTCAGTGTATTTCGTTTAATAGTAAAATAAGAATCACTAAATCACGGATTGTGTAAATGTAAATCAGAAAATCGAGGGAAAAATCAACAAAGCAAAAATGAGCATCACGGATCGTCCCGGCACACGAGAGAGTTATAATTCCTCCTTTTCAAAATTTCAAATAGGTCTCATCATCGGCATGACTCGGAAGTGAGTCGGTAGCCTAATTATTTGTTAAACAGTTCTGCTCGCAAGTGCAGTGAGATACGCCCCTCAATCAAACATGATAAATATTTTTTAAAAACATTTAATGAAATAAATAAATAAATAGTGGATAATGGGTGTGAAATGTAATATATATACGTGATGTGCAAAGCCAAACAGCATATAATAGCAAGACCATCGTATTCATCTGTCCCGATTTCTCCGAGCGTAGTGCACGCGGCAGGGGTCACATTTTTTAGTGTTTTTTTTTTTTTTTTCCCCTGCAGCGGCATACTTCTGTTTTGGTTCTGAACATAATCCCATCTTTTTTTCCTGTTACGTGGCGCATAAGAACTTGAATAGCTTAAAGAACAATCCAAATGGCTAGTCTATTGCCCTAAAAACGATCATTCCCTTCCCACCCTCCTTGGAAGCTTCCTCGTAATTTCTTATCTTGTGACAAATGTGAAATATCGTTGGCGTATTCTATTTGTTTCTTGCAAATGGTTCCTTATTTTTGTTGTAATGAATAGTTTATTCCAAAAGACTGCTTAATTAAGAAGGGTAAGAAGGAAACTTGTACATCACTAAGCTGCCACCGAAGCCAGATTCGCAACTTGAAAAGTAAGTATCGATCGAGTATATGCTTTCTCCGTGTGTTGGTATTTGAATTTAATATTTTATTTATTTTTGTGTTTTAAAAATGTTTTTTTTAATTTTTTTTACTTCAAAATAATTTTTATAGTGTTTTCATATTATTTTAATGTTATAAATTAAAAAAAATTATATTTTAATATATTTTTAAATAAAAAATATTTTAAAAAATAATTACTACTACACTTTTAAAAACCCGAGTATGCAGCCAGCGTCGCATATAATAATTTGTTCACAGTTTGCAAGAGTTGGTGCTTTGGTGAGAAAAAAAGATTGCTATCCTCGAGGAATTTGGTGTAGGTAAATAAATCATTGACTCGGATTGGTGAATTTAACAAATTAATTATAAAAACAGAGGTCATGAATGAGCCTATAACGCCACCCAACTGTTAGGATTGAAAATACTGCAAATTTTCCTTGCAATTTTGTAACTCTCTCACTCTCCATTGGCAATGGTCGCTTCTGACAAAGAAACATGACGACTTACACGTAAGCCTCGTGAACCATGCTTGTAAAATGTCTGCTCTAGAAATCTAGAATTGGTCACGGTATATGCAAGATTTGACTCGTAACCCCGCTAAGGCGGCTCCAGATGCATGTAGCCACATGGTTCTTACTCGACTGCCTGGCATGATATCTTCACGAGAAAATCAAGTATAATTAAATTAGTTAGGTTTTGAATTTTTATTTTAAAAAATTTTTATTTTTAATTTAGAGGTCATTAATTTAATTTTTATAAATATTAGAATTACTAGAGATTTATATAATCATTAATTTTAAAATTTATAAGATTAATCAAGGTACATACAAGTTAACCCGGACATCGTATTAATCAAAAAAAAATTTTATCTTAATAAGACAGTCGAAAATAATGTGAATCGGACCTCTGCGGGCTTTGACAAATGAATCGAGTATAATAAAGGATGCTTGGCAACTCCATCAAGAAAATGTTTTCCAGTTTTTTAAGTAAGCGATTACGCAAGACAGAGGTGGTTTTATTCTATAATTCACAACTGAATTTTCCTGAGCTGTACTGTTTATCCCCACCTATTGCTCTGTCTCTCTCTAGATAGGTGTCCTGTTTTATTGCCTTGGTCCGTAAGCAATGATATAATAAAGGGATTTGTAAAAAAAAAATAAAAAATTGATACAATAAAGAGAACTATATACTGACGTGTTATATATATTAATTAGTTACGTTTCTTCACGGGGTTAGATATTTTTATTTTTTATAAAAAGAATTATATATACAGGTTTTTGTTAAATTAATCGATAAAAAATATAAAAACAATAAGCATTGCAGCATGATCACAAAACCGTGCAAAGAAACATCACCATAATTAGATGTATTGGAATCCCCTGATTTTAACGCACCTTTTTTTTTTTTGTAGAATTAACTTAATCTCACATTTTTACTGGATTTTATAATATTTTGTGATAAACTAGCTGCAATCGAGCTATTTGTCAAGCTTATCTCGATGCAGTATTTAGAATAAAATGAAGCTTTTCATTACTAAAAAAACACAAGAAGAAGAAAACGAGGTAAGTTTTCTGGAACAAATAGTTAAAAAATTCCGGGCAGACATCAGCCATTCACCAACCCCCAGCTGCCCACCCATGAGATGATGTATATTCATGTGCTTTCGAGAGAAACATACTCCTGCACTTAACATTTTGTCTGGTCAGATTAATCCATTCAATTGAAAAACACTGGCTAGTTCGTTCAAATCCCTAACTTAATGAGATTTAAACAATATTCGATCAAACTTTTCCATTGGGATTCTGATGGTATACTGCTAATGTATTTTCACCAGTCATTTATCTCGACTTCTCTCGTTTGACTTGATAGATTTTTCAGCATGGACCTAATTAAAGCATCGACATCTGCCCCTTGACCTTTTCCAGTCAAGGGATTCGGTGGGGGTGAAGTTGGTCTACTTGCATGGCTTCCAGGCTATTGAAATGTAATTTCTGATACAGTACTAAAGAGACAACGCGATGCCGTAGAACGTTTTCAACTGTGCTGAGGATCTTAAGAGAATGCATTGAACGGAGATGGATAAAAGGCCATCACCATCTCTCCTGCACAGGCTAGCTTACAACTGCATTAAAGGCATATAATCTCTGGTTTTGGATAATGTCACAGCATACGACAGATTGAATCTGGTATTTGTTGTTAACTACCAAGGAATTAATTAAATCACAAGAATTGTTTATTTTTTACTTTTCGTCTGCACTCAACTACTCGTGAGTTTAAAGAAAGGAAAATCAATTGAAATAAGAGAAAAGCCAAGACTCCTATAAAGAAAAACCCTAAAGATTCGCAAAGATGAACTGTTGCATGCATGTGCCCACATGATCCCAGCCAGTCGGTTCCACCATGCCCGCTTGATTGGTATGGGTTATTATATTTATCGATTACACCAAGCAGTCATGGACTGTTATTGTGGTCGTTGAGCATGATTCATTTCTAGTTTTAAATAAAAAAAGAAAGAATAATCAACACAGGATATCTGTCTATAAGCAACGATGGTGGCTAAAAAAAAAAGGAAAGGAGATTGTTTCTCAATTCATCGGGGGAGCCTCGAACATATTGATTCCTGGTCCTATCTGTTTAGTATTATTGTAACGAATTTGAAAAAAAGTCAGAATAAATGGTTTGATCCTCTTATTTTTCTTTCTCGAACCGAGAGATTCATGAATTAGAATCCTACATACGAAACAGCATTTTGTGACTGCTAGAATTTTCCGCTCTATTTTCATTAATATCTTGCACGTGAAATTGAATTAGATGTCAAGCTCTGTATTTTCCTCGCCAAACCAAAAGGCCACAAACAAAGCAAGGATAAAATACAACAGAGACTTCTACCTCTACTGTATGCAATAAATAAGAAAACCTATAAACTGTCGTTAATTGTCTCTTAATATATTTGTAGTTATTGTCGTTAACAACTTCTTTTTGTGTGTGTTTTTCCTTCAGAATGCTATATTTGACTATTAAATTCCGCGTCCAAAGTTCCAAAGTCTTTGTCATCCTTGTCCCAGTGGACAAGTCCAGTCAAAATAATAACCTTTTGGCCTGCTGCAGCACCTTCCTTCCATGGCAATTATTTTTTCATTTCAAGTTCTCCCTTAAAATATTCTTTAAATTCATATAACTCAACCATCCCCTTTTAAGCCCCTTCCCTCCCATGACTTTAGCGAAGTCCTCAAGTATCTCTCTTTTCAGTTCTTCTGTCTACAAGCACAACCTGGTAGATCCTTCACAAATTTGAAGCAGAAGCAACAAAAACTCAAAAAAGAAGAGATGGGTTTCGCAAAAGAAGAGAAATCAAAAAAGGTTTTGAGAGGAGTAAAGACTGTATTCTTCTTGATCACCATGTTAATTTCTTTCCTTCTTTTCTCTGCTCCTATTCTTCTTGTTATAGCCGATACTCTCCTTCCTTTTTCTCTCCTCTCTGCCTCTCTCTCTCCTTCTTCTTTATCATCAGAGACACTCTCTTCTCATTTCAATAACTATGATTTTCGTTACTCCCTCATTGACATACCCCTCATATCCATTATAAGATCAGTTGTCATCATCTGTAAGTATCATAAACCAGTCAATTTCATTCTTTGTTCTATATGTCTCCCCTGTTATTAATGTTTTTATGGGAAGATTAGTAAATTTTTTTTTGTCGTTGTTATAGGTGTTTATAGTTTGTGTGATGGACCAAGGCTCTCAACAGGACCATACCTGGGGATTACAACGATCTGTTCTGTGTCATCACTAATTTATGTTTCCTTCAAGGCACCACGCGTGTTTAGAGTTTCAAGTACGGGCCGAGGAGAATATGTTAGAGCCATGGAAATTGCCTTGTTTATTTGCTCTCTACTTCTAGCAATTGGTCATGTTGTTGTGGCGTATAGAACAAGCTGCAGAGAAAGAAGAAAGCTTTGGGTCTACAAAATTGACATTGAAGCTGTAAGTCCCTCCCTCCCTCCTTTGTCTCCCTAACTGGATCGTGACGATTTTGATGAATCTCATATTGCAAATTACTAAAAATTTAGACGTTATAGCCAAGCTGCTCCAGCAATTAATTGACGGGAAGTATGAACAGATTACAAAGATGAATTATGCTTACAAGTTACAACTGTACATAACAGCGAAATTAAGATAAGAATCCGGAGTTGTCACATCGCGCACTATTTTAAAAACTTCATTAGTCAATTTATCAGCACCTAATTCAACTGTACAACAGTTGAATATTTTACCTTCTGGAAGGTCAGAAAAACGCCTTGAATTGGTACTTCTTACGGTTTTTTTTCATCACTGACTAATTCTGCAAGGTTTTGGTTAATAGATTCATAGGATTCCTCTGAAAAATCCTCTCCCAGGGCACCATAGAGCTGACTGGTGTAAATGAGTTTAGTATGTTGGGGGGGGGAAGGCATGTCACCTTGACCAAATTTAATTGTTTTTTTAGGAAGCATGTGATCATAATGTCGCTATTTCGTTTATATGTTTTAATGTTTCTCGAGCCATGTCCTCCACTTGGATCCAGCCTCCATATCCCCTGGTCAAAAAACAACCATTGGACCTCGTATCCAGAGAAACCGGTCATGTGGCTTAGATGGACAATTTTTTATTTTATTTTTTCGAATTTACTATTGTGGTCACATATTTGTTAGTATCAGAATACGAGACGTTTACCATCTTTTGTGAAGTATCTTTACTCCATTCACAGATGTTCGTTTTTTTTCTCCATAGAAACTTTATCCACCGAAATCTCTTTTCTCTATTCCTTTCACACCCAGATAAAGATTAGTTTTGAAACGAGATAAGAGGCTTTTGGGATGCTTATTGAGTTAAAAAGGTGATTAACTACAGATATACACAGTTTCACACTTCTTTTTTTGGTCTCATATCAGATAGCCTTAGCGATTGTTGAGCGTGATAAAAACTACAACAAGTAGGTCTCCAGTTTAGACTTGGTCCATGAGAATTATCAAAACAATAACATGTGACAAGTACCATCCCTTCAGAAGCTGCTTGTCGGCAGGTCAATTTTTCCCTGCTTTTAATTACTTGAGTCACAAACAGCTCTTTCTAGTTTATGTGGTCTTAGTCATTTCAGTTATTATGAGGCTTTGTGACACAGCTTAGCCGAAAAAAAGGCAACAGCAATCAATGCTTGGCATCAAGCACCCGCGCAAGGCACACGCACTGATCCAAGTTTCCCACACGGCCAAACTGCCAAAAGAATTGTCGACCACAAAAATTAGAAGAGTTTTTTTTTCCACGTTGAATGAATAGAAATGCCTTGACAAAGAAGTAGTAGTTGATGCTGGATTAAAGTAAGCTCTAATACGAGTGTGCCATGTGCTACAGGTTTCAGCTTGCAAGAATGTGGTGTTTCCAAGGTATCAAAAGATTCTGCTGGAAGAAAGAGTGAAATGATTCATTCTAACATTTGAAGGACTAACAACAACTGGAGACTTTTATTCTCGTTTTGGCTAATCAAACTCTTCAGCGTCAGGTTGCAGGTAATATTTAAATCTTCCATTGTTTATATATCAGGTCATTTTGTCTGCTTACTAGCCGATTCCCATCATCACCCAATCCGGTGAACTTGAGCAACCAACTCAGTTTCTGACCTCTGGCCCTTTTTGGACAGGTTTATTCGACAAAATCTGCAGCTTGGAGACTGCTGAAGAAACACCACTAACATGGCGACTAGGGACCTGTAAAAAGTAAAACAACCATTTTTAGATATGCCATAGATCACTGTGTATGTTATGGCTTGAACATGTACACACACACACACACACACATATATATGTATATATATGACTAAAGGATGGAATCTACCATGGCTTATTGTTTTCAGTTAACAATGTATGGTTTGTGTATTTACAAAAGAATGGTGAATGCATTTAGCTAGAGACTAGCCAAACCACCTGTAATCCAACAAAGTATGAGCATATATATATGATCGAGGTCTGTTTGGCTTGTATTACTGTATTGTACTTGACTACTTGTTACAAATCCCCCAAGGTTCTCATTGCTCTATCAATCGCATGGAAACTTAAAGTAAAAAATAAAAAATCTTCAACAGATTATGCAAAAGAGATTCCTGTTCCTTTTTGGTTCCTCTTCGATGCTATCACTCGGAAATACAAATAATTTATCCTTCTCATTTCGCGATAATTTGAAGTTAAGATTACCATTCCCGATACAAGGGGACTTGCATGAACATTATTAATTTTGATTTTCTGGTTAAGGACAGAATTTCAACTGGAATTTTTAAAATTTTAATTTATTTATATTATTTCAATATACAAATATAAATAAATTTTAAAAAATATAATAAAATATTATTTTAATATATCTCTAAATAAAATATATTTTAAAAAACCACAACCAACCACCTTCAATATGCAATCTATTCGGAATAAATTACACGTTAATCAAAGATAAAATTTGATCGCAGCTGTTTCTCATTTTCTTGGTCCTTCTGGACCTCTTCCTATGCATGATGGGCCATTTATGGGCTAAGCCCATATATTATGTTTCTTTTTAGTCCTACAGTCTCCTTAGTCCGTAAGGAGGCAGGAAAAAAATACAGAAAAACCTCCTCCATGAAGCGGCATCGTTTGGCATTTCATCTTTCCCAAACTAGAGACAGGGTTGCTTCCGCCAGCTCCATATCGCTCTCTCCTCAGTCCTCAGTCCTCACCAGCAAAAGCAAGGAAACGTGAAACACAAGAAGAGACCGCAGCCTACAGTAGTGAGTAGTGAGCAACTGAAACAAAATGAGATTCAACTTCGAGTTGACAGAACCAGACCCAGACTCTTCTTCTCGAAAATCTCTTACTCCCAAAGAAGATATCCTATGGGTCCCACTCCAAAACCACCCGCTCTTCACTTCCTCCGCCTCCACCTCACTCGAAGGTGACGCTGCACCGCAACCACCATCCAATCTACTAGCTTGGGATGGCGCTTCTAGATTATATTACTGGGATTCAAACCTCCGCTGCCTCCATCGAATTTCAATTGGCCTCGGCGATCCCGACCCTTCTTCTGTCCTCGCTGCTTCTCCCTCTAAGGTAATTATACTTTACTCGCTTCAATAGTTAGCCTAATTTTGACCGTGATAGCCTATCCAATTTTAAAGTGTGTAATTGCTGTTTTCTTATATATATACGTGTTTGTAATTAGGTATTACAAACAGATGTGGAGATTAATTTTGAGGTTAACAAAATTTCTATCAATAGAAATGGCTCTGCTTTGCTTCTTTCCGGTGCCTATGGTTTATGTGTTATGTACCTTTATGGACGCTCTTCTAGTAAAGATGACTCCATCATTTGCAGGTACGTTTGTAGAATTTGATTTTTTGAATTTAAATTTAATTTTCAAGTTTTTTTGTTAATGACTAGAATTTCGTTGGTGTACAGGACTGTTTCCATTGGTTCGCAAATTTATTTTAATGAGAGAAATGTAATACACATGCGAAAAGTTTCGTGGCATCCTTACAGTGATACGCATTTAGGAATTCTTTCTTCTGATTCGGTTTTCAGGTATCACGAATTTCTGTTTCAAATCATATAATGTTGAGTGTTTCGGTTTAGGATTGAAGTATTGTTATTTGTTAGTTAAAGTGTAAATACATGCTGAATTTCATGATTAAGTTAAATTATTTCAATTGATGTTAAAAGTATGAATATTATTGTCAACCATGCCTTTTCTTGCCTTTATGTTTTAATAGGACTTGTGTTGTGTTGTTTTTAATTTTTTTTCATATGTTTTCTTTGGCTAGACTGTTTGATTTGTCCTCAGATGTCCTGCAGCCAGAGCAGGAATATTATCTACAGCCTGTTGAACCAGGTAGATCCAGGAATGCTGCATCAATCTGTCCAGTTGATTTTTCTTTTGGGGGCGACCACTTGTGGGACAGGTTTAGTGTAAGTTCAGTTGGGGGTTAATGCATGTGCCTAATTATAGTATTGCTAGTAGTCTTAATTCTGTTCTGTGATGCTTTCTATGTGATATATTTTGATTACCATGGTAGTTACCTTTGAAAATAGCAACTTTTGTGTGATATCGCATCTTTCATGATGTTTCATGTTTAGGTTTGAAGACTGGTATTTTACGCCATGCAGTAGTTCCATCTCTTGTTTATTCCTCCATTTATGTCCATTCTGCAGGTTTTCGTGTTATTCAGCGATGGTTCAGTTTACATCCTTTGCCCAATTGTTCCATTCAAAAGGTATTTCTTTTACCTGATATCTTATAACCTGCTCGAATTTTTCTTTGGATACCATGATAGGTCGGCACTGTAGTCCTTTCAATTCTCATTATTTTACGAAGCCACATGCTCGAAAAATGACCATGAAGATCTACACATTTATTCTTTCCTATGCTTCACATTGTTTGATTAGTTATTTTGATATTTTTTTCTTACTGTTCTTACATGTACTTGTGGTATGATATAGCCATGGCATGTATAGATTTTCTATTATACATCAAAGAGTATATATTAAACTGCTTCCGTATATCAAGATGATTTTTAATTTGATGTTAACTAAAATTGAGTGCTTTTTTTTGGAGCAGTGTCTACAAATGGGAATCTGTTTTGGAGATATATAGTGATGCTGAAATGTTTGGACTGAAATCAGCAAATCCAGTTGCTGTTAACAACTCAAATCTGGCAATCTTTTGGCTGGAAGCTACATTTCCTGAGTTAGCCCATGAATCAAAGGAGGGGGAACTATCAACACTAAAAGCTCACCCTTATGCTGTATTTGATGCATCACTTTGTTTGCAGGTAATATTCATTCTATTTCTTACATTACATATCCCATACATTGCCTGTTGTATAGATTTTTAGAACATCCAAAGTACTCCTGTAAACTGGATTTCTTCCAGACAGCCAACTAATAGGAAAATTTAGGAATTTCCTATCTGCTAGTGTTTCACCAGAATGCTTTCTTAATCAATTAATGTTAAACATACGAACATTATATTGCTTTTCATGTGAGAATTCATCTCTGCATATGCCACATCAAGTAGCATCTTCATTCTGGCTGAACATGTTACAATTTTTCTGTGAAGATGTCAAGTCTTTGCTTGGAACTTGTACTGTTACTGTAACATCTTCAAGAAACTAACAAGTTTGTTTTGGTGTTCCAGGGCCCTTTACGCAAAGTATGTCATGGTGTGGAAGATGAAGACTTAGCAGTTAGGGGTGCAGAATGCGAAGGTCATGCAGTCAGTTTTCTTTATGATTTAGCCAGCAAAGACTCAATTCTGGTGACTGCCTGGAGTGGTGGGCAATTGCAAATAGATGCCCTATCCGATGAAATCCAGCCAGTCTGGACAGTTGGTAGTCCACCTCGTCTTCGTCTTAATTCCCACAACCATATTCTTGGTCTTGCAATGCTTTGTGAATCAATCTCGGGTGAGCTTCCTGTTGTGAAGCTTGATCAACCGCATGATTATACTGTCTGGTTAGGTCATCCACCACCTTTGTTGAGACTTGCAATTGTGGATTTGGCCTTACCAAGGAAAACAGAAAGCGGGTCTCATATTTCAATGTTTGCTGATCCCCTTATGCCTGAAAGAATCTATTCTGTTCATGATGGAGGGATAGATTCAATTGTTTTGCATTTTCTTCCATTTACCAGTCAGTCCAGTGGCAAGGATGAGACAGTCCGGTCTCCCTCAGTGCATCCTGTCCTTAGCACATGCCAGGTGGAGAACTCCACGCCTTCTCCCCTATATGGCTTTATAGCGTTGTCAGATTCATTTGGGTACTCATGGATTGCAGTGATTACCTCCAACAAAGAATGTGTTGTGCTAGAAATGAAAACATTAAATTTATTGGTGCCTGTACATGTTGATATGGAGAAGGAATCTGCAAGTTCTGAAGAATGGACAAATAGAAATCCTCCAGACATCATAAGCAAAGAACTACTTAGTGGTCCTAAGGTGGTTCTTGTTCCTCAGGGTTCACCAAATCTTCGATCTGTTGCTGCTGATTCTATTGAAGGGCGGTCAACTCTTCACCAGTACTTGAACCTTTTCCATGAAAACTATGTTGAGTATGCTCATAAGGTGAGAATCCCCTATGGGATATACAGGTTACTACTACCTTTCACTCGATTAGATCTCTTTGGTTGCTGCCTCTTCTCTCTGAACCATCTGCTCATTCTAGTTTGAAATGGAATTTATTGTCATTTACAACCATCAATAGCAAACTATTAGGCAAGTTATAGTTGAAAAAGTTGAGGTTAAAAGCCTTGTCTGGTGAGCAAAAATATTAGGGGTTGACCCATAGGTATATAGTAGTTTTTGTTTCGGGAGAAAAACTACTTTTAGGATATCTATATCGTTTTGCATTCTGAATTGCTGTCTATAAAGGGCCATGTGCACTGGAGATCCAATGATTCTTTCTGCTGGCATGCTGCCAAGGTTTATCATTTAAGTTTTCAGGAGTGCAATCATTATTATAATGATTATTTTCTGGGCCTTTGGCAATTAAGCGACTTTTCAGTTTGCTTATATTTGAACTACTTAGAGGTATATAGGCTAGACATTTGACTAAGCTTTATTAAGATGCTGCTGTCAGATCAGCACTGGGTTTTTAATCAGTTGTATGAAGATGTTATCCTTCATGACTTCAGGTCTACTTTGAACTCAAGCATCATGGCCCCCAGTTGAAGAGGATCATTGATGATCAGCATGCTCGATTAGGCGAGGCTCAGGAGAAGCTTTCAAAAGTGGTGAATAAGCAGTCAGGATTGGTGAACAGGACTAATCATGCAATGCACAGACACAATCTTCTGGAACAGCGCTTGCATTGCCTGAGGAACTTGCCTGGAGCTCATAAGAAGCCTTTGTCTAAAGCAGAACGTGAATTCAAGTCCGAGCTTGGTAATCAATTTTATGCTTACAGCAATTATTTTAATGAAATTATGCAAATTTCTGTACATATTTCTGATTTTGCTCATCCATTACCATTTCATGAAGGAAATAAAAAATTTCCTTTCTGTGGTCAAATGCTTTTCCTTTACCTTTATCACACGACAGTTCTTATAGGATTTTGAAGTCAGTTCACTTTTTTGTCTTTTGGTTGTAGAAAGGCTAGCCACGACCTTACAAACTTTTCTGTATTGTTTGGTTATTCTGCAGACCAATTTACCAGAGTTGAATTGGATGCTTTGCGTGCTTCCATTGACACACTAAGAGCAAGGCTGGGAAGGTTCACACAATCTTTGAAAGGTGATGTACCAAATCAGCAAAGGAAAATAGTGGGAAGGAACAATGTCCTAGATGCCCAGATATCGCAGCTGAAATCCTCAATTACAAAACTCTCCCTTGTCAATAGTGAGAATACAAAGAAAGTTAAGCTTGTTGAATCCGCGTTAAAAAATCAGGAAAGCAGTAGATGATGGATTCCACAGCCTCATATGAAGCCCACTCCGTTTTGGTTCTGTCTTGGGTATTGGAGCAACGATACTAGTTTTAGGTCCACAATGCAAGACGTATTCCATTGCTATTAGGGGCTTTCAAATTTATACTGGAGACATGGGTACACAAACTAAAGTTGGCCATCTTTTTTTAGCACACTTAATGGACAGATGCTTTGGTCAAAGAGCTTTTGCATTCTACAGTAAATCATATTCAGGTCAGGGCCTTCTTTGTGCTAGTATTATCAATGTTTCCATGTTCACTTGACTGCTCTGTGATGAAGTTTTAGTTTGTACATATGATTGAGCTCTATGATGCATGCAGGAAAAGTAATTTCAACTTTTGACTTCTTGTGTTTGAGAAGAAACACAACTTGATTTTATGACATTTCATGATACTGATACTGTTTACATGTCACTTTAAATGTAGTTATAAGATGTCTGTGTGATTGTATGTTGTTTTCCACGGTGGTTAAGCAAACAAGACACAAATCTTTAACTGCCCATCAAAGTTATTCTGGTTCTAATTTGAGACTGATGAAACTCACGTTGATGGCAATGTGGAGGGAACCTTGTACTTCTATCTATGAATTGAATTTAGCTGTACCTGGTTATGCCAAAAATCATAGGATTTTCTCGATGGGTTCCTCGTATTCAGCCTAAAGTAATCGTATCGTTTGCCCATTGTCCTCGTTCAAGTCGAATAATATTTTCTGCCAATAGACTCGTTTTCCGCCAGCCAGTGAGTAGATGATTGAGTTCCATTATTTGGGCCCAACATGGAGTGAAATCATTACTTGATGGCCTCGAGGAGAAAAAGTTACCTCTAAAAACTGCTTAACTTGTTCGATCATTTGATTTAGTAGGCTTTAATCTTATTTTGTACGTTGACCGAATCGATGATAAGTAAATTTAAATAATATTTGCTTGAACAATCCAATTTC
>Ga0307518_10002468_pt1 | contig 13489 bp, 10 predicted proteins | sample 25_EM_MG_FD_203889 | JGI IMG/M metagenome (GOLD analysis project Ga0307518, IMG submission 203889) | Populus trichocarpa ectomycorrhiza microbial communities from riparian zone in the Pacific Northwest, United States - 25_EM | ecosystem: Host-associated > Plants > Roots > Unclassified | place...
AATATTTTTCTCAAGATTCTCTTGTCATGAAACTCTTTGATTCTTGCTTTATGAATTTTTGAATTCTCATATTCATCATTTCTTATTTCCTCTCATTTATTTGTAACTTACACAACTGGTTAGCATTATCAAGGTTTGAATTGAAAGCTTTGATAGCCTAATAAGATTTATGTTCAAGTTCCACAGGCAAGTGACAAGATTTTCTATAAACCAACCTATAAGGTGACATACCTAATGATGTTTTAAAAGCAGTTCGATAAGCCCAAAGTGCATCATTAAATTTTAAAGACTAGTCCTTCCGATTAGGGTTCACTTTTTTTTCCAAGATTTGTTTGATCTCCCTATTACAAGTTCTACTTGTCCACTTGTCTGAGGGTGATAAAGGGTGGTAACTTTGTGTGTGATTTCATATTTCTTTATTAAAGACTTAAATGGCTTGTTGCAGAAATGTGTTCCACCGTCACTTATCATGGCTCGAGGGATTCCAAACCGACTCAAAATATTTTCTTTCAAAAACTTGATCACGATTTTATGATCATTATTTCGACTTGGAATTGCCTCTATCCATTTTGAAACATAATCTACTATGACTAATATGTACAAAAAACCAAATGATGGAGAAAATGGATCCATGAAATCTAAACCCCAACAATCAAAGATTTCAATGACAAGAATAGGATTTAAAGGCATCATGTGACATTTTGAAATAGATCCTAACTTTTGACAATTTTCATAAGTTTTGCAGAATGCATGCGTGTCTTGAACATAGTGGGCTAATAAAATTCACATTGTAAGATTTTTACAGTCATCTTCTTTGATGAGAAATGACCCCCACATGCCTCAGAATGACAAAATTTAATGGCACTACTTATCTCATTGTCGGGAATGCATCTTCGAAATATTTGATCTAGACAATATTTGAATAAATAAGGGTCATCCCAATAAAAGTTCTTCACGTCGTTCAAAAACTTTCTTTTGTCTTGGGTACTCCAATGAGCTGGCAAATCTCCTGTTGCAAGAAAATTGACAATATTAGCAAACCAAGGAATTATAAAAATAGAAAGTAAAGATTCATCAGGAAAGTAATCATTAATTTGTGTGATGTCAAATGTGGAATCTATTGTCAATCTTGACAAATGATCCGCGACAACATTTTCGGTGCCTTTCTTATCCTTGATTGTGATATCGAATTCTTGAAGTAACAAAATCCATCATACAATCTAGCCTTAGAATCCTTCTTAGAAAGAAGATATTTCAATGTTGTATGATCACTAAAAACAATAACAGGTGAACCAACAAGATAGGATTTGAATTTTTCACATGCAAATACTACTGCAAATAATTTCTTTTCAGTGGTAGTGTAATTCATTTGAGCACTATTTAAAGTTTTACTTGTGTAGTAAATCACATAAGGTTTCTTATCTTTTCTTTGTTCGAAAACAGCACCTACGACATAATCACTAGCATCACACATTATTTTAAAAGGTAATGACCAATCAGGAGGTTCAATGACAGGAGCAGAAGTTAGAAAGTTTTTAAGTTTAACAAAAGCTTTTTCACAATGTTCAGTCCATTCAAAAACATTATCCTTTATTAGAAGGTTACACAATGGCTTAGATATTACACTAAAATCTTTGATGAACCTTCTATAAAAACTAACAAGTCCTAAAAATGATCTAACATCTTTAACAGATTTTGGTGTTGGCAAGTTAGCAATTAACTCGATTTTAGATTTGCCAACCTCAATTCATGTTGATGAAAAAATGTGACCAAGTACAATGCCATTTGTTACCATAAAATGATATTTTTCCCAATTCAGTACAAGATTCTTCTCTTCACACATGTTCAAAACCTTTTCCAAGTTAAACAATCATCAAATGAATCACCAAAAACAAACAAAAAAATCATCTATAAAAATCTCTAGAAAACATTCAACCATATCACTAAATATACTAAACATGCATCTTTGAAATGTGGCTGGTGCATTACAAAATCCAAAAGGCATCATTCGAAATGCAAAAGTACCAAATGGACATGTGAAAGTAGTTTTCTCTTGATATTCAAATGCAATTTCAATTTGGTTGTAACCTGAATAGTCATCTAGGAAATAATAAAATTCATGACCTATAACTTTTTTTAGAATTTGATCCATGAAAGGTAAAGGAAAATGATCTTTTCTAGTCATTGAATTAAGTTTTCTATAGTCAATGCACATGCGCCAACCAGTAATAGTCATAGTTGGAATCAATTCATTTTTCTCATTTGTTATCACAGTAACTCCAGACTTTTTAGGTACAACTTGGGTAGGACTTACCCATTTGTTGTCAGAAATAGAATAAATGATTCCATTATGTAGAAGGTTAATGACTTCATTCCTCACTACTTCTTTCATATTAGGATTAAGCATTGGCCTGTTCATGAAGACATTCCTTAAAAGAAGGCAAAGTTGGACAATCATTGATTGAATGTTTGTTAGTTTCACAGATTTGACACACAATGTCTTGAACAGATTTTAATTGACCACTCTTTTTAAATTCAAGTGCCTCAACTTTTCTAGCTAAAGATGCAAATTTAGCTTGGAGGTCATGATCTTCCCTAAGGTTATACATTCCTCCACTAGATATATGAGGTTGGGTTTTACCTGGTGCCTTACAAGTGCCTGTAGTATTTCAATTTTGAGCATTTTCAGCTAACAAGTCTAGGTACTCTATTGCTTCATCAGGGTCTTTATTTTTAAAAGTTACATTGCACATCAATTCTACCATTTGCCTATCTTTAAGTGTTAACCTTTCGTAAAAATGTGAAACCAATCTCCATGTTTCAAAACCATGATGAGAACATGTATTAAGCAATCTCTATACCTATCCCAACATTGGTAAACTGTTTCTCCAGGTTTTTTAGTGAAAGTGGTGATTTGTCTTTTGAAAGAGCTTGTTCTATAATAAAGAAAAAACTTCTTCAAAAACTGTTGTTGCATTTCATCCCAAACACGAATGGATCCTGACCTAAGATTGTGTAGCCATGTTTTAGCTTTTATCTTTTAATGAAAAAGGAAAAGGTTTTAATTTGATGGTGTTCATGCTACAATTTAAGTCATTATAAGTGTTACAAACTTCTTCAAATTCTCTCAAATGCAAGTATGGATTTTCTAGATCTAAGCCATGAAAAGTAAGTAAAAGTTGAATAATATCTAGCTTAAAATTGAAGTGAGATGCATCAGGAGGAAAAACTATACATGATGGTGCATTTGTTCTTGTTGGATTCATGTGGTCTCTAAGTGTTCTAACATGATTATTCTCATTATGAAGTGACTGGTTATCCTCTTCAGCCATGTTTTAGATGAGGATGAAGATTTCCTAGAAAGTCTACCACTTAATGTGTGTGTCCAAACTCTCATGCAAGTGTAGAAAGAGAAGAAAAGGAAAGAAAAAAAAGAAACAAAAGTTAGATAAGAGAAAAGTGAAAAGAAAAAAAATAAAATAAAATAAAATTTATACAGTAATTTACCTCCCCAGCAACGGCGCTAAAAACTTGACATGATCAAAGAGTTGATGTCTTATCCCAAGTACAGGAGTGTCAAAGTAATAAATAACCCGGCAAGATCGAGGTCGATCCACAGGGAGGTCAACTATATGTATATATATAACAAAGAATTAAATAGAACTTTGAGGTGTGAGATTAATATCATGATTAAACAATGATAAAAACAATTGTCAAGGTTAGAGGATCCACTAATGATATTAGAAATAAGTATAGTATAAACTCTTTTTATTACTCAACTGGAAACCACACACAAAGAAGGTTCCAATTGGATGATTTATCATTAATAGTTCATTATAAATTTTTAACATGATCATATTAATTATCTTATTTTAGTAACATCATACTTTTAAATATTGTCAGGAATTCATGATACTAACTTATGTTAACAACAAATCAAGTTTCTCTCATAACAACGATGTCGGCCGAAGATTATGAAGGATCAATCATTTATTGTACCAAGTGTTATACAATACAAATTTAGATTAATCATTTCACAAGCAAGGTATTAAGAATTAGTAAGATAAAAAAATAAGACATATTAATAACAAACTTTCTTGGATATAAACATTGAAATCCATGTTGAGTTTATATTATACATATTCTAACACCATTAGTGAAACTTTTTCACCTTAACAAATTAAACTTAGCTAAACATTATGAATAAGAGAAACATAAATAAACAAGATAAGAACATACTCATGATATAAGTTAACTAAGTATAGGAAAGGAAATGAAAAACATAAACAAGATATTAATATAACATGAAAGAAAACTTGAACATTACCCAGAGAGAAAGCAAGAAAATGATCTTGATCTGAAAACCAAGATGCCTAAATGTATGAAAAATGCCTCTTTTTATAGGCTAAAAAGAACTATTCATTTGGTAATTAATTATTGATTTAGTGGCCAACTATTAACTTAGTGGACTTGGTGGTTTAGGTATGGATTTGTTTTCTGGATGCAATGGCATTGATACAATCAGAATTCGACAAAGTTGGTCTTCATTAAAGTTGTAGGAATCTATCTCAGCTTTCCACCAAAAAATGAATGAGCTCATTTGGATTTCTAGAACTCGAGATATGAGCTGAACACTGAACAGTGTCTGGGCTGCAGGATAGATTCAGACATCTCTTTTGTTGCTAAGTTTTGAACTTCAAAACGGCAGAATTGAGTCTTGTACTCCTCATGAATGTTTTAGGCCTATGTCTTAGCTTTCTGATCCATATAAACCAGATTGAAATCCAAGATATATAGCTCCAGATATGACCCAATGACTGAATGGTGTTCCAGTTTGAATTGAACAAGCATTGTTTTCTAAGCTTAGCCCTTTCTTTGTCCTATCACTTTTAATAGTTAATAATCAATCCTTTGAATTGTGAGATTTTCCTGCATTTAAAATGAGGATTTACCATAAATTAAAGTTATCTTATATTATCAGACTTGTTATTATAAAACATGCTTAAGTTAGGGAATTTAATAATACCTTAAGTGCAATATGATGATATAAAATCTTAATGAAAATGCACTTTTAAGTACTAATCATAAAGTTATATTTTTAGATGTTGAGGAGCATCAAGTTTTTTCTTGTCTGAAGTCTAAAATAGACCTAATTTTGGTGATAACATTTATACCATAATAGCACATAACTTCTTTCAAATCTTTTACTCCTTATATTCTTACTTTAACCATTTCTTTAATAGGTGTTGTCTGATCCACCTATAATATGTTTTTTCCCTTTTAACAGGTGGATGTGCATCTCTTAGATACCAAACAATTTCCTCTCATAGTTGCAACTCTCTTGTTGATAGGATATTTCATTACCAAATACTTTATACTGATCACAACATTGATCTTTTACAAGAAGGGCCTTTTAAGTATGACGTTATAGGCTAGATCTATCTTGATCATCATAAGGTTTTGTTGGAAAGTATGACACTTTAGGTGAGTTCTAATGATGACAAAAGGGTCCAATACACCTTTCACTAACATGCCCCTCCCTTTTATCCCCATCAAGAGTGTTTTAATTAGAGTCAATTTAGATGGATTAACATCCATCTATGGCATAAACTTTCTAGAGAGAATATTGATAACATTTTCATCATTGACTAACACCCTATATATATTTTGATTTGATATGAATGTGGTAATCACCAAGGCATCCTCATGGTGAAATGTTATTGCTTCCTTATCTTTTAGAGTAGCTATGATAAGCTCATGCCATGGGTTCTGAAATTGTGAGAAAAGTACCTATTTTTCATAGGATTTTTGTTTTCCACTACAATCTCATCATATTATTATTCCTTCTATAATCACATTAAAGAGGATCAAACTTTTCTCCTTGTTTTCCAAGATCTCTTTATTTCTTAACAAATTATTGGAGAAATATCTTAGCTTGCTAATGAGTTTTTTTATCTCTTTTTTAAAAAGCATAACACTCATCTATATCATGCCTCTGTCTTTGTGAAAAAAGATAGTACTTCTTTGGTTACGTTTACCAGTATTTCCCTTCATGGGTGGTCTGTATTGCACGAGTTCTTTCCCTTTGATGGTTGTTAATATTTCTGCTTTAGTGGTGTTAAAAGGAATGGTCATTAATTTTGGATATACCATTTTACTCTGTAAAGGACCTGTAAGATTGAGAGTTAACAAGTGGTTGCCTATGTTTTGGATATTCTTTTATTTGCATATAAAAATATAGATGCTCCTATCTTTCCAAACTTGTTTCTTCTATATATATATGGTTTTTTATTACTTACTTAACATAGAGAAGAGTTATATCTTAAATGCATATAGTCATTCTCATAAAGAGTAGCTATGCACTCAACCGATTTGTGCCTCGGTGGTCACAAGCTCAAGTAGGTCCTCTATTTTTAGCATCTCTTCGTGAAGTCTCTTCAAAAATGCTCTAATATAAATTAGATGAACTTTTTTTTTACCATGAATGCTCATACTAAAATGAGCAATCAACTTACTATATAAATCAGAGAAGTAGAATATGAAGCCAAGTTCTAAACTATGGTACCAGGATCGCATTGATCCACGAAATATAGTTAAGAGAATTTTATACATTATATTGTTATCTTGCATCACCAAATTAAGGCTACTTCTTATATTTTACAGATGTTCTCTAGAGTTAGAGAGGCTATCATAGTTATTAAGATTCATTTTTATAGAGATAAAATCCTTAAGGAGGTAAGTGTTTAACACACTATGACACAATGACAAATCTCTTGTCTAAATTTGTTCTCGTTATGGTATTTTATGCTCAAGACCACTTGAGTGAGACTCTAAAGAGGAGTGATAGTGACGATGATGGCTATGAGCATAACTAGTTAGGGCCTTAACCCCTAATTTATAGAGATCGTGTCTAGAAGTAGATCCTGACTCTTCTTGATTATCGCACATGCACACGCGACGTGATAGGACATCGGGGTCAAGTCACCACCTAATTATTTGGTTTAAAGTCACTAAGAGACCCTGATAGCATAATAGCTTTGAGATGCTCTTAAATGGCTAGGACAACCTCAATAAGTGCTCTTATCTATTGAGCAAGTTGACGGAGATCTATAAAAGTTGATGAAGATGGTGAAAAACCTTGGAAAAGATGTATGAGATGAGAAAATGAACTAGCTTTAGTTTAAATTCTCATAGAAAGCATCACTAATGAAGTTGTATAAACTTCAATAAAGAATCTAGCCTTTTTCACGGGGTAGACTATGATGTTAGGCTGATATTTGCGCTTAGTGTTGGGCTAAACTAGGGTATTTGGGTCTGACTCTTCTCCTACAAAACAAGTTCCCTATATATCTCGGGAACCTTACGATACTTAAATCAATAAACAAATGAGAGAAAAAATAGAGAGTGGGAAATGAAAGTGTATGTAGTGGTCGAGAGGTCTTGTATTGATTGATAGATGACACGTGTATTTATTGACCCTACTATCTATGATCACATGATTTTTTTTACTAGTAGCTTACCCATCTAGGATAGTAACCTGTTTAATGATATGTAGGCATGATAATTATTCACCCAACCAAGACTAAAAGAATATAACATATGTTTGGAAATCCATGAAAAGATAAGACTAGCACAAGAAATCATAAGAAAAAATATCTACGAGTTGAATGAGAGCAAGCAAAGCATTGATTTTCTTTCCAAAATCCCTAGGACTGGTAGCAAAGCTTTCTTTTTCATTTGTATTTTATATATATATATTGAGTTGAGGACTCTTAATTTACTTTTGTATTTGTATTTCCATAAAAAAAACTAAGAAAAAAATTATATTGAATCCCCTAGCCCAGGAAGAAAGGTTATATATATATAACAACTAAAACAAAAGGAGGATTCAATGTAACCCCTCTTATATTTTTTTATTCACCACTAAAGTGTAATGATCATTTTATCCTTTCCATAAAAAAATACATGCCTTTGGACTAGGGTTATTTTGGTATTTTCATAAAGTGCATTAGTCATTACTGATTTATTTAGAGGTATTTCCGTCTATTCAATGTTTTAATGAGCAGTAAAATAACCAAAATCCCTTCAAGAGTAAAAAAAAATAGTGGTCTCAGAATGGGATATATAGGTATTTTTATTTTTTCATACACATTATAATTATACATGTATTCTTGGATGCAAGACATTGAATTCATTGTGGTGGAGATGATGGTAGTAATAATAATAATAATAATAATAATAATAATGGTGATAACAATAATTTTAATAATGATATAAATAATGATAGTGGTCATAATGATAGTAATAGTGATGATATTTCTTATTAATAATAGTAGTGACAGTGATTTTGATCATTATTTTTTGAATTGTTATGTTTTAAAAAAAAAATTGTATGAATAGATTTTTTTTTATTTTTTTATTTAATATTTAATTTTTTAAGAACTGGATTTCATGATTTTTCTAAATTGAATATTTCAAGTTTAATGACTTAAGTCACAAATTTAAAAAATTAACACGTTTTAAAAGGTTTTAATTTTTTTTTAATCTGGTTATTTTAATCATATAATTTAAACCACATGTTTGACCGAATATCTCGACTTAGCTTTATTTAGTGTTTCTATATATTTTTCATAAACAATTTTTTATATATTTTTTTTATTGATTTTTAGTACTTAAATATTATTTTTGTTTTAAAAAATAATTTATTCCCATGGTGAAACGCCGAACACGGTATATATATAAAAGCAGAGTGTAATAAAATTGTTGTAGCTACAAATAAAAGGTTGGTGAGTTTCCCTTTAGATAAAAAGATAAAAAAAATAATTATTATTGTATCTTTTCAGTTAGTATCCTAAATCTTTAGTCTAGAGTTATTAAATTTTTTTATTTAAATTTTTTCTCATCTCATTTTTTTCAAGTTTATTTTATTTAGGCTCTGTTTATTTAAAATTTGATTTTGGAATACAAATTATATGGAAATTTTTTTTAGAGAAATGGAATAGGTATTTATCATAATTTAGTGTGTCATAAAAATAAATATAATGTTTGATTGTAATATAAAAAATAATCTGAAAAACATTAATGTTTCATTCACTAGTTCGCTTAAATTTTACAAAGAATTGCATAGTTTGGAAAATATTTTTCTACAAACAAAACAGAATATTAATAGTCTATATATATAAAAATGGGACAAGTAAAAAGAAAATGTGACGCATAGACACGAGTCATCAATGAAAATCTTTTCGACGACTCATTAGTTTTCTACGGAAAATCAGGTTAATATTTGAACGGTCGGTAAAGCACGTGGAACATTCTAGATTATCAAGACCACCCCCCATTCTAAGCTTGCACGTACCTCCTGTCAAAAGTATTGGTCCCCCTCTTTATACATCTGTAATTTTTCGCCTATTTTTGCTACCAATTGAAGAGTTTTAAATTGTAAATTACGTTGTCGCTAAAAAAATTGAGTAACTATAAATAAATAAATTATAATACATAAATACACACGCATGCATGTAACATACATACATATATATATAAAATAATGTAATCATATAATATAATTTGACAAGTTTCTTATTAAAGCTTAATTAAGCATTTTTCAAATGTCTAACAAAAATTTAAAATTCAGATTTTTCTGTAAGATATTTATTTGTTTGATATTATAATAGCTTTTGTGGTTTAAAAACATAGATTTTAAAAAAATATTTTTAGTTATAGTTTTTAAAAAGTAGATTTTTAAAAATACATGTTTGGTTAAAACTGTTGTGAGATGAATTTTTACACTTAAAATTAATAAAAAAAAAAAAAACAGACCTTTCATTAATAAAAAGCAAGTTATTTTAGCATCTATAAAACCAAGATTTGTAACATAATTATATGTGGGGGCTATTGCAAAAAAAGAAGCTATTTAGTTTACCTAGCGATTTTTTTATGTGGTTGAGTAGAAATCAGGAGTTAAACAATACCAAATGGTTTTTTAAATATGTGTGTTTGTATCACATACAATAAAAGATTAATTTATTAATAAATAGGAAAATATTTACAATTTTTTAATTGAAGATAACTAAATATACTAAGGTGTTTTGAACAGTGTCAAACATTGTCCAAGCACCGTAAACTAGAGTAGTGCCATTTTTTTTTTTACTTTGGTCTCTTAACTTTTTTTTATTGTGTCCTTTAGTTGCAAAATTAGAACCCAATTGCATCAATTTTATTAGCTAGGGATAAAATTGAAAGATAGATGACCAACTTAGAAAATGCGCAGAAAATAGGTAGCGTGTTTAAAGTTGACATAAAAATACATTTTAATCCTCTAATTTATAAAATTAGTTCATTTCTGTTGTTTTTAAGTCCCTGTTCTTTAAAGAGAGAAATTTTCACCGGATTCTGGTTTAAAAAGAGAAAGTCATCGTTTTCACATATTTCAACCACTAAATTGATTGATATTGGTGTCCACGGGTTCCGTTTGATGAAAGGAGTTGAATGGTGATTGTTTCAATCCTTGATATTACCTAAAAAAGTAGATTAAGATCAAGAAAGAAAAATCTAACCCGGTTTGATTTCATGTTTTGGGGTTGTTTTTGGAGTTTATTAGGTTGATAAATTGATTTTCTAAGTGTTATGAGGGTGTTTATAAGGTATTTCTTGGTAAAAATTGATTGAAAAAAAAGATTTGGGGCTAAAATATCTGTCCTGATTTTTCGGTCACTACATTGGTGATTCGATTATGGGCAAACGAGCATTAAGTCGTCTGCTTTAATATGTGACGTGTCACCTGATTTATTTATTTATTTAATAAAGAACCCCTTAAAAAATTAAAAAAATATAAGGTAAATACGCTTGAGCTTTTTTTTTCATATGTCCGGACATGCTAGGCTGTTAGGCCCGCGTACTTGAGATTTTTTATGGGTGTTTTTTGCAATTATTTTTAGTCTTTATTTAGATGCAAAATAAATTTATTTAAAAAATTATTAGACCTGTTTAAGCCCTTGGCGCAAATCACTGATTCTACGGGTCGTGCACAACATGCTGGGTTGTTTTTTAATGCATTTCCCCTTGAATTTAAAAAAGAAAAAATAATAATTTAGCCCTTTGTTATCATTGTTTTTTTTTTATTTAACTTCAAATAAGAAAAAAACAATTTCATCATTTTTTATCGCCTAACTTTAAAAAATTATGCCAAATTAAATTTTGTTTGTTAATCAAAGCTGACTAAGATCAATATGCTATGATATATTTTTAAAGTTCAACTAAAATTCTATCATAACTCTTTTATTTTCTTCTAGATTTAATCTGATTTATGGTTAATTAAGACCCAATGAATGTTCGGCCGGGAAGAGAATGAGGGAAAGAAAAATAAAAATAAATTATCTAGTCGAGTTAACTTATTATGATCGTGTATCGTTACAATTTTTTTTTGTTTTCTCATTTAACTCCCTCAGTTTTTTTTTTTTTGTTTAATCCTTTGGCAATTCTTTATTTTCACTTTTAAGTTCGAGTTAGACAAGACTAAAATGACATAAGTATTTTTTTTAAAAAAAACTAGATCATCATTTGAGTTAGGCAATCAATTTGTTGTTCACCTGCTTGATCAAACAAGTCACACCATTTATACTTTTTTTAACGTGGTTATATATTTTTTATATGATACGCATTGAAGCGTGAGCTCAAGACTAGTTTGTTTCTATAGATTGATTCCAAAATTTATATTTCTTGGTTTAGAAAATAAATTGAAATTATAATTATTTTGTGTGATTCAAGGGCAAACACTATTAAAAAAAACTTTGAATTACCAAATCATCCAAGATAATCTAGGTAATAAAATTTTAAAAATGGTTAATTTGGAAAATTTTGGATAATTTGATTAAAAGAAAAAAAAATCAAGTTACTTAAGTTATCCCAATTAATTTAATTTGGTATAGTCAAAAAAGTTTTGGGCCTAATTTTATCTAGTTATTGAAATTCATTGAGGAATTTTAAAAATAGATTAAAGGGGCAGTGAGTTAAAGTTTTGGGTAATCCAGGTGAATTACCTAAAATATGATTTGAAGAATAAAATAATTACTCTAAATTCAAATATATGGAAAAGATTTTGAATAATTCAAGAAATTATATGAAAATGATAAATGTTTACTCAAATATTCAAATATATGATTAATAGCCCCTTGCAAAAACGAGCCTCTCAAAGCTAGAGATCTGCTGTTTATTTTAAAAAAACTCTAAAAATATATATTTTATTTTTTAATTCTTCAAAGTATAGTATACCAGGCTAATGTGGAAAGTATGCTTTTAAAATGATATCAGGAAAGTGTTTAATATCAATTAACCTACAAACTAATTTAAATAAATGCCTTATTATAAAATAAAAAATATATGTTTTCTTTTTATTCTACCAATCATCCCATTTTCTTATAAAATCATTTTTTTTTAATTAATTGACACACAATTCAAATACATATCAAATAATAAGCTAATACAATTTCTTCATAAACCAAAAACAATTCAAGGACAAACCTCAACAATTTGAATACCAAGTTACAATAGAAATTTCAATTTATAATGTATTTTGGAGTGTAATTGCGGTTGCTTTTCAAAGTGTTTTTCATTCAGAAATGTATTAAAATAATATATTTTTTATTTTTTAAAAATTATTTTTAATATCAGTACATTAAAATGATTTGAAAATATTAAAAAAATATTAATTTGAAATTAAAAAAAATAAAAAAATTTTAAATTTTTTCAACAACGCTTTTTAAAACACAAAAATAAACAGAGTCAAGTCCCAACACAAATACATGAGGTATATATATATATATATTATCAATCAAATCCTTCTTTTTAGTTTTAAATAACCACTTAAAACACATATAATCTTTTCTCTCATGAAAAGATCAATGCATTGATGAAAAAAAATAATGATAAAACATATTATGTAATAAAAAAGGTTCCATGTTTCTTTATATAATTGAATCTATGATGTGAGTTTTACATGATCCAAAAGGTTATAAGGAATTTGATCGGCTTTGTTTGGAAAAATAATATCACATAAGTTTCACTCGAATACTTAATAATTTTATTCATTGAGAATTTCAATTGATAAATTAAAAATATAATTGGAAAAGAAAATACAGCAGACCTAATTAAAATGACCGCAGTAAACTGGGACAACTTTTTTTTTTTTGCCTAATATCCAAATCCAAATTAGAAAAGTAAAATAGATTTTTGGAGTAGAGTAAAAGGTAAAATAGAATATAAACTTTTCTTTCTAAACAAGAAACGAAGTTAACCCCTCTATAAAAGACCAAACACCCAGCCAGTCCTCTAGAATTAGATCCCACTATTAATATTAATTTTCGAAAAGAAAACAGATATTTTCTATCCCTCTGAGTTCTGCCTCTCTGTCTCTCGACCATGTCTAACCAAGCTGAATCCTCTGACTCGTAAGTACATCATTACTTGCACAGATCTACACTTCTTATCTTTTGTA
>Ga0307518_10002469_pt1 | contig 13488 bp, 11 predicted proteins | sample 25_EM_MG_FD_203889 | JGI IMG/M metagenome (GOLD analysis project Ga0307518, IMG submission 203889) | Populus trichocarpa ectomycorrhiza microbial communities from riparian zone in the Pacific Northwest, United States - 25_EM | ecosystem: Host-associated > Plants > Roots > Unclassified | place...
AAGAAACAAAAAACAAGCATAAGAGGATATGTTTTTATATATATATATATAAAAAGGGGCGACACCTAGAATGGGCTTGCTTTGATTTGAAAGAGAAGACAGGTTCATCATCCATCAAAACAATGAGAACTTTTGCTTCAGCTCTTAGAGGATCAACGATTATGACAAAGGAAATGAAAAGAATGGAGGAGAAAATGGAAGACATTGTCAGTGGCACTGATGTCCTGCTGATGAGAAGCGGGTTATGTAATGACCCTTTTCTTTTCATTGCCACGCTAAGTGAGATAAACCTTAAAATCAATCCTGCTCTTCTTCAGAGCACCGAGTGCAAAACATGTTAATTTCATGAGCCATCGAAGTGTATTAGGTGATGGGTCTGAACCGTGAAAGCTTATTTCAGCTATCAACGCCTTTCCCATTTTCACATTCATGTCATTCTTATTTTCTAACCTCCAGTTCATGCAGGTGATCTACCCTTACCTCACCGTAACTGGAATCGCAGGTGCTTGCAAGGCCTTTCCAAAAATATACAAACAGATGATTGTACTATAACGTTGCAAGTAAAACAAGTCCAAGTCCAAGTCCAACAGACAGGGAAGAAGATGCGCTGATGTAAAAGGTAGACAGCATCATCGGGATCCCAAACCTAACTTCTGTCTCCGTTTGAGTTGCATACATGCTGGTGCTTCTTTAGTATATGGAATAATAATGTGTAAAGCCCGTTGATCATGCGTATTGATTGAGCCAACAATGAATCCTTTACAGTTGTTGGTAAGACAACTGTTGTATGTTAAATAGTGCCACTGGTAAACAAACAGGAAAATAACGAATATTGGGTATCTTATTTTTCTTCGGGCTACATTCCTTTCATTTAAACAGGGATAGCAACAGGACAACCTGACCAGAAATCACAAAATTGTACCTAAACAATACTACAGAAAAGAATCGACTACAAGGAACAAAGTCAGCCTGATAGTTCATAAGCACTGAAGGCATCATTTAGAGTATGCTGATTGGTGTATGTTTCCTTTTAGATATCCTTTGAGGGCGAATAATTATTGAGATCTTTGCTGTCGAGTATACTCCCAGAGGGCAATTGCCCCACTAACATGAACATTAAGCGACCTAACTACTCCCAATTGCGGAATCTCAATGCAAGCATCGAGCATATGGATAATGTCCACCGGTATGCCCTCCTTTTCACGTCCAAGGACCAGTACCTAGCAAATTGATGAAATAAGCAAACGTCTCTGAAAATTTTCAACAATCAATTGACAGAATGTTTGCCACGAGTAAATGGAGTGATGGGTCATCTTTTTCCTCCTAAGAACCATGCAATGAGAATTTTCTTCTTGCTAGTACTTTTTAGCTCATACATGATACGCCATTCTATTTTTTTTTCTTCTAATGATAGTTGATTGCATATAAAGATCTCCTTTCATGCCCAAACTGAGTATTGAAGAAACTGTGAGCTGTGATTGAGAATACTTACTGTCTTTTTGGGAAAGGCATGGTGATCGAGCGGTACACTATTTGCTGTCTGTTCTAGTCCCAATATTGAGAAGCCATCTCGTTTCTTTTTTTCTAAGAAATGCTTCACGCTGTTTACTGGGACTTCTATTATAGGAACCCACTTCTCTGCTGTCACGCTGGAAAATGCAGATAACCAATGAACAGAAAGAACAGTTAATTTATTGACTACAGCAGTCACTGGCATCGATGTGAACAAAGGTCACAAAAAAATGCTATCATATGACGGCTGGTGGGTCTTAACTCTTAAACAAAGTCAGGTAACCTCCATAACCTGTCTGACTCTGACACAAACATGGTGAATACAACACACCATAATCACATGAATTTCTGGTGTTATTTCACATTCCTATTTCAGAAGTGCAAAGCACAATCCAAACATCTTGTTGCAATCTTTATGAATGCAATTGTGATAGGAACCTAACTTTGATACATGATACTTGAGTCTCAAGTAACTAAAAATTAGAAATTAGCCCCCCCCCCCCAGCAAATGGTAGTGTGTTATAGTCAAAACCTGATGAGCTGGAATTGTTTATCACGTAATATGCTTGCATCTGCAATGGCTAGTCCTGACACCTTAAATACCTGCAAAGAACATAATTGGCATGAACAAAAGGTAAATAATGAAGTTCTTAAAATAATACAAAAGGCACCAGTTTTAAGGGCAATCGAAATATATTATGAGCAACTACAACATACCTCACATGTCCGTGCCAATCCAGCAAGATTGGGTATCCGATCAAGCAATGATGCAACTAGGATAAATTGTTGTCGACTTGCTCTTATTTTTTCCATGGTCAATCTTCTGGATTGAAGTGACTGATCAAGAAGCTCATCTTCCTTTTCCATCTCTGCATTCCACACAGTCAACATGAAGATTAAGCAGCCACAATAATCACATGATGAGAGAAGCGTTAAGACTTATATTGAAGTCTAACAAGCAAAAATCTAACACATCTGCATCTACTAAAGATATGAGGAACTAGATCAAGCATAGGAAATCTTCCAAAATAAATAAATAAAACCGACAAAGAAGAAACAGGAAAAAAAATCATGCTTAACTAAACTTCTGGGAAAAATGATAGGCCGTGTGTGCAGAACCTAGAGCTCATTTAACATGTTGAATCCTAAAATTTCATTGTATAAAAAACAATGCCTGTGCTCTACTGGGTTAGAGAAAGCAATTTGGGGGCTGTGTTATTTCAAGAAAGGCAAACACTGAATCCATTTCTACGACAAAAGGTTTGCTATTGGTTCTAACATTTATCAGAATACAAAATGACAATATTGTTTAAGCGGTTCTCTAAAGCGCAAAACAAAAGAAAAAGACAGAAAGAACCGACTGATAAAGGTGAAAAATGCATGATACCAGAAAAAGGGCCAAATGGAATCTAATAATATTTCCAGTGGAAGTAGCATTGATGGAGATAGATTATAGTAGTTTGGACTTTGATGAGAAAGAGATGTCAATTTGAGATTACGCTACCCAAGTGCAGGGCATTGTTGAACCAAGAAATAGAGGCTGAGGAAGGAAAATGAGGCAGAAGGAAAAAGAAAAAAAAATTGTGCAAATGAGAAACCGCATCAGAGTTAAGAGGATGAATAAGTGGCCGATACTAACATGGTCTAACAACTAGTGTATTAGCAATAGCAGCAAATATGAGTTTTCTTTTCATGTAATTCATTGTAGGATACCTAAAAGTTGTTTGCATGCTTCATTGTTCCCCAAAACAGAGCTGGAATCAGTGTCTTGTTTCTCATGTTTAGAGAGAGTAAGCTTTTTCTGGAAATCAAATGATGTTTCTTTAGGCAGCTGGGAATCAATTACTGTTCGCCTGCAGTTACCATCTTCATCAGTTTTTAAGCTCTCATTCTTGATAGTCACAACATCCTTTGCCATTGAACATCTGAGGTCTTCCCTGACATCCTGCAACCTTGAAAGCTAAGATACCACTAACACAAGAGAAAGCACTAACAAATGGTCATGTGCTTACATTTAGAAAGTTGAGCACTTCCTCCATGAGGGATGTTGGAACACATTCAAACCCAAGTTCCTTCATTAGAACAAGAAAAGAAAGAAGTAATTCAGAAGCTGAAAACAGCATTCACCTGGATTGAAATACATGTTTGTTCATTTAAAGACATGACAGTTATGTTCAGAAGAAAATTTTCCATCTTCAAACTATTTTTGATGATAAAGCAAAATTAGATACAGTAAGGAATTAGCATGAGAAAACATTCAAAGTAATATCGGAATGTCAACTCCAATAGTTATACACATGGCATCCCAAAAATAGATCGTTCAATGAACAAATGTCATTTGAGTAGACAAATGGACAATTAAATCATTTGATAAAAAATATCAAATGACAGGTTATTAAGAACTTATAAACTAACAGGAATTCATTTGAAGTGATTTTGTTACACCTGATGCAAGGCCTTCTTCAATTATATTTCATTATGGCAAATTTGAGGAGGCAAGGGTAACTTTTTGTGCATTGGGTACTTCAATCCTTTCAGGACTAACCACAAGCATAACAGGTACAGAAGATTTCAAATGTCATATTAATTAAAGAGTTATAACATTTGTGCCACGCTTCCTTAATTAGTTTGGGAAACTTTCAGGAAAGATATGAATCAATTTGTATATAATTCTCATATTGCCATCAAAGCAAAGCAGAGAGTCTGATTGCTGTCCAATCAGTTTTCAAGTGCTTCCTAGAGAGATCTAGTGTCACAACTTGTATAGAATTTAGTATACTTGCATATCAGAGTGGAAAACGTGGATCGCCAGCCCCAATTTCATTGGATTGAGGCTTAGTTGAGTTGATTGAAGGGTTTCCTAAAGTCTGTTAGTCTTCTCAAAATTATGAACACCACAATAAAATTCCAATTTATAACAGAGTAAAACATCAAGTTAAAGAGAAGTCCTCGACCTCAACCCGATCAATGAAAATTCCAGCTGGAGTACCAGAGGCTATGGGATTATAGGCATCAAGATATCCTTCCAAAGATGCTCGTAAGCTTTAAAAAATAGAAACAATAAATGAAATTAGCAAATGCAAGGCCTTAGAAATAATAAAGAATGATATAGAAAATATCATTAGATTCAAATACTTGAGCAACATGCAAAGCCACTGGAATATCATATGCTTGAAGCATGAATATTCTTGAAACGTTAAATAAAAGGTATACTTAGATTCAAATAAGAAATCATTGGTAAAGACTTCTCACATTTTTACTTTACCTTGAACTTTGTCATTGAATTAGAGTGAGATGGCTAAAGGAAAGTATTAGACAGTACTTTATGAACCAAATCGCACCAGCCAGATCAGTTGGGACATAGGACTAACCAAGTTCATCAAAGTAAAGAAAATGGTCAAACCTGATCTATCTAGGTGGTTTGACAGCCAACCCATCCACCAGTCCACGGTTGACAAGTTAAATATTGACTTTTATGCTCACAGTTTCAGTTATGTGCCCGGCTCGTAATTGGAAAATTAATCCAATATCAAACATTCTCAACTCTCCCATATTGTACACAGAATATTTAGAAAAAAATATTAATTCTTCATAGCTTAATTCAGCCCCATTTAAATCTCCAATTCAACGACTAGAGTGGTTTTGAAAACTTGGGTATTAATATTGATGACAGAATTCCCACTCAAAGGTGCTGTTTCTCTGGGGGTTTTTTCTTCGTGCCAATCTAGTACATGTACCAAACAAGTAAACAAAAGTAGTGCTACAAAGACTTGGAATGTTGCCTGAATCTCTAAAAGTAAAATGTCCCATTATAAGAAACAAATAACAGAAGACAAACTGTTTCCCCACATGTACCTATAGCCCTGCTGAAAAATAGGTGCTAAATCAAATTAAACAATCCTGATAATGCAACCTGTTATGCATGGGATTGGGCTAGAAAAGGATTCTTTGGCAGATTAAATAAAATTGAAAAATAAAACATGATTATTAAATGATATCTGAGTTGATCAGATGTGAAAGATATATCTATCCTGCTTGAGTTTCTATCGGAAATTGGTACAATTGAAAAGGTTAACAGAAAATTCTATGATAGTAAGATATTCTGAAGTAGCATTTCTGAGAAAGGGGAGAATATATACCGCCTACAATCAGGGTTCTTTGCCAGGTATGATTTCAAATCTTCAAAGCACATTTTCTCTAAAGGCATTTCAGAGGCACCATAGTCCAACATAGGAAAATATTTACAAAAAACTTGGTAGACTAACAACTGCAAGGGGATATCAGAGACATTTATCAGATTTCATGTGGCAAAGATGTAAGAATTAAATGGAAGAAAAATGCTATGCATCTCTAAGGACCTGCGTAAAACCACGTAAACTGTGGTGGTGTGAGGTTAATAATGGAATTATAGGTGGAAGCAATTCATTGAAGTGCCTGGATTGATTTGCATTAGAAGCATGGAGGATGACATTGGCTGCTATGAACACATAGGAAGAGAGTGCCTGCATTTGACACATCACATTCAGTAAAAACTCCATGCACTTTGTACTTGTATAAAAATGAAGGCAAAAGGTTTTAAGTAGGATGTCAAGTTCTACAGCCAGTAAATGGCTCTCATGACAATACAATAGCACTTCTAACCTGAAATAATTCGAGTCCATCTAACATGTTAAAAGGAACATATGAAGCAGAAAATGGCATTCTGAGACATAAAAAGATAAATAAGATACTAAAGACAATACTTAAAAATGGGCTTACATAAAAAGAATGCCTTTTGAAGTTATGAAAACACCAGCATTTTGTATTTTTATTTCAAACCTGAGAATATATTTTGGATAAAAATGGATTGATAAAACACTTTCAGATAAATTTACACTCAATCCTGCTAAAAAAAGAGACCATTGGACAAAAAAGTTTCAGGGATGGTTGTTGATATTTATTTGTTTGACTAAAAACATTGCTACAAGTAAATGTAAGTTTAGAAATAATAGCGACAATATCAACATGTCTATGAAACAAGCTGATTTTGGGTTCATCTAATCATGTTTGTGGAAAAATTGTGCTGACATGTCCTGCCATCAGTTTACCCACCAACCTGTATATGACAAAGGATTGACATGCTGCATAACATGAATGAGGTTGACAAATTTATAATCCATGCAGATTTATAACCAGCAATGGCACATTTTAAAACACCAATCTTAACCTCCCTTTCTACCTATCTTGATATGATAAATGAAACATTAAAAATGAGGTTAAACAAGAATAAATTTGTTTGTAATTTTAAACTGAAAGAACATTAGAAAAGAAAAGGAAAGTGAAAAGATCACGTGTTATAAAGTTAATAGTTGTAACCATCAACAAGCTGCATATGTTGTTAATAAGTTAAGCATTCCATGTCCATGTTGCCTTAATAGTTTTCCACCGTACCTTAGAGGTATGTTCAACACAAGTTGTGGCTCCTGAAATGGTTATTGGTTAATGCGATCAAGTAATCTCAGATGTGATTGCTTACCCTAATTTGTTCAACTTCTATGAAATAGAAAAGTATTTTTGCTGGATTTTATTTATGAGTTACAGCAAACTCAATTCAAGTTATTCTTTTTAGTAACAAAATTATCCCATTACCAAGAAGCATAGTGCAAAAGCTCCCAAATGAGGAACATCTCACCTGAAATTACATTTCCAGCATGTAAGTTGCAAGTTTTCATGTTATGACACTATAAGACTGTTCCAGCGTGTATCAAACTATAACAAGAAGTTAAGATGCGAGAAGGGCTATTCACTCAAAAATAGAATTACCTGAGGCTTCATGTTATAATCTCGTAATATAGGTACTAATTGTTCCCTGACCTGAGAATTAAGCAGAAATATAGGATTAGAATAAAGGAACTTTAACACAAGAAACCAATTGAGATAATAAAACATAAACATGGGAAGCAATAAAAAGAAAAGGACCATAAAGCCCACCAAACTTCATCACAATATTGAGTTACTAACTCAAATCTATTTTTTAGGTCGCAATTACAATAATGCAGAAGAATCATGACACAGAATCTCATGGACTCACCTCACAGCCTGATGTGAATCAGCATATTAAAATTCTTAGATGACCAATTGGTGTAAGGGTTGTTGATTTTAGGCAATTGGGGATTTAAGAATTAATTTGTAGTTGGAACTGAAAGGAAAAGGGCAAAAGGAACTGCTTGCCAAAATCGAAAGCAAGATATTCTTTTTCAATCCATTTGCTGAAGAAAAAAAGGTATTATGATGATAGAGTTAAACACTTTCAAATTTTAAGCTTGTGGCTTTCTCCACGTAGAGGCCAACTACAAGCGTCTGAAATTGGATACCAACACAGCTTACATGTGTATGCAGTTATCAAGTCATTTTGGTAATAGCCTTATGTCTGTAAGGTGTTGTGCAACCTCTAAACAATCTACAACGAAGATCACCACTAGTATTAACAAAAAAAAAAAAAAAACTAGAATCTCAAGCTTGTAAGGTTCTCTTATGCCATTTCCGATTTGGCATCTGACTAGCAGCATGACAGCTTAAATTTATTTCTTATTGTTTCTTTCATTCATTTATTTATCCATTGCTTTATTTAAAATTATTTAAGTTGTATGATTGCAGAAGGCAGCAGAAGCCCAAGGTAACAGATTTTCCCAGAAGGATATTTGAATAACTTCAACTCCCCTTTAAAGTAGATTCTTTTGATTTGACACTACTTTGTTTCTAACTGCTCCTTACAGATTCTCAAATTCGATGATATACTTAAGGGTGGTGGGGAAAGGGGGGATTGTTTATTTATTTAATAACCTTCTATATGCACAAAGGGATTTTTTATTTATCTAATAAAAACAAAAACATTTGTTTTTATCTGTCAGGTTGATTGAAAGTTTTACTCCTAGAAGGATGTGGTTTCCATCTCAGCTTGCTCCCTTTTTTCTCCTGTAGTTTCAGATTTTTCGTTATTCCCTCAAAGTTCCACTATACACAAGGCAACACCACTCTCCATGCAAATACTACCATTCTTCCGAGATATTCCACTTCTATTCTTCTTTCAGTTGTCTATAATAGAGATCTTTATAGTGCATCCCTCTCATAACACTTTCTCTGTGCAGGGCCCATTTTCCTCCAGTTCTCTGTACTCAATTTATTGCTTGACAAAGGAGGGGGGGGGGTAAAATGAAAAAGGAGTACAGCCCTAAGCACAAAGATTTCTAGATTTACCCAAAACAAACATAAAATTTCTTACCAACAATGGGAATTTCAGGTAGATGTTAATTGCAAAAGTTTCCAAGTATTGACGAACTGCGGGAAAATTATTTCTCTGGAAAAGGACACAAGCAGCAAATCATTCATGTTAGACAATAGCAATAAGTCAGTAACCAGTATTTATTATTGCAATGGCTGCCTTATCACTTTCTGAGGTTATGGATTTGACTGACAAGTGACCATTGTTTTTTTTCTCAAATAACTGACAGTGGAAACTTGCAGTACTTCATGATTCATATAAATCATTTCCACACTAACCAGGATTGACAGGGAATATATACATTTAACTCTGAGGTAATAAAAACCTAGTCAATCATTTAGTAAAAATTGTTTTTATGCATACACAAGGACTAATAATGTTGTGGAGCATCACTTACATAGAGGGATATGTGCAAGCTGTGAGTAACTTGCGCAACTATATCATCAGTAACAAATCGTGACAAAACACATATCATTTGCCAAGCTCGTATTTTACGTCTATGGATCTGTTCAATATATATGTGCAAATAATTAAGATAGCACAGCAGCAATAAACAATATAAAAAGCAAAGAACTTGTAACAACCATTATGATTCAAAATCTTTTACTTTTCTAGACAATGTGATTCCCAACTTTTTAGGTGTTCAAAATTTGAAATCCAATAAATAATGGAACTGTCCCACAATTTGTTGATTTTGTTATAACAATAAATTACCACATTAACCAACAAGTTCTTTTGTTTTTCCAAGCAAGATATACATATTTTTTATTATTATTTCCACATCATTTACTTGATTTGAATAATTCTAGATATTTTTAATTACCAACTTTCAATTGTGAATCACAATTGTGAATCACATATGAATTATTACTCACCCCACTATACTTTTTATACAACTCCTTTGCAAGATCTTTGTCATTCACCTGCATCAATATTAATGCAGTCAAGACCAGTGTCCAATGATATAGTATGAGATATTCTATTGAACAAAACGAATATACACCAGCTTAGCAATGTGAAGAATTTAGCCATCTCTCCCTATAGTATTTAGAAATTACGTGATGCAAGCATTCTGAATGAAGCAACTCCTTTATGTTAAGTGATATCGCTTTCTTTTCAAGAAAGCCTGATCTTCCATATTGCACTTCCTTTACATCTTTTTGCACTAATATTTTCTATCAAAAAGATCAGGATAAAACTAAAATTTCACTACCACTAGATCAATCCATGCACTACAAACACTTATCATTTTAGCATTAGATCTTTAGCTAAACAGGTGCTACAGAGCTAAGTGTAAATATCTCAGTAGTATATACACCATGCCAAAGGCATAGATGCTGCAGATTGCAGGAATTACAAGCAACAAAAACAGAAGCACACAAACCTTCACTTACTAATTCAGATGAACAAATCAACAGTGTACCAAACAAATTGTCTCGTGACAAGAAACTGAATTTCCATGCAAAACAAAAAAGAAGAGCTTTTTTTCCAAATAGAAAGAAATGAAGACTTTAAATGAGGATAAGGCATACTCGATTGGAGAAATACAGGGGTTGAAAATTGAAACACAGGGCTTTTCCCCCTCATTCAATGATTCGAATCCAAATTGTATTTTTTTAGCTATTTTACCCATTTATACTTTGTTTTATTTATTTCACCTTCTTCATACAGATGTTTACATGGCTCATAAAGCAATTCTGCCCCGCAAAAAAAATGGCACTGGAAAGGGATCAATTTCCACTCTGGTATAAGTGTGCATCCCTTTCCTCTGCCAAAACCCAATAGATGAATCAACACAACTCCACCATAATCAGAACTACCAAATGCTTGCCACCAAAAGCAAAACACTCTTCCACAAAATTCAAACAAAATGCAAAGCCAAAAAAGTGTGATTGAGCCTCTCCGCAAAGTAAAGAGGCTGCAGTAGTAGCGATGATGTGCATTTTCTTGAGATTTAGTGGAGAGGTTCAATAACCATTGCATTTTCTTTTGGCAACAAGACTCTTGAGGAAGATCATCACTCTATTGATGGAGAGGATTCACAAATGCCCATCACAACACAAGACATTCAACTAAAATCAGTAATTGAAACACCCAAGCAGTACATAAATCACATTACCAATTATTGACTACGTAAAATTGGAAGCAAAATTCTAACTGCATGTGTTGTGGGACATAAGAATGCATAATAATGGATCAAGAATGTCAAGACTCGCAAGAAAAAATATCAAAGTAACATCTCTTAACACAAAGTATTATTCCCATTTGAGGCAAGAATTGTAATTAATACCGCAGAATCAAGAAGCTCCTGCAGAAACAATTTTCCAGATTCAAGAGCAGCGTGACAATCTTCATTCTCATTTGCCGATCCCACCAAATTGGCCAAGTCAGCAAGCTTGTAAAAAAGAACAGCTACAGACACACGTGCATACAATTCTGTGTTGATGAATGCCTATGATAGAAGTCGTGAATCAGAGCAACATGGTAAGGAACTCCATACAGCAACAGTACATGCATTAAACCCAATAATTTATAATACCATCATTCAGTTTCCATAGATGCCCAAATAAATTAACATCAAATTAGATGCTCAACAAAATTGATGTCAGGTGACATGTTTTTCAAACTCCTCCAAGAGAAATGAACAACTAGAAGGAAACCTAACCAAAAGAGGTGCTTTATTTCTTAGTGTGATATGAAAGATTGGAAAATATATAGCAAAGGTTAAAGAAGTGTTTGCTAAACTACCAAGCTTAATTTATCAAAACAAAAAACGTTTAAAAAATATTCTTCAAAAGTTTTAACATTTACAATCACTGCATCAATAAGAGCTTTTTTTCCCCTTTTATCGAGCTTATGAAGATAGGGCCAGTTTTAAGGTCTACATTTTGTTTACCCTTAAGTTCTTTATAGCACAGATCGCTGTCTCTGATATTAAGCATTTTGTGAGCGCCTGGTGGATCTCAAGTTTTTTTTCTGGTAAATAAGCTCATTTACCAATAGTTTTCTTCTGATAAAAGACAACAACAAGTTCCTTCCCTTCATTTTTTGGCAATCTTCTCATACCAAAAGCAGCTATAAGGTGATTTTATGCCCCAAAATTTTATGAATTGTAAATGCAAATTCTTCTCAAGTGACCATATCATACAAGAAAATGAAATTGATAAATTGAACAACTTACTTCAGTCAGCTCAGGGTCTGGGCTTTTAGCCAATAATGACACTTCAGTGCTTGCATCTTGATTGTCACATAATTCAGCTTCAAAATCCTCATCAAATGCAACTAAGCAAGAAAATTATCAGATTGGAAGTATTTTTGTAATATAAACAAAGAAAAGAGATGAACTTAAAAAAGTGATATAGGGTAAGAAGTATGCCACACACCAGAACCATAAAGTGATAGCAACTTCAGTTCTTTCATGTAATACTTAATAGTCTTTGGATGAGAGAGCCACAGTCCTGTTAGATGTAATGCTGCAAGGCGAATTGTACGAGGACTTTTTGTACCTTCCTCAATAACATTTTCAACAAACTGCAAAAGTAATCAATCGATAACATAGCGACCATGGTTAGAGAATGGAACGTATAAATTGTGGTTATGCACATGCACATAAAGGAAACACATACCCACTTCAGAGGCCCGGGCCTATTGTTGATTAAATGCATGCCCTCATCTGTAAACACGGAACGATGCAAGACAGAAGACAAAAGTGCAGCAATAGATGCCACTCTCCGCTTGTTGCAATTGACATGCAATATCCAAGATGAATTAACCAAACGCCACATCATCTGCATCAAAATTGAGATCCATCCGATGGGTATGTCAAAAAAAAAAGGTCCCGATATTTTATTTGAAGAAAACAACACAAGCAACAAAGGATGTAAAATATGAAAATTATGGGAAAATAGGAAGGTTCACTTCAGAACAAGGGTAGCGATAAGTGCATAAAGCCAAACTATGACGATAAGTTATTAAGGCCTGATGTGACAAACACGTAAAGTTTTTGATGAAGGTATGAAACAAAAATATATGAATAAATAAATGTCGAAGGCAGAATTCTCACTAATGCCATTGTCCACCTTTTGATGCCTCATAAGAAAAAAGTTTCAAAATCTAAAAACTATAAAATAAAATAAAAGCAAACATTAGTTTTGGAATACAAGCTATTGCACTCGAGAATGAATTACAAATTCAACACCAATATTCCAATTTAAGTTCCAACAACCATCCACCCAGGGCAAGCCTCTCAGAAATTACACATAACATCAATAACCGTTATAGTGAACAATCTATGAATTTTGATACCACATCTAAAGAACTAACAGGCATTGTGCGTTCTATATAGTGAGTATTACAAATTCCTTCTTCCTACTTGCCCCTGGGGAATGGGCAATCTAGAATCATGAAATCCCTCATTGCATAGAATGGAAAGTACAACTATGACATCAAAAGCAAGAGAAGATGTGTCACAAAATTAAAGCCACAGCAAGATGTTCGTAAAGCATCAGCAACAAATCAAAAGTCGAAAAGAGTAGTGAAAGGATTAATGATGGAAATGCATCAGAAAGCCATAAATAGCACACTCCAGCCCTCTTTTCCACCAAAACATCCATTCCCATTAAGTAGAAGTGTTTATAAGATTTAAAGTACAGCGTAACTTTTACAAAGATCCAAGACCGGAACCACCTATTGCAGGGTTCACAAGCTGACTGAGA
>Ga0307518_10002470_pt1 | contig 13487 bp, 17 predicted proteins | sample 25_EM_MG_FD_203889 | JGI IMG/M metagenome (GOLD analysis project Ga0307518, IMG submission 203889) | Populus trichocarpa ectomycorrhiza microbial communities from riparian zone in the Pacific Northwest, United States - 25_EM | ecosystem: Host-associated > Plants > Roots > Unclassified | place...
ACTTGATCTATGGCCGTTGTACACCCGATAAGCGCCATGAGTGTAACGTACGACCTCGTCATATTACTGTAAATCGATTCCGTATCAACTGACCATCACAGGAAAAGTTCACAGTATTTTATATTCTTTCAAAACCAACTATCAAACTACCTAGCGAAATTTGTAGTATCATAACAAAAAACGAGGAAAGGGAAGGAAATATAACGATCGAGGGAGGAGGAAGGGAAGTTATGGACGGGGAAAAGGGTAGGGGATAGCAGTAGAAGAAGCAGTTGTGTATTCGTGCACATGTACACTGACGAATGCGAATCAGTAAGTCAGCCACAGAAAGAAAAAGAGGATACGCACAGACTGCAGCCATATAAATACTGCGGAAGAAAAGAAGTGACAATTATGGGACCACTGGTGGCGGATGGATTTGGTCGGTAAAATGGTAGGGTGGGTTCCGCGACCAGAGAAGCGTCCATGATATTGATACACCACTGCACGGGCCAACGAAGATAAGAATTGGACAAGGAAAAAAAAAAAAACGATGCAGGCACAGGCCAGAAGCAACCCAAAGAAACCGACGAGAAAAGAAGTAGCATGGAGCAAACGTTGAAACGTTGGTGGACGGCGATTGGGTGGCAGGGACCAGTTAAGAATGGAAAGGGTGGACCCACCACGCACTAAAGAACAATGGAGTAAGGGGCAAGGGTCGAGAAGTCTTCGCGTGGGGTTAAGTCGTACAAAAAGGAATATATGAAAGACAAACGGTAATAAAGTTCAAGTATGATAGGAGGGATAAGAGAGAAAAAAAAATGAACATATAACGAGAGGAAAGTTCAGGACCCAAAAACACAAACTGGATCACATCTCGGGGAACTCGTGCGAGAATCACGACGACATAAATAACCGATCGATCGAACAGACACCATGTCAACGTTGTCTAGCCAGCCCACCCCCACAATGTAAACATGAAGGGTCGCAGCTGGAAACGAAGGGCCGCAGTCATGATCATAGAGAGTAGGAAGCGGTGAAGGAATATAGTGGAGTCGTCATATACACAGCAAACGAGAAGCCGAGCAAAAGGCGTTATCTTCTTGAGTTTATAGTTATATATAGTTTTGTTTGAATGCGTCGCAGGCCGATCCGTACTTGTCGTCTTTTATACAAACCTGTGCTAACAAGCACAGGTGAACCCAAAAGTGAGGAAGATGCCGATGCGCGGAGGGAAAGCACGAATGCGAGGAGGAAAGAAATGAAGCCGATGGTACTGACACATTGGTTTGGTGGGAAAAGAGATATGGAGTGAGAGGCGCAGTAGTCAAGAGAGACGCGATATGCCGAAAAACGCATTCGCGTATCCACCGCCAGCGAGGATGCATAAATGTCGACGCCGAGTCAGTGCCCAGAATTTATTGTATCTGGGATTTGATGTGGAGAGCGGGGTGTAGGGTAAGCAAAGTTGACCAAGACCAGAGGATAAAACCGAAAGAAGTATGAGTGGAGAGCCAGAGCAATTCGTTGAGCGATGACAACTGCCCCCAGTAGAAAAACCACATATAGCGATGCCAAGAGGAGGTCGAAATGATAATGATATCGGTTAAAGAGGTATATGACACAAGACGCGCCGGGAGATCTGGTCGACGAGCGGTGAGATGTCAGCTTTTTCAAGCGATGTCATTTGCAGTTCGAAAACTTGGGCGGCGGAGGGGAAATGATTATGTCGGGAGTTATGCGATATTAGTCCAGCGGGGGCAGCGTGCCAATACGAATAGTCTATGCTGTGGGAGGATGAGTAGTCATTAATTGCGACATGGTGACCAACAGACCTCTACACTGTTTAAAATAAAGAGGGGGGTCAGAAAGCGGGAGGGGGGAGCTCATCCGGACTCGGGGAGTTCTGGAAGATAGAGCTTGCGAAGAACCCTGACTTGTCCTTGGCGACTCGAGTGGAGCTAGGCCCAACGGACGAAAATCGTTTGGGAGGAAGACCACAGAGCTTCTTGAGTTCGTCCGACGTGTCTGAATGGGACATGTCCTCGTCAAAGGACATGTTGAAGACACCCTCACTCGGTGTCCGACGGTGACGGGATGTGGGAGAGGGAGTAGCGCCCGCAGCACGGCTGAAGGGGAATTCTTGAGAGGCGGAGAGGGGGGCGGAATGAGGGCCATCGAATGGGAGGGGATGCCAGGCACTCTCTCGAGTTGGGGTAGAAGGAAGGGAGGTGTCCTCTACGTCGGTGGTATCGTCACAGATTGGGAATTCGGGTGAGAAATTCCCCAAGGAGCGTTTGTGGGTGTGTGACAGAGCGCTCGAGTTGGTGGGAGCGGAGCGAGAGAGGTTGTGGCGGTGGTGGTGGGCATTGGAGCGGGGGACAGGAACAGCTCGAGAGGCGGGGGTGGGCGTCGCTGGGGGCTGCGTCGCGGGCTTCCTGCGACGAGCGAGCTTTCCGGAAGGAAGGGCAGCCAAGGATGGCACCTTGGTGGATCCGTCATTTGACGGTAGCGACATGGTCGGAGGACGACGGTTCTCCGAGTCGGAATCAGAGCTTACGAGGAAAGGGTCAAACGAGTTGGAAGCAGGGTTTTTGCTGTGGGCAAAGGATTGAGAAGAAATAAGAGCTGTGCCCTCTGCCTGCGAGGAAGATGTAAGTGGAGGAGAAGGTTGGCGGACGTTGTTACGTCGACCATGGATGTTGGATATACTTGAGAGCGGTTGGTGAGCAAGCCGACAGAAAGTAGGGGGCAAGTACCTTGTCGCTGCCTTATCTCTGGGAGACTTGGATTGTCTTCCGCGTGCGGATTTATCCGCAGCGGGAGTCGCCGGGTGGGACGTCTTCTTGTCGGCAGCGGGCTGCTTTGATTGGATTGCATGCTTTGCCGTGTCCTCCGCAGAAGGTGGCTGTGCTTTGCTCGCGGGCAAGTTCGGCTTCGGTGTGCGATGCTGCCGAGGATGAGATTGCGAGTGCTGCTGGCGAGACGACCTTGCTATGGACAGGATGCCTGGTACTTTGGTTGGCTGCACGACGACTGCTGGTGGTGCCGATGGATGACGACGATGTGACGTTGAAGGCGACATTGGGAGAGGAACTGCGAACTGAGCGAGTATCATGGAGACGGGCAACGGTGGTGGATGTCGAGTGGAGAGTGGGGAGGAGAGGAGGAGGAGAGGAGAGAGGCGTGTGGTGGACGACGATGGGCGAGGCGAGTAAATATGACTGACAAAAAAAAACGAGGATATCGAGTGTGGTGTGGATTCGTGTTTGTTCCAGAAGGAACCGGATTCAATCTCCGACACCCACTATGGCGTAAGTGCCTTCCTTTTTTGGAGGCCCCACGATGGGTTTGGCTTATCGTCTCCTCGTTGCATCCACTGCTCCGATCAAGGGTCCACTCACAGCTTTGGTTCCACACTACGTCCTCTGCTCATTGTACTTGCTGTGCGAGACATAACAGGAGGCTGGATTCCACACTACGTTCTCTGCTCATTGTACTTGCTGTGCAAGACATAACAGGAGGCTGGACTTACCTACAACGTCGCCCCAACATTAGGCCACACGGCAGAAGGCTGCTCGTAGCTTCACACTGAGGGCGGTGGCGAGTCTATTGTCACGGAGTTGAAGCGGAGAGTAAATCCTCGGCACGTTCCGGTCCCGAGGTCCGATCAACATGGCCGAGTATGTCCGTTGTACAGGACAAGTGTCGAGTTCCGAGTCCTCCCTAAAACTCTGCAGGTGTATTTTTTTCTTGCTTCCATCGTTACTGACCTGGTTCAACAACACCGTCAACGATGCTTCGCAACGCTCTCTCGGCCGTGACACGCCCAGTGTTGCAGTCGGTATGTGCATCTGACCCCATTACCCCGAGATGACGTTACTTAGATTGCTCAGAGGACCGCAACAACCCTCTCAGCTGGGTTTCCAAGGCTCACCCAAAGAGTATCTGCTGTTTCATCCACTTATATGTCTAGAATGCTTATCCCCCGCACACCGACGTTTCCTAGGCATCAACCAAATACGGTGGTGTATACACTGTGCGTACCCATTTCGTTTGTTGTCATGTCGTACTGATGCAATTCAGGTGACGCTCATTCCCGGTGACGGAATTGGTGCTGAAATCACCGACTCCATGAAAGAGATATTCGACTATGTCAACGCACCCATCGAGTGGGAGCAATACAATGTCTCGGGTGTGTCGTCCGCTGGCGAGGACCTCTTCAAGCAGGCTATGGAGAGTCTCAAACGCAACCGCGTCGGTTTGAAAGGTACTCCATTCACTCTCTCCCTCGTCCATACACACTGACACACTCTCAGGCATCCTTTTCACCCCCATCTCTCAGTCAGGGCACATTTCCTGGAATGTCGAAATGCGCCAGCAGCTCGACATCTACTCCTCCGTCGTACTCTGCAAATCCTTGCCAGGATATCCCACCCGTCATAAAGACGTCGACTTTGTCATCATCCGCGAAAACACAGAGGGTGAATACTCGGGACTCGAGCACCAGTCCTTCCCTGGTGTCGTCGAGAGCCTCAAGGTCATGACCCGTGCAAAGGCGGAGCGCATCTCACGATTCGCATTCGACTTTGCCTTGAAAAATGGGAGGAAGGTCTGTGGATCCTTCTTTCTGTGCTTGCGCTGCTGATGTTCCTTCGGAGATAAGAAAGTCACATGTATACACAAGGCCAATATCATGAAGCTCGGTGATGGTCTATTCCTGAACACTTTCCGCAAGGTTGCGGAAGATTACAAGTTGACAGGCATCGTCGCCAACGACATGATCGTCGATAACACGTGTGTCTCTCTACACCATATATCTTTGCAGTGCTCAGACTTGCGTATAGGTCCATGCAGCTCGTTGCGAGACCAGGCCAGTTTGATGTGATGGTCATGCCAAACCTCTACGGCGCCATCATATCAAACATCGGCGCCGCTCTCGTTGGTGGTCCAGGTGTTGTTCCTGGATGCAACGTTGGCACTGTAAGTCTCTTCCCTGCTGTCCCTCTGCGTCGCTCACCTTAGACCTGACAATAGGAATACGCTCTTTTCGAGCCCGGCTGCAGACATGTCGCGTCAGACATCATGGGCACCAATCGAGCCAACCCAACCGCGATGATCCTTAGCGCCACGATGATGCTTCGACACCTTGGGTAAGTTTGAAGTGGTTCTCTTCTCCTCGCTTGACTTAACTCTCACAGTCTGGACTTGATCGCGAACAACATAGCGGCTGCCACTTTCGACGTCATCAATGCAGGGGAAGTTAGAACTGCAGACATGGGCGGTGAGTTTTGCCATTCTTCCATAGACCTCGTTCATAATAACGACCATGTGCACCTCAAAGGCTCTGCAACGACTTCGGAGTTCACCCAAGCGATCATCAAGAAACTTTGAGGCTATCTGCTTTCCTTACCTATTCCAAAAGCAGCACTAAGGTGCCAGGGCTACCCATTAATGTTATTGGTTACCTATGTGCTAGGTTGGACGTCGTGATCTTTAGCTGACTTGCATAGATTCGTTTTGGGATGTACTAGACTATTAGGCGTGTTTCACGCTGGAGGACACGTCACCACTTGGAATAACATGATGGGAATCACGTGGTTTTCGGAGTAGCTTCGTACATACCACTCTGAAGAGTTCTCTCGCATACATTGGTTTTGGCCTTAGAAGTTAAAAGGAACGACAGATTTGCTCTGTGAAGAGTGCGGTACAGTACGAGGTCCTTTGAGTGGATTGTTGGCTGGGTCTACAGCCGTTATGCTCCATCCCCTCCTTGTCCTGGCAGGTCTTGCCTTTGGGACCCTTGGTGCCAGTGGCAGCTCACCACCAGTCACAGTTACCCTACAGTCATCTTTCGCGTCCAGCGACCCCCTGCTAGAAGCTCTGTAAGTGAATTGATTTTCCGTGTGCTGACCCAGCATCTTAACATACTTTCCAGCGAAACCGTCGCCGTAGAAGACGCGCCGACCCTCTTTCCCCTCCTCTCCCATTTTCCACTTCCCGAAAGGCCCAGGACTCAACGCGATGCTTACGAGACTATCTTCAATCTTGCTTCCGAGTACCTCGACGTCTCTGCACTTGCCTCCGCACGAGCGCGCCTTGCCTTGCACGCCGCCACCCCCCGTCTAGCGGCCTTTGCGGAACACTATGATCTACGCGTTTCTGATCCTACGGCATCGTGGGGGGAGGACTGTGCTTCTTGGGTGGACTGGTACGGTCAAATTGTTTGTGATACAGACCGTCTTCTCCGGCTTGCCAACGCTGCACCTGCTGAGAATCCGGACATTAGCTTAAAAAAACCCAGACGTTTCCCGTTTGATCACGTCCATTCCGTGCGGCCTCGGTTGGACGAGCCGCGCTACATTGCTATTCATTACGCAGACCCTACCGCCCCTTCGTTTGCTCCGCTCCACGCCGCCCTCCTCAGTTTGCAACCAAAAGTTGAGTATGTCATCCGGTGGGCTAGGGGAACGAGTGAGCAGAAGGCCGGCGAGCTTTCCAGTTATCTCTCGGGATATGGCGTTGCTCTGGACCTTAAGAAGATGGACTACCTTGTACTTGACGACAGGAATCAGGGTGGGGCGGCTGATTCGGTCGGTTCTGCTGATACTAGCGCGTCATCTGGTGGAAACGAGAATAGGAGAGTGTCTGAAGAGATCCTAAGTTGTATATTTGAGTCGTTACCGTACATTGATGAGCATGCAGAGGCGAGAGCAAAGGCCGGAGAGTCTCTTTCCCCCGAAGAAATTACCGGTTCGTAGTGTTCGTCCAACTATCCCTTACGATCTGACCAATTACTGTAGACCTTGGCATCAAAGCTGCACAATTCCTCGCATCCTTTTCAAACGAACCTCGCATAGGATCATTATATGAACATCCATGCTGGGATAGCCACCACAAGCAACCCATGCCAGTCGATACACTTTTCCGGACGCTGTCGACCTCCTTCCCGCTTTATGCCACCTCTTTGGCACGCAAGGTGCACGTGTCGGTCGAGTTGAGAGACGAGATATACGAGAATTGGGCCAGGGCCACCGCCGGCATGAACATGGCGTGGGTGAATGGCAGGGTGCTGAACGAGCACCAAGGCGCCTCTGGGGAGGTATTTGGGTGAGTTCTTAGGGCGATGCCTGATTGATGTTTGACTTGCTGCAGGATCCTGCGTACCCTCCGGCGCGAACGCGCCCTTGTGAATTCATTGGTCGGACTGGGTTTGACACGAGAGCAAGCCATCGAGTTGCTCATGCATCCGGCACACTCGTCTACAGGGTCCCCGTCCGAAACTTCTTCCAAGAGAGGAATGATGGCCAGTGAGAGTGCTGAAAGACAACAAAGGAAGAGCTTTGCCCTTCCTCCAAAGTTTGCCGAGTTCCTGGAAGGGCTTGTCGATGCGAGTGATAGAAGGGAAGGTGGAGGCGTTATTTTGTGGCTGAACAATCTGGAGAATGACGTGGGCTTTCGCCCATCACTCATGGGGGTATAATACCAATTTCGCTTGATCGCGCAACGTTTACTCATTGTACCTCGCAGCTCCTCCGTGTGCATTCTATGGCGCTCTTTTCTCCAATGCTCCATCTGCAGCACAACTTGATGAATGTCGTGCTCGTCCTTGACGTATCGCAATTGCGTTCGCTTTCCGTTATTTCTCACCTGTATGACAATTTTGTCATGCGTGGATATCCTGTTCGCTGGGGATTCGTCCCCGAGACCGCAGGTGAAAGTAGGTCGGATGCTACTGGCTGATCATTAAGTTATTCACGTCCATCAGGTCTGAATGTGGCGAGAATATTATATTATATCGAGCGCAAGGCTGGAAGGGACGCTATGATCGGGTTGATTCAAGGGGTATGTTGAGTCCAAGTACCTTTTCTGTGCAGCTTACCGAAGCGTTCCTATCTAGATATTAGCTACACATGGTCAACGTGGGCTCACAACACTCTCGTGGAGCGTAGTACAGGAGTTATTCGACAGCCTAAATACACCCGATGACTTTATCTCGGTAACTGGCGGTAATGTGCCGATAGTCGACGAAGCCACTGGGGATAGCCTCTTGTCTCGGGCGCAGCAGTACTGTAAGCGCTTAGGAGTAGCCACTCGAGATGATGTTGGCAAGGGACATGTCTTTGTGAACGGGAGACATTTACCTGTCAGCGATGTAGGTTACGCTGTTCGAGAAGTGGGCTATGCTTTAACCTTTGTGTTTCCGTTCCATTTTCTGCAGAATGTTATGCGTCAGATTGCAACCGAAGGTAATGCACAATTGCAGATCTTGCAGGAGATGGTATTTTATTCTGACTCTTTACCCGTACAATTCTAATTCCTCCCACATCTAGTTGTATGTTGGAGAAATTAAGGACTCCGATGCGTCCTTGATGTCCACGTGGTTCTACGATCTCCCTTCGACGATGCTGCGGCGCAATCCTTACATTTTCGCCAAGAATACTGGTGGGCGTGCGCCGGATGGAAAGGGTTTGGAGATATTTAATTTGGTGGACTTGTGCTATAATGCAGGCTTCACACTCGAAGATGGCTCATTTGCTGTTCCCAGTACGTCTATCGTTTTTATGGAGATACGAATGCTCATCGGCGAAAAAGGCAATGGCCAAGATAGCGTTCTCCCCCTGACCTTGTATGTCATCGCTGATCTAAATACGCAAGAGGGTATCGAGTTGGTCACGGAAGCTCTCAAATTCATCGTACGTTTATTTACTGCTTGGTCTTTATCGACTTGAAACTCATAATGCACAGTCAGATCTTGCTGAGACCCGAGTTACGTTCGTACATAATCCTACGTCATTTACCCAAGATACTAGCAGCCCAGCCTCCCAACTTTTGATCACGGCCGTTCAGGCGGCGACGCTATCGCGTATGTCCCCTCGTCGTCTGCTTACCGTATTGATCGACGAGGGAGAGTCTGGTTTGAGGGTTCTGCGAGACGAACTCTTATCTGGCACAGACATGGTTGATATAGAGACCTCTAGTCTTTCGTCGTCGATGCGTTTGGTGGCGCGACAACTGGGCCTTCAGCCCGGTGACCGTGCTATTCTAATCAACGGACGGGTGAGTTACCATTGTGTTCCTTACCTTGGATGCATACTCATGATTTGATCTTATCGCGCAGCTTGTGGGGCCGTTTGACTCCAATGCAGAGTTCTTGGCAGAAGATTTCAAAATGCTGGAAACTTACGAGATCACGAAACGTGTCGGTCGGATCATGCATGCCTTTGATGGCGTCCTCTCAAGAGAGGATGTCCTTGACGTGTAAGTCGCTGACCGTCATCAGTCATAGATTAACATGAACCCATGTTACTGACGTTACTAGAGCGAAGCGTTCGAATCTGATTGCAGTGGCTTCTTCCATCATTTACGCCGACCAACAACCTGATCCCAGCGAAGCTGGTCTGTTTGATAGCGCACCAAGACCAAGGACGGGGAATTACCGCCTGTTATCAGGGAATTATACGTAGGCATTTTGAAGCGGCGCCGCTGGGCTCCATTGACGTCGCGCTGTAGCAGGGTTGAATTTGGCGATAGATCCACAGCAAGGACTCATATTGGACTGTTGTTGGATCCCTTGAGCGAGGCAGCGCAAAGGTGGTCTATTGTGTTGGAGGTGAGACGGGCTCATTGGGGTTGGGGCTGATATGTATGACTCCTCTTGTAGCACCACTCCAGCTTGTTCCCAGAGGTCTTCATCGAGCTATATTTTAACCCAGTGCAGCATAGTGACGTACGTCCTTTTATCATTCGATTGATACGGAAGCTTTATTTGTTCCTTGCAGATACCACTGAAGCGATTCTATCGCTACAATGTTATCCCTGCCTTGCAGTTCGATGAGAATGGGTATGTTGTAGCGCATTCATGCATTCACGCATCTTATGTTTGTTCATAGCCAGGAGATACCCGCTCAGGTCACGTTCACTGCACTACCAGAGGATCCGATCTATACCCTTGGAATGGATGTTCTACAGTCCTGGCTGGTGCGCCCAAGAGATGCTTTGTATGATCTCGATAATATCCAGCTAGGATTGCTCCAAGGTGAAGAACGTTCCCGTGGTATTCAAGCTCTCTTCGCGTTGGATTATCTCGTCACTGAGGGTCATGCTCGCGAACTGCGATCCAATAACCCGCCGCGCGGTGTGCAGCTCCAGCTCTTTGGTACCAAAGATCGGTCTGTTATGGATGACACCCAGGTAGTTGCGAATCTCGGCTATTTGCAGTTCAAGGGACGCCCAGGGACATTCCGCCTCGAGATCCGCGAGGGACGTGGGAGCGCAGTATATGCGTTGGACAGTGTTGGTGCTGAGGGATGGAACAGCCCATCGGTGGCCGAGGCTGGCGACGAGTTCACGGTCATGGATTTTGATGGGCTTACGCTGTATCCTCGTTTGGCGTATCGATCGGGCATGGAGGGGATGGATGTTCTTGATGACATACGTCCCGTGGAGGAACCATCGGGTGTATTAGGCAGCTTGATTTCCAAGTGAGTGCTGTCTAGGCTGCGACTACTGTGTCTGGACATGCTATAGGGTTTCATCGTTTTTCAATCCCGTAAACGCTGGTGAAATCGGGGCATTGCTGAAGGAAGATAAACAAGCAGACATCAATATCTTTACCGTGGCTTCTGGTCTGCTTTATGAGGCGAGTGTCTTTCGGTCTGAATTAACGAATTGCTACTGATGTTCATACAGTGTTTTGCGTCCATTATGATCCTCAGCGTAATGCGCAATACCAACAGCAGTGTCAAATTTTGGTTCATCGAAAACTTCCTTTCGCCCTCCTTCCTGGTCAATCCATCTGTCTTTGTGGCGCGCTGAATGGCTCAATCGTACCCTAGGACTTCATACCTCACATGGCTCAAGAATACGGGTTCCAATATGAACTTGTAACGTACAAATGGCCTTCATGGCTCCGACCCCAAAAGGAAAAGCAACGCGTCATCTGGGCTTACAAGATTCTTTTCCTCGATGTTCTTTTCCCGATGGACCTCAAGAAGGTCATCTTCGTCGACGCTGATCAGATTGTGCGTGCGGATTTGAAGGAGTTGGTTGACCTTGACCTTCACGGCGCGCCATATGGCTACGCACCGATGGGCGACGATAACTATGAAATGGAAGGATATCGGTTCTGGAAGACAGGGTACTGGCGAGACTTTTTGGCCGGTCGACCTTATCATATCAGGTAGATGCAATGCTTGGTGTCTAAGTCTGGCGACTCATCCACATTTAGCGCTCTATATGTCGTGGATCTTGTACGGTTCCGTCAAGTAAGTGCTTCTCCTAAACTCATTGATTTTGCTAACTGTGAAACAGATGGCTGCAGGAGTGAGCACGAGGATCGAAGCTAACTTTTGCGGTGCTCATGCCATACACAGGATATACTTCGTGGCCAGTACCAGATGTTATCTGCTGATCCTAAATCTCTGGCAAACTTGGATCAGGGTGCGCCACTCATTCCTGTTGTCATCTATTATAGCTGAACAGTCGAGAAGATCTTCCGAATAATCTGCAAAGAGAAGTACCAATTGTAAGTATCCTAGGTGGTGCGAACGGATATAGTGGTTTAATATTTCAATAGCATCCACTCCACGAGGATTGGCTGTGGGTGAGTAACTGTGCAGTTTCATTGTTCTCATTCTTACTTGTTTTATGCAGTGTGAAACCTGGTGTACGTTTGGCCTTCATATACAACCAGTGATCCTTACCTCATCTGTAAATTTAGGCAACAAAGACCGACTACACCGAGCGAAGACTATTGACTTGTGCCAAAATCCGCTGACGGTCTGTCATTTCCAATTATCTATTGTCTCGAACTTGTCTGACCCTATCTGTTCCATAGAAAGAGCCCAAACTTACACGTGCTCGCAAAATTCCCGAGTGGGAAGACTACGACTCAGAAATCGCGCGGTTCACGCGGAACCTCGCTGCTGAAGGGAAGATCCATGCAAGCATGGCTACCGCAGATACCAAAGTTTTGGCAGGCAATGGTACGCCTGCCGCGCCAGAACATACCCCTAGGGAACCGGATACATCGAACCTACATGATGAACTGTAGGTACTTACCTGATCATTGTAGTTCTTTTTGCTATGGGGTCTCGGTGAGAAGGTTTATCTGCTCCGATACTGCCAGCGAGCTGGGACCTACCATATAATCGCTCAATGAACGAACATTTCATATCGGTGATGACTTCGTTGTTCCTTCTTGCACATAGGTCACCTTGGGAATCCTTCGGTTGTAAGCCGTTGTCTTATCATCAATAAACTTCTTCCACCTTGTTCCGCATCGGAAGATAGTCGTCCGTTCAAAAATATGGGCTGTGGGACCTCCTAAGTTAGCAGTGCTACTCTGTCGAGGTTGATTGCATCCACATGCAATTGTACCATTAACTTGGTTTTATCACTTAATTCAAGGCTGCCTGATGGCAGACGCGGCGTTGACCCGCACAATGGGTCCATAGGGTACGAGCCGGCTGAATCTCGGAATATACGGATCCTGCTAGAAGGTTCAACGTTCACACCCGCCACCCGGTTGTCATCTCGACCGAGGTGACTACGACCAGTTGGGAGTGGTGGAACGCGTTTATCCCCCATGATGGTGCCAGCATGGCAACCTGTGGAGATCGAATTCCATGGTGAAAGAATGTTTCTATCATTAGCAGCGCCACCACCTGTAATGTCCAGGCTTTGTTCGCAACTCGTCTGTTGTGTTTTCGATACACAACGTCGACTCCGAATGTGACCTTGACTGTCTCGATAGGACCTTGCAGATGACCCTTTTCACGATTGCTTCGCGAGTGTGCGATCGTCTGTACTCGGGTATGTTTATGCACCATACTATTTTGGAAGTCATCTGGTCCTGATGAATAATTACTAGATGGCTGATCTGTTCCACTGCCTTCTCCAACTCTTTGATCTGCCCGGGAAAAGAAAAGAGTGCGTGCAGTTCCCCGGCTTGTTGTACTTTCCTCTAAGAAGGCCCAAGTGAAGGGAGATCATTGTTCTGTCTATACTAGCTTCGTCATGGAGCCTCATCATCACTGAGAGTAAGATATCGTGCGATAGCCTTGTTTTGCTGCCAAAAAGGCCTAAAAATTGTGTCTATTACTGTGCTATTAGATTGCGTTATAACTTAGGTGGGATGTCCTCATCTTGTGTTCCGTTGTTGGCAAAGCTTTCTTCAAAGGTGGGTACACTACAAAGTCTTTACAGTTTAGTTGTCTAAGGCTTGGGGAAGTAAAAACCGCTCCAACTATCTTGTGTGAACATAAAGGAGTTGTAATTGTTCGACAAGAAGATCACAACATGATAACACTTCGACAATTTGGCTTTCTAATGCTTGGGAAAGTAAAATCCACTCTGATTATCTTGTGTGGATGTAAGGGGTTTGTAACCACCTGACAAGAGGTTCATCACATGCTATGTCTTGATAATTTTGTTTTCTAATGCTCAGGAAAGTAAAGACCACTCCAACTATCTTGTGCGAATGTAAAGGACTTGTAGCTGCTCAA
>Ga0307518_10002471_pt1 | contig 13484 bp, 10 predicted proteins | sample 25_EM_MG_FD_203889 | JGI IMG/M metagenome (GOLD analysis project Ga0307518, IMG submission 203889) | Populus trichocarpa ectomycorrhiza microbial communities from riparian zone in the Pacific Northwest, United States - 25_EM | ecosystem: Host-associated > Plants > Roots > Unclassified | place...
AGGGTGTAAAACCATGACATTGAGTTCTACCCATTTGTGACAATTGATATAAAATATCATATCATGTCGAAGTTTTAGATTGATTGATTATGGTGTGAATGTGTGATTCTAATTAACGGAAAGATATGTTGGTAGTCGGTAATAGTTGTTTTTCAATGTGTTTTTCGCGCGAAAATTCATTAAAATAATATTTTTATATATTTTAAAAATTATTTTTGACATCAATATATTAAAATAATCTAAAAATATAAAAAAAATTATTTTTTTTAAAACATTTTTAGAACATAAAAATATATATACTGATTAAAGAAAGAAAGAGCATATCATCATTTAGATGAATCCAAGAAGTAGAAGCACTTTGAGAACATGCCCACAAGCATTCCCAAGATTTTTTGTATGACCCTATGCGTTACGTTTCTGTATGCATATAATAATTAATGTGTCGATGAGCTCAGTATAACGTCTTGATGAACTCATATGTATAAAGGTATTGATGACCTAGATGTTGTCGACACAAGCAATTAATATTAGATTTCTGTATTTAAAACTGATTATTATCTGGATAGAGGAATATTAATACAGATAAGAAATATATAAATTCATTTTAAAATTTTATCTTAAATATATTTATTTTATATTTTTATGCACATCTCTATATAAAAAATAATTCACATGTCAAGAACATTAACCATGGCTTGGGTATACAAGATATGTTTCCTCTTAAGTATAAGGGGTGCAGCTCAACTGGTCAGACTTTAGGTTTGCTTTTTAGAGGTCACCAATTTAAATCTCACAAACCTCAGAGCCACTGGAGGCTTACATAATCGTTAACTTCAGGGCCCGTGAGATTAGTCGAAATGCACGCAAGCTGACCCGAACACTCACATTAATTAAAAAAATATATATATATGTTTTCAAAGCTCTCCAAATAATACATTATTTTATAGCATCAATACATTACCAAAGAGGGACTCTAGAGATTGAAATCTAGGATATTTCATCAGTAATGGCCACAAAAGTGTTTTTTTTTTTTTATCAAATCATCACCATAGCTCGATGCTGCCTTGTGATTGTTGCTTGCCAACTGAGTTCTCCATGCTGCCTAGTGATTGTTGCTTGCCGACGGAGTGTTCTTCAAAGAGAGCAACAAAAAAAGTTAGATAAGCTCAACTTAATTAATTGAATCCACTCAACATATATAGTTAAGTGACACCCATCATTTGTTGGCGTGGGTTGATGATAAGTTAGATTTAGTAATTTTTCTCCAATAAGCCATCACTCATAATTGATTATGATTGCGGCAATAATTTAAAATATTTTTAAATATTTTAAAAGTTAATATCGTGACTTTTTTCCATGTGTTATTTTTTAGAAAAAAAAAACTATAATTTTTAACTTTTTAAAACCACAATTTTTGTGAAAAAAGAGAGAAGAATGTCTTATTTTCTCTTATTTTATTTATTATTTTTTGTTTATTTAGTTTGTAAATACAAAGCTCATGGCCATGAACTCCACTGGACTAGGAATTTTCCTTCTCATATTACGTAAGGATGACCACAAACCAATTCCTCGAGCTTGAGATCATTTTCCGTCAGCCTATAAAGTTTTTTTAAAAAAAATATTAAACTAATATAAAAGATATTATTATTGTCTCATCAAATTAAAAAATAAATAAGAAATACTAACAAAAGCTAAACTTCCTTTTAAAACCAATAATAATAATATAATGTAAAAACAATTTTAAACTCACTTCATTGTTTACCCAAGTCAATTTTTAAGTTAACTAACAATGTAATGATGATTTTGATTTTTATATCTACAAAATTTAAAATTAACTATTAGGAGCATTAGGGTATTTTTATGAGTTATATTAGTCATTATTAAATTAATTAGGAATAAATAAATCTTTTTAAATTTTAAAAAAATGGTGAAATAATCAAAATATATTAAAATGCAAAAAAATTTAAAATGATATCAAGAGGCAGTTTGATATTTTTACAATGGCTTTTTTGTTATTATCATATAAGATGAGGGGTAGTTTTCTATTTGATCAAATATAAAAATAATAAAAAATCAAAAGCACAGTGAAACGACCGAAATGCCTTTAAAAAAAATATATAAAATTGGTGTAATGGAAGTTTTTTTATCTTTTCACAATGATTTTTTTCTTTTATTATTACTGTGTCAACTCGGAAAATTTGGTATTTGACTAAACATAAAAAAAAATAGGAATAGGCATGTGTGGGGCACACACTAGCGCATGGGATGCGTCCGCGTACTGATGGAGCACCTTCTAGTGGCCAAGAATATCATTTTATCGTGTCGTTGGAAGAGTCGCTGCGTTCTCTCCTTTGTCACCCGTGGACATTTCTCTTTTTTTTCCTTTTTATTTCTCTCATCCCCTAAAAATTACAATTTAGCCCTTTTTTGTTGTTGTTATTTAAACCCTAGTCCTTTTTTATTTCTAATTTTTCTTCCTTGGTCCTTTTGGAAAATATTTATTGGTTTTTAATTTTATCTTTCAATCCAAATTTATGATTTTTTTTTTAAATTGGTACTCATTGTTTTTATTTCTATTTTTTTTCTTAGTCATTTTATAAAAGTTTTGTTTGTTTTCAATGTGCGTGCTTGCATATCAACTGAAAATTAAATTCTATTTATTGAAAGAAAAGATGTACCAACATAAAACATAATGGTTGTTTGTAGTTTTGAATTGCAGTTCACGTTTATGTGGGCATAATGAGAAGACAATACATACGATACACATATATTTTTTTAAGGCTATTGATAATAGCAATATAAAATTTTCAAAATCATCATAATGTAGTTATATGATAGAAATTGAACCACATATCTAATATAATGATAATAATATGCATTTTAATTTACTGATTTTATGGTAATTTTAGCAAGTTGTTTTTAATTGCAAGTAAATACTATTTGGTTGATGTTAGATATCTTAATGAGTATGTGTATTTAGATCCATATAAAGATTAGATGTGTCACTTACAAGATTTTAGACATCGTAGACAACCAAGAAGTCGGGATGAAATATTTAATCATGCACACTCAATACTATATAATGTGATAAAACGTTCTTTTGGAGTATAGAAATAGAGGTTGAGAATTTTACAAAACATATCTGTTTATCTATACAAAACGTAAGTTCAGATTGTAGTTGCATCATAGACACTATATAATTACATTAAAAGGATATCATAAGAAGATGTAACATTTGTATAATTTGATAGCAATCTCAATTTTATTCCTGATGACTTTTTACCTAATATTGTTGCACGCTTAGAAAATCATGGACCCCACAGGGCTTCCCGGATGAATTTTGTATACGATGGAATTGCAAATAATTTAATGAAACAATAAAAGAACAATCTTTTCATAAAGAATTATTCATTTTATGATGTAATAATAATTAAATCTTTTTATTTTAATTAAAAAACCAACAATATTAATAAATATTTTTTTTAGTTATTTTATTACCAAACCTCAATATGAAAAGACATTTTTAACCAAATACACTAAAATATTTTTTTGTTCCACTTTAATTTAAACTATAGTTTTAACTAAATATTTATTTTATAAAACCAAGCTCAAGTAAAAATGATTTTTATGAAACAATTTTTTCAAACAACAACCACAAAAACTAATATAAAGCCAAACACTTCCTTATCATCAAAGTATAAAAATACCCACCAATACCAAATAATGGGAGACCTCTTCATCATTGCCTCGAATACTCTCCGAAATCTTTAGTTCTGTACCAGAGATGAGAGAGAGATCTGGGAAGCTAAGCCAACTGCTTGACTGACTGCTTGGGTCAATTTTATCAGCTTGTCACCTTCTCTTAGCCAACCTCCTCTTTTTTTATATCATGCTGCACAGAGCATTTATCATCGTAATCATATCCCACAAAGCCACAGAGACTGGGAAACAGTGAGAGAGAGAGAGTGGTATCAGAGTCATCAAACCCATTAAAACTGATATGCCTTTAAATTGCTCAAGCTTGGCTACCAAATTCCCACATACCTTGGGAGGACTAAAAACTACTGCTACAACAACAACAATCCATGTAGGAAGAGGAGGTTTTTTTAACTTGTTTAATAAAACCCATCAAAACAATTCTCTCTACATTGCTTCCCTTTCTTTAAACAAGAGAAACAGCAGCCAAAGATACTGTCTTTCTTCTTCTTCTTCTTCTTTTGTAATGGAGGACACTAAAGACATGGGCTTTTCTACTCTAGAACCTGGAAAGTATTCAAAAGAATTGGATATTGCTGTAAGGGCTGTGCAGATGGCTTGTTTTCTTTGTCAGAAAGTGCAGGAAAGTTTGATTTCTAAAACTACTAGTCAGGTACAAGCCAAGGATGACAATTCTCCAGTTACTATTGCAGGTATATACTAATTTAGTATCATGGCTGTTTGTTCATCGTTTTGTTTTGTGAAATGGGTTCTTGTTTTTTTTTATTATTATTTTCTTTTGGTCTGGAATTAGTATTGGCTGGTGAATTTTGCTTCTTCACAGCAGATTCCAGAATCCTGAATTTGAGTTTAGAATTGGACTCCGTGATTCAATTTGTTCATATATAATGTGCAATTAGTTTATGATTAATCTATTTCTTAACTTATTGTGGTGATAATAGAGCTACAATCATGAAGTGAAAGAGACATTTGTTGCTGATAGTGAAGTGACATAAGCATATAGCTATTCCTTATTGTCTTATTGTTAATTTTGGGTGGGAAGGAGAACTGTAGAATGTCACCAAATATGGTGGGGGAAGCAATAAGAATAGTTCAAGTTGGTGCTAAAATGAGTGACTTCAACGTGGGCTGGTTTGCTGCCTGCCACATGGAACTTGGAAATGTGGGCTTCCCCTGAATTTGCCAATCAGTTGATCAGGTCTCAGTTTTTCTTGCTTTATGTACCCAAAAAGTTGCAAATCTTCTGCCAATAAGCTGCATCTTCCATCCATCCAAGATTTCTTTTAATACCTTCCAGAGATAAATGAAAGCATTTTACTGTTTTCCCTGCAAAACAGGCAGTCTATCTTGGTGCAAAAACAATGAAAGCTTGATTTTGCTTTGCAAACTATTCAAAGAGGCAACATTGAAACCCTCGGCTTGTTGTTTATCCCAGAATGTTCCTGTTTCCTCTGCAAAAGGATAGTAACCACTCGGTGTCATCTTTGAAAAGAAAATTACTGTTCAACAAGGCTCCGATTAAAATACCATATATCTTCAGAATCTTTCTTCCCACCTAAGAACCCTGGCTTGTAGGTAGAAAATCTTTGTAGCTTGTTGTAGTTATCTACAATACAAGCAAGCATATGTACATGTAAATATGCACTTTTGCTGTGGCTTCCCAGTCACTCTTTGACACATACAAGTCATGTCGATTTTCTTTATTCTGATATAGCTGATACTGAACAGCGGTTTGATCTAATTGTCTGCTTCTTTTGGTATTGTCATGTGAATAGATTGGAGCGTCCAAGCTACTGTCAGCTGGATACTGTCTGAGACCTTAGGGAGTAGGAATGTGGCGATTATTGCCGAGGAAGATGTTCAGACTCTCTCCAAAGCTGATTCAGCTGGCCTATTAGAAGCTGTAGTTCAGACTGTGAATGATTGTCTAGCTGAAGCACCTCGTTTTGGTCTTAAAGCTCCGGGAACATCCCTTGGCAGTTCAGAGGTTCTTGAAGCAATCAGTCGTTGCAACTCAACAGGGGGCCCTAATGGAAGGTTTTGGGCGCTTGACCCTGTTGATGGTACATTGGGATTTGTTCGTGGAGATCAATATGCTGTTGCTTTAGCTTTGATAGAGGATGGCGAAGTTGTTCTTGGAGTTCTCGGTTGCCCCAACTACCCAATGAGGAAAGAATGGCTCAGTTATCACCATCGCTATCATAGAATTATTTCTAAGTTGACCCCACCAACATCAGAATCTTGGGATAAAGGCTGTGTGATTTATACAAGAAGAGGCAGTGGTGAAGCCTGGATGCAACCTCTAATACAAGGACATAAGAAGCTAGTGTGGCCAAACTCTGCAACGCCAGTCAAAGTATCCACCATTGAAAATCCAGCACTGGCAACCTTCTGTGAACCAGTTGAGAAGGCAAATTCAAGCCACTCCTTCACAGCAGGACTAGCTCACAGCGTTGGGCTTAGGTGCATATGCTTTTCATTCCTCCTTTACTTTAAATTTTTCTGTTGCCATCCATGAAAATGATAGCAAAGTTCAGCTTTGACTTTTAAATTTCCTCAATTCTTCATTGAATATTGAGATTTAATCTACATGTGAGTTCATGCATCATTTTCTTAATGCAGGAAACAACCATTGCGAGTGTACAGTATGGTGAAATATGCCGCGATAGCTCGTGGAGATGCTGAGATTTTCATGAAGTTCGCCAGGGCTGGCTACAAGGAGAAGATTTGGGATCATGCAGCCGGTGTTATTATCATTCAAGAGGCCGGTGGTGTGGTTACTGATGCTGGAGGACGTCCACTGGACTTCTCAAAAGGTATGTACTTGGAAGGTCTTGATCGGGGAATAATTGCTTGTGCTGGAGCCAAATTACATGAAAAGATTATCAGGGCTGTGGATGCTAGCTGGAACTCCTCTAGTTTGTAAGGCTTTTGTTGCATATGATATAAATACATGCAAATAAGGTTACTAGACAGGATGGGGAAATGATTGGTTTATTAACATTCCTATTCTTGTTATATAAAGGATCATAGAGACCAGCTAGCATCTGTAACGCCCTTGTGAGGTTCTGTTCTGTATGCAGACTGTAGGGTAAAAAACAAAAACCTCCATTGTAAAGAATGCTTTCAAATCTATGCTCCCGTCAGCAATTTGCAAGAATATAAATAAATGATGGTGTTCAAGTTCTCTTCGAAACATTAACATGAAAATTTCCTGACTTCTCACAGTTCGAGCTAACATGATAAAATATACAGTGAGCTCCCATGTGACTTGCAACCGGATACAAATTGCATGGATGATTAAGGGCAACCACATCTATTAGTTTTTCACAACGTTAGGAGACCAAAAGCCTCCCAGGCCCAGGGGCAGATAGCCATCCCATTTTGAATTGTGGCTCTGGGTTGCATATGCAGATATAACTGGAAAGTGAGCCAAAGCCCAGATGGTTAGCTTTCAAAGACAATTCACTATAATATAATTCAAGTGTAAACCTAAAAAGAAAAAAGGCCCTGAAATCCTAGACATGCATGAGGTTGTAGCTGGTTTCAGCCGATTTTGAGATCTTACAAGATTAAAAGTCCAATACCATCTCTCTGTTATCTGTCACCACTCAAACCAACTTGGTTACTTGCTCTGTGTTATTGCCACTCCTCTCTTCGTCCTGCCCATGTAGGATGGCAAACACGTTGACATGGGTCTACTGCTTGAACATTTGAGGTCAGAAATCAGAAGAGATCTTAAAAAATAGTGGAATTCACATAGGTAATGGATTTTTCAGCAACACAGGCGTTATACTTCTTCTGTTTGGATATGAATCCTAGATGATAATATAATTAATTACAAATCCATTTATTTTGTGAGCCAAACCTGCAGAAGTAGGCTAATAGCTGATTTTAATAGGCATTCAAGTCCAAGCAATTCTTGATCCCGCAGTCTGGCCTGAAGGTCCTGTAAAAGCACACCATTGGGTGTTGGTCCACCAAAATGGAAAACTACTCAGGCTTTTGAATCCTCGGATTTTTTTATTATTATTATTATTATCACAGCATAATATCATTTGAATTTTTTTTTTTAGTAAAATAGTATTATTTTTATTTTATCGATATTTAACTGAATATTACTATTTCTAAACATGACGACTACTAGCCGGTTAAATACAGTTATATAATCAATTGATTATTTAATGAATTTTTTTTAAAATATATTTTGAGTAAAATATATATATTTTTATCCAATTTATAAATAAAAAAATAGATTTCAATTAAAATTTTAAAAATTTATTGTTTATACAGTAGTTTTCACATGTAATTTTTAGCAATAAGGTGTGAGTTTGTTATAACTAAATGAGTATTTACTCCCAGACAGATCATATGAATAGTCTAGTATATGTATTTATGGGCTAATGAAACAGATCTGGGTTTGAGGAGAGGTCTAGTTACGCGCAAACCAGAATGATGACTCAAAAGGGTCATAACTTTTTATTCAACTATTGAATCGCGCTCAAGTTTTTAAAGAGGTTTCCGGAGGTTTTTTTCAAAAAAATAACAATGAAATTGCTACTTCAACCATCGGATCTTCAGATTTCAAAAACCTCGTCTTGGGGCTTTGCTTTTGATAATTTTGATAGTTTTATGATTTTTCTTACGAACTAATCGACTAGTTTAATAAATAAATTTACTAGTTAATCTTGAATTTAAATAAATTTTGTTATTATAAACCGCGATATCAATTAAAATTGTATATCTGTTTTTAACCATCACATTCAAAATTATGTTATTTTACCACCAATAAAAATTGCTTTATGTTATTTTGTCATTTGTGTGCATTTTACATGCTAATTGACAAATTTATCCCTGATGTAGCTAGTCTGATACCTGGCACTAAAATGAAACCGACGTCACTATTTTACCAAAAAAAGAAAAAAAAAAGAAGTCTAAAACAGGCCTTAAAGAAAGCATGATCCTATTAAATTCGGATCCTAATATTGACTTTCAGTCCATTCTGTATCATCTTACAATCAATCTTGTGGGGCAGGACCCTTAGTGGCTCTGAGCTGGCTAGATAGAAACGAAACCAGTTCTGTACATTTCTTCAATTTTTAGTGCTTGCCTTCCTGTAATATTGGCAGGAAAAAGGAACGATTGGGTACTGGTTTTGACAAATTAGGGACCGTTATTTTCCTCCAGAAAAGGCCTATGAGCAACCCCATTTGTTACTCTTCCTTGAATTGTCCAGTATCCCACCATGGAAATTGTCCAAGCAAAAGGGCTTAAAAAAGAACAAGAAGAAGAAGCTATCGACGTCATGAAAATGGAAGTTAGGTGATTTCACCATATATGAACCATGACACAGCTTGGGAAGTTGATAGTTTTGGCATGCAATTAACTTAACTGATTAGATCTTGAATTTATTTTTTAATGATCATGAGTTCGAGTCATTTCAAAATCATTAGAGATTTACATAATCTTAAAATATAACTTAACTGATTAAATTTTGAGTTTGTTTTTTAATGATTAGGAGTTCAAGTCATTTCAAAATCATTAAAGATTTATATAATTATTAATTTTAGAATCAATACAATTAATTTAACTAACCCAACACCATGTTAATCCAAAAAAAACCACACATACCATGTAACAATATATGCAAATCACCTGTAGGGTGGGCTGGCGGTGATAAGATGGGACAGGAGATCCTTAAGCCCGCTGATTTTTTCCACCAAGTATAATTAATAAGGCTACAGATAAAATCAACTGCAGCAATCAAGCCAGAAGTCAATGGTGTCTTAATTGCCAAGAACAGCCCCAGCCAAGATCTAAAGCAAAATAAATTTTGACTCTGGGAAGTTTCTAGTGGAGGATGGTTGGTTCTTGGTTCAAAATTGATGTAAATGTAGTTAGGTTTCATGTGCAGAGAAATTGAAGGATGTGATTTAAGTACTAACAGGCATGTCTGTATGGATTTGATCAAGACGTCAAAACTAGATCAGTGGTCGGCCCTCCCTTTAAATGCTCCAGCTTCTCTTGTCTCGCTACTTGCTTGACGCATACCCTAGTTAATGGACACAGTATTACATGGGTCCTCAGGTTATGTATCTTAATCTTCCGCCTTGGCAGTACATACAAAATCAAACTGTTCTTCAAAAAGTAGACGCATTTCTTGGACTCGTTTCCCGAATTCCAGAAAAAAAAAGAGCTAAAACTTTGAATATCTATGGCTCTGTGGGTCTAATGCAGCCTTCAATTTAATGCCTGAACAATATCATACACAGGATCCAGCGTGATACAATGAAAGACCAGGTGCGCATCATTTGACTTAATCCATTATCTGGACTCGTGCACCGAATTGGAGTGTGTATGGATAATGCATGCGATCTATGATTGCGATCTTTACGTGTGAGCTTCGTCTTTTTTTTCAATGAATTTGCAGATTGGAAGTTCACCACATTCATTCCATTTAATATTGTTGTAGCTATCAAAATTATAGCTATTAAGAGTGGTGTTGTAGCTATGAATTCTGGTGTTTTTTTAAAATATAATTATTCTAATATATTATATAAAGAAAATACTTTAATATATTTTTAAATAAAAAATAATTTTAAAAAATTAACATTATATATCACAAGCATTGAGAGATGACAAATGCAAGTGCCATAATTGCAGCCGACCTACTCGACTCATGGAGGCCTTCTCCTTCTTAACTACCCTCCACCCCTAATAAATGCATGCTTTACCTTTAAATATTCCTTCGCGCTCTCTTCTCACCTTATCACACTCTCAAAAACAACCTGTCATTTGCAAAAATGAAAACCTTAACAATCTTCTTTCTTTTGGCTCTTTTGCTTGTTTCATGTTCACTATCCACAGAAACCCGACCCGACCCAAAAACGTCCACAAAAGGAAAACCCATCAACCAAAACAACAAAGCTAGCGGGAATGACGGTGGGGTCTTTGGATCCGGATCCGGGGGTATACCCGGGTTTGATTATGGTTGGGGTAACGTTGGCGGTGGGTATGGAGGCGGGTTTGGTGGTCCAAAGGGAGGGAGCTCTAAAGGTGGCGTTATAAAGCCCAGCGTGGTGTGCAAAGAGAAAGGACCGTGTTATAAGAAGAAGCTGACATGTCCTGCCAAGTGTTTCACCTCCTATAGCCGGTCAGGGAAGGGCTATGGAGGAGGAGGAGGAGGTGGTGGGTGCACCATAGACTGTAAGAAGAAGTGTGTTGCTTATTGCTAAGAGGAAGCTGAAGAAGAAATGGATTATGGCATGGCAGCCAGTAGCTAGTAATAGTTCTATTATTATTAGTGATCAAGTATGTAACCATGGCGTGTTATGTTGAATATACTTATATTAAATAACATGGAGTGATATATATATATATATGGGTTTATGAGACGTAAGATTTTGCTTGATCCTCCCTTTCTTTGGATGGATTTAGTCCATGAGCGCTGGTGGTGTCTTGTGTATCAGTTCACGACTTCCAAAATTAGCAAAGATTTTGGTGGTGTCTTGAGTATCTGTAATGGGGTCCGTTTATTTAATGAAAGGCATAAGTTTCTGCACGACTTTCTAGGTATGGTGATGGCATGCCGCGTGAGACTTTTACATGGTAGAGATATGAGCTCTTCATTGCGTTCCATCTGCCATTCTGGCTCTGAGAAGATTTTAAATAGAGAGAGAAGTGGTAGCAGATGTTGGTTGTTTGCAGAGGCCACTCCTCTCGTCAAATCTTTGCTTTGTTTTTCTGTAAACTAGGCTCTGGGTTAATTTCTTACCGATGAAAAAAAAAATGATGAACTAGGTTGCTAAAATTGAGTTAACTTGTAAAATTATGTATCTAAATTATGTATCTTATTAAAAACTTAAAACTAGTAAAATTAAATTTTACTCTTGTAAAATTTATGATATGAAAGGTACTAAATAGTTTTGTGAGATTTACTATATTTTTTAAATTATATATTAGATAAAATTGAAATTTTATAGGGAAATATTAGATATATATATGAAATTGTGGTAAATTTTTAAGTCAAATGAAATTGAGAAATATAAGGTCAAACTTAGTAAATTAATATTGTTAAATATGTCAAACAATATCTTCTAGTACTGTTTGTAATATATCTTCTAGTACTGTTTGTAATATATCTAGAGCTACTGGTAGAATTTTAAGAGTTTATTTTATTTTTGAATTTATGTTAGTTAATTACTAATTTAAACTTATTAGTTTGCAACTCAAAATGGGTCTATCAAAACTTATTGTGATGGGAACAATCAGGTTGTCACTAGATTTATGGTTGTCACTAAATTTATGTTTGCTTCCTACCTTTCAATAATTTATTAATTAATACTATTTATCTCTCTTATTATATTTAGATCACTTATTGATTATAATATTGTTGACTTATTTTATCAAATTTTAATGTAATTTAAATTTTTAATTAGAATTATCAATATTATATAATTAGTTAAAAAATTATTTATGATTTTACAATTTAAATTTATATTGTATTTTTATGTTATGTTAAAAAAATATTTTTAACGCAATTCTTTAAAAAAAGCAAAAAATAATGTAAAAGTTTTGTAAATAGAGGTCGTTCACATTATAAAAGTCAAAACACCATGAAGTGATGATGGAATGTATTTAATTTAATTAAAAAATAAAATCTCTTAGAAAAACAACCTTCAACAAAGGATGAAAATAAAAAATCAAATTAACCCTTTACTTTCAAAACAATAAAAAAGTTTATAATTAACAAAATATTAGTTGATAAAACCAAAAAACAAATAAGTTTAAAAAAAATCAAGTAAATCCAGATAAATTTAATAACTTTAGATTAATTTTTTAAATTCATAATTTGTTAAATTTAATCCCAGCAAATTTAATAAATTTATGAAGTTATGAATTTGATAAATGTCTTTCTCAAGGACTCCCCCTTGCATTTTAAACATAGAGGGTAACGTGGCAAGCAAACAATCAAAGCCTCGCCGGTTGTTTTCTAAGACATTTTTTGGGTTCTAAAGCCCCGTGAAATGTTGAATGAAGTTGAGCTCTCTGCAAACACCAACTGGATAATCCCATCCATGTTTCAACGATTGAAAGGAAAAAAAGCCAATTCTACAAAAATAAATTAACTGTAATCTCAGCAAAACATTTACAAGGATATGGCACCCAGAAGTAAATGTAACATAAAAAGAACTGGTCCAACTAAGCCAGGCTCAAGCAGAGCTGTGTTTCTCCCAAATTTACGTGGTATCCCAATTTCATGCAGCTAATGGAATTTACAACCTAACTCCACACAAGGTCCGCCATGATGCTTTCTTCCTAGAGCCATGGAATCAAATTGCTGCCCTCAATGCTCCTCTTGCAGCTTCCCGCTTCATCTCGGCAGCTTTACCACTTCCACGGAAGTACATGCCTACTTGCTGCGCAGCAAATGGGAACAATGGTGTGACGTATGCTTTCATGAAAATTCTAAATGCTAATGGTGGATAGATGTTATTATAAACAACTCATCACAAGGAAAAACGTGGAAATGTACCTGAATAACCCAGATGCTCAGCAGTGATTCAAGACAGAAACAACCGAATCCGATGAAGTAGAAAATCTATAAGCAAAAGTAAAAAATTAACCATCCGGCCTACAGAAAGTAATGCCATGTTGTTTCTAGCAATAAAACCAACGTCACAGTGGATAACTAACAGAGCAAAGTAGAAAGAACAAAGCTAGGAAAAAGCAAAAGAAAAGGAAGTGGAGGTCTAACTTGTTCAAGC
>Ga0307518_10002472_pt1 | contig 13479 bp, 11 predicted proteins | sample 25_EM_MG_FD_203889 | JGI IMG/M metagenome (GOLD analysis project Ga0307518, IMG submission 203889) | Populus trichocarpa ectomycorrhiza microbial communities from riparian zone in the Pacific Northwest, United States - 25_EM | ecosystem: Host-associated > Plants > Roots > Unclassified | place...
GTATTCAACCCCGAGATCATCGACGCCTAGTGGCTTGCTGTACTCGGACCCTCGGCCCTCGGGCCTGCAAATATGATATTGGACTTTGGAAGATCGCAGTCACGCAGCCCATTGTGCTCTACTAGGGGAGCGTCTGTTGGCAGAGTCGCCCCTGGAGTCATTGGCCAAGGGCCTGTCTCAAGTTCCAAACGGACGACTAGATCGACTTCCCACACTACACAGGAAGAATCTCAGTGGGGAGGGGCGCCAGATGGCAATGGTTGACAATGGGAGCGATCCGTGACGATTCACTCATGCCAGCTGCTCCTATCACACGCTCATATATACTGATCCAAGTGGTCCAAGTGACTGGCACTGCCAATATGGCGATGGTATATGTGATACTGCGCCTCAAGGGTGACACTGACATTCGTGAAGTGCGAAGTGGACGGGAAGAGATCATCATACGGTTCCGCGGTGGGTACATCACCTCATAGGTATTATTCTCCGAATATGTTCCTTTTGTGATCGTGACACAGTCGTCAGGTGCATCTCAATTATGTGTAATTGCTCCCTCGACGTCAGACTCTGGGCTTGGCTGGAATTATTACACACCCGTATGTGGCACTTTCAATACGTCGGTCTCAATTGATCAATCAATCTTCACTGCTATTATCCATACTATGTAATGGGTCGGATCGGTGCACTGGCTGGCGGCGCACTGCGGGCATACCGTATATTTATATATTATGTCCCGCTCAGGCGTCAGGCGTCAGGGTTTTAGTGTGGCATGCCCTGGGGTTTCGGGTACAGTTCATGCTATAATCGGCTGTCGCCGCCCAGTTTGTAAGTTATGCTGCGGATACATAATTCGATTAGCATCACCAGACGTCAACTGACTCCAGGAATGACAGTTATGTGCTCTCTCCAAGAATCAGAATCAAAGTGGGAACACCTACTTCCCCCCTCTGATATTTGTAGGACGTTCATCTCTCGACCCTATTGATATATGCGCCCATCTTGTGACAGGGGATGCGCCTTCACTTCAGAGGATCGGTGTCTTCCCTAGTACTCATATTGCGAGTACTTTTCCAAGGGTCATACATGGGTGCATTGCGCCAGTGTGAATTAAATTTGACACTATAGTTCTGATCTGACTTCCTTTCCTCTAGTGGAACTCTGATGAGTCAATTACAGTTCTCTTTTGGAAGAGCTCAACCCGACCTATTTGCGTCAGTCCTCTGGTCGGCAGCTGTGGTTCATGAGGTCTGTTGGAAGTCCGACTTTTTATGTGCTTTGTGTTTTCATTAATGTCATTCCTTAACATGTCCAGTGATCAGTGCATTTTGGTGGTGAGGGCGGATCAGAGCGGCCATCAAGCGACTTTGCTCGACGATTGAGCCCGAGGCGATCAGTTTTTTTCGTTGGTACTTCCAATTGCTTGAACGCATGTGTACAAAGCAAAGCCTGAGATGAACCCTTGTTGTGGCATAGAGTGATGCACGTCGTACGTTTCATACGTCATTGCATTCTTTACTCAGGTTCTCAACCGCTTTCCATTCACTGTCGCATCATAGGAAGGTCTTTCTCGTTTGCAATACTAGGTGGCACACATGTTGTATGTGCTGCACGGTGAACGCGTTTTTCACGTTCAACTTCTGACGGCTAAGCTCTCATCTACTGATCGGTATCGTGGTCACCGAGTTCGTCTACATACATCATTTTTCAAGCGGCGTCAACCTCACTCTGTGGTGGCGATGTATTTAGCCCCGAACGTACTAACCACCAGCCAATTAAAGGAAACAAGGACCCATGCACCACACGCTGAACACACAGCATTGCCTGGCCGCCATACGATCGCTCACCTAAGTACGCTAGCATTCCATCAGGATGCGGGCCGCGCTGACTAGCAGGCGAGATGAATGAATGGGTTATTCAGTCAGACTTACGATCATCAGAATGCCACAGGTTCCTCGAGTCGACAACGTTTCACGACCTGTGAACCGTCCACCGTGGATGTGGCATGTTGGATGCCAATGGTACAGCGGCGGCAGCAAAGCAGGACCTTTTTTTTTTTGGCCACTCTACAGCCAGTGTGGCGCGTGTGGCGCATACTACTATGTAGGCAGGTTTCTACATCGGAACCGGCGTGTGGCCATCACTGAGTCCCTGATATGGAGTCCTGTGATGTAAGGACCACGCTGCCTCAGGTCGATGCTATTCGACGAAAACGACACAATGCCATAAGGACCCATACGTACCTTTAGGCTTTGGACACTGCCTTTCTTGTCTACTAGGTGCCGGGGTTGACGGCCAACATGGGCTTGTTATCATCATGGACAAGAATATGGAAGAACGAAAAGATCCGCCCGACATGTGTTAAGCGTCAAGATACATAAGTTTGAATTGAGCCGGTCCGCGATAACGTATGATGTCACTTGCACTGTCTCAAACCTTATTGCACAATGATGAAGTGTAGAACAGTGTACCAGCGATAGTAGTGTGCACCAGTTTTACAGTATCTAATATCTATTGTCGGGGTTATGATTTGCGTCAGCTACAGTGCTACGCTCTCAGCAACTTATCTTTACAAGGTAACCATTACTACCCCCAACCCATTGATCGGCCGGGGATTGAAAGTGCAAGGAAATTTCGAAAGAAGGAATGAACAAATAGATGGGCCAAATGGGTTCAGATCGAAGGCGGAACCTCGAAGTGGAAACATTGAATGATGAATGCGCCACTTCCGCCATTGTCCGCTCAAGGCGGGCAGGCCAGGGTAGATGATTGTCAATTAGGACAATACAAACTCCTATCTGAGTTCAAGCCTACCTTTGGAAAAAAGAGTGGTGCCAGCAGAACAACGGCGCTCCAAGTTAAGCAAGCATAGCCTCGAGTCACAGTCATATTATATGGAGTCATGGAGCGCAACTGCGTCATTCGATTTCAAGCTGGTGACCGCGCCAAGGCTTGAATCCATGCCATGGGTGCAGCTGGAAGGGGAAAAAAAGGTCAACTCGCCGAGGGCATGTATAGCCTCGTCATATACAGATCTATCAATCACGTCCTTGCAATGCAACGTATCTGCGCATATCGGGCAGCTGGTGTCATGAAGAAGAGCATGTTTGGGTATTCAAACCTATTATATCAAATCAGCTGTGTGAGACAGGTAACAGGATATTGAAATACAGGAAAGTCTGCCCTTTTATGACTCGTTCTAAGGGAAAGGGGACAAGGGAAGCGGGGAACCACTGAATTGTGGAACGATGATTGATCATATCCAGGATAGGGTCCATCGAACAGCATACTCGTACTGGCAGTTTCAAAAACCCCTTGTCCACTATTTTGAAAATCCGCTACATGTTCTGCGGAGTTTTGTCAGCGACACGACGTACGTACGCAGTGCTATAGCACTAGTGAAACCGGTCGATTGATCATGATGAGATGGATGATCTGAGGATGGCAGCAGCAGCAATCGCTGCGGTAGACTGTGTTGGCCACATGTGTACATGGGGAGGCAGAGACTCTTACAGTTAATGTTAGCCGTTGAGTAGCTCCAGCGTGAATTTCGATTGCGAATTTGTCGAGCGGGGTTGAAATAGGAATTCGTGAAAGTAGTTTTTTGAGAGTACATGAATTTGATTTCGGCGGAGACGGTAGAAAACTGATAACACTGTAGGTATTCCTCAAAGATGGGCCCTTTCGAATGCTCAAGGATGATCATATCATATCGGGAAGAGGAACAGTAAATCTTTCTTTCTATTGAAAGGTTCATTTCGAAAGCTAGGGGGCCTTCTTGTCCTTCCCTTCCATGTTCCCATTGCGGACAACCGAGACCTTCCCGACGGTTGCAAGGATGTCGGAACTCCGAGAGGTCTGGTAAAGAATGTTCCAGATCAGTGAGTCCGGATCGATCCATGGTGACAAAAGAGTGGGTCACATATAATAGAAACTCTGGAAAACCAGGAAACGGGTGTTGTGCTGGCCAAGGCTTGCCGTTTATTGTCATTTTTCTATAAAGAAAAGACCAAGTGAACATTCCAAAAGAACACGTTTGGGCTGTGCACATTACTTTCCTTTTTTAGAATACTTCATGGCGAGACGTGGTTCCTGGGCGTTGGCAAGAATTACATAGATCGATTGCGCGATACACAGAAGCTGGAGGTGGCGGACTATCGTAATGCTGGCGCAAAGGAGTGCGCAGCGTGAAGTAGGCATGAAAACCAAAAGCCGTCACTTTAAACACCGTCGTCCGCCATCCGGGTTCCATCCTGCACAGCCATTATTCAAGATGGTGCTGGATCATCTTCGGTCGGTGTCCTGGATAGCCAGGAACACCGGTGTAATGAAGGCGTAGTCAACATCATGCCGCAGCCATCGGAAAGAAAGTACCGAGTATCCTGACAAGCAGATGACGATAGGCTTGGTCACCAAACGGCGTATTGCGGAACGGTCGGACTCGGGTAAGAGGCTGGGCGTGAGGAGAACGAGTTGCCTCGGCATACCTGAGCTGGCTGTGTAGCTGGGAAACGGGATGGAACGGGGAGAAGACTGCGCACTAGGGTAATCCGACGGGATATCTATCTAGACCGTCCGACATAAATGGGAGGTCCACCTTCGAGGACACTGATGGAGTCGAGCGCTCAACTGTGGGAAGTCAAAAGTCAAAAGCACGTGTCCAATGTTTTCACCTATTGATAAAAGGGTGATATCGTGTTGGTTCCGCGAGTATGATAGCAAGAACAGACGACGTATGTTGTGGTTGGAGGAGCGTGGTTAAGGGGACCATAGAACGAGCCGGTTTCAGTGTGTGAAGTTCAGGGACTTATAAAGGTAACGCCTTCCGTCATTTGCAGCCCAAGTTGGATATGGAAGACTATTTGGTCACTTGATGTGGAGGTCGTCAGAAGCTTCTGATTGATAGGACAAGGAGACCCATCCTCGGTGCTGGAAAGCGGGGGAATGGATAGAGGGACGAAGGAGGAGGGTTGTGGAAAGCCGAAGGATGTGGGGCAAGACAGGTCAGAAGACTAGTTCAAGAAGCCAAGTTGTGGTCATGTGCGTTGGCGAATCGCTAGTTGTGGATACAGTAACATGCGTCATGGGTGTGACTGTGGCGAGTAATTAGTTCGTGTGTTCGGCCTTGAGGTTGTGGGGAGGCGAGTATGTAAATAATGAGTTATTTATGTCTTACCTTCCGAGGATAAACCCATACTTCGTGCCGGGTAAGTAATGAAACCACAAAGGCACGATGCAACGTTGTGAGAAGATGACGGTCGCAGCCCTGGAGGTATCGGGAGTGCGAAAAGGGGGAGTGCGGGATCAGAGTTTGAAATACAAGTAGGTATGACGATGAGGGGTTCCTAGAGGTTCTAGCAACTGAGATACAAGTCTCAGTTGAGCAAGTAACAGAATGACCTCACTCAAGACGTTGAATCAAGCAATGTGGTAGACGTGAACAGGCACGAACTCGTGCTCCAAGATCTTGGCGAACGGTCCAAGGACCTGGGATGCTCAAGCACACTGGAGTGCCCAGGCGTCGCAACGAGCGCCTTGGCAAGTCAGCGCGCCACTGCGCAACAAACACGAGTAAGTAGACAAGAGCTACGCTGAACACTGGGCCTCCAGGTGCATTTTTGGCTGTGTTTAGAATGCGGGAGTCGATGAATGGCGAGCTGCGGAATAATTTTGGCACTGGTGACTGCAGAATGACGCCCTGGCAGCGGGTTGGCACGTGGAGGGATCGGCACCCATATTGGGGAACTATCCAAGCGGGCAACTGGGAATCGCTGCAGTGGTCGTCGCTGAAGAGCACGGCGAGGAGCCACAAAGTACAATCGGATTCGAGTCGAATGCTATGAGTCCAGCGCGTGGCTACTAGTGAAGGTCATTGGGGGGCGTGCCCGATGATCTCATTAGATCTCCGAGGGCTGTGCATTTTCTAGAATTCCATGTTCAAGTTCATATTAAGCAAATTCCGATAGAACACTGTCGTTCCCACTATAAAGCTCGCGTCGACCAGTTGCTGCAAAATTTCCCTCCACGATGGCCGCCAACAGTAGCATCCCTATTGTGACTATTGATTTGTCGTCTAGGGCATCTCTCCACGAGCCGCGGTCTGACAGAGGAACGAACCACGCTGATACTCGCTTGGATGCAGCGTCTACCCACTATTCACCTTCACTCCCCGCTTACCAGCAGGGCCCCTTCCTCTCGCCTTATCCGAGCCCCCCAACAGGCCGTCTTTCTCTCGACGTACCTCGTTCACTATCCCCCTCCCCAACTTGCGTATCATCCTATGAGGGTTCCAGTGTCGGCGGTCCCCCATCTCCTACCCTATCAACCCAGTCTTCTGTCCAGTTCGCAACGTCTCTGCACCTCCGCAATAATAAACCAGACGAACGGAGTGGTTTAGGCTCCTTGGACCTACTCAGCCCTTCTATTCTTGACACCCACCGAAGAAAGAGGAGCGTTGTTACCTTGAATTCCAATGAGGGCCACAGCAGCCTCGACGAAACTGAACCTGACCATGGTGATGGAGATACCGCCTTGCATAGGGCCAAGTCTGACGCCACGAGTCTGACCGTTACTTCTCCTGCTTATTTCAAGTCCCACTCGCGTAAATTTACGCATAGCGATTCAGAAGACAATGTTCACACTACACTCCATCCCCCGGTCAATATCCCATTGGAATCGAGGGGGAGTAGTGCACCAGACGAAGGTCACGCTAGTGGCTCAACAGATGCAATGCCTTTGGACGAGGACGATATCGATTTGGGCCCGTTCGCGTTTAGGCCGTACAAACTTGCTAGTCTACTGGATCCGAAAGACTTGCATTCTCTTGAGGCCATCGGAGGGGTAGAAGCTCTCCTACGCGGGCTTGGAACCCACCCTACGCAGGGATTATGGGTCGGTACACACGACTACGGAGATGATCGTTCATCTGATGGCAGACCCGGTGCTGGCGCTGGGGCTTCTCAAAGGCACGACCGGCCCTCGGCGACTAAGCAGGACACGCTCGAATCAAAGGGCACTCATCCTGGGGATGATAGGGGAGACAATGGCGATCCGTTTCGCGCGACGCCACAGGAGCGTAAGCGAGTTTTCGGAGAAAACATTCTTCCGCATCGGCAGACCAAATCCTTACTTGCTTTGATGTGGCTCGCCCTGAAAGACAAAGTCCTGGTAAGTCGTAGTATTGTATTTGCTTGGCTTGGATATGATTCAGCTTCATTAAGGTACTTTTGTCTATAGCAGCCGTCATCTCGTTGGCGCTAGGTCTGTTTCAGGATTTTGGCACCCCTCGGGAACCAGGGGCCCCTCCTGTCGACTGGGTCGAAGGTGTTGCAATCATGATTGCGATCCTCATAGTTGTGAGTTCACACGCATTTTGCCCACGGTCGTCACTGAATACAAATACAGGTTGTTGTTGGATCATTAAACGACTGGCAGAAGGAACGCCAGTTCAAGGCACTAAATGAGAAAAAGGAAGAACGCGGCGTCAAGGTTATCCGTAATGGGGTGGAGCACATCATCGATGTCAAGGTACGTCCAAGATCCATCGCTTCCCCATTATTCACCGAACACCTGTATAGGAAGTGGTCGTGGGTGATATCGCGCTTCTGGAACCCGGAGAAATCATCCCCTGCGATGGAATATTCTTATCTGGCCACAATGTGAAATGTGACGAGTCGGCTGCCACCGGTGAAACTGACGCCATCAAGAAAGCGCCTTACTCGTATTGCATCGAACGGAGGAACGTGCAGTCGCCGCAAAAGGAGGGTCCTAGCATGAGCCACACGGACTGTTTCATCGTTAGCGGTAGCAAGGTTTTAGAAGGCGTTGGCCGCTACGTCGTCGTCGCAGTGGGCACAAAGAGCTTCAACGGACGGATCATGATGGGTACGTTCTTCCAACGTTCTCTTTCTTGTTATGCCCGGTAAATCTCAAGCCGGGTCCAGCGTTGCGTACAGATACGGAGAATACCCCTCTTCAGCTCAAACTAAACGTTCTTGCGGAATTTATTGCCAAAGTTGGAAGTGTAGCAGGCATAATCCTTTTTACTGCCCTCATGATAAGATTCTTTGTTCAACTTGGCACGGGAGATCCCCCTAGGTGAGTCGGTCCCCGTTTGACATCAGGGTCCCCCGCTCTGACATCACTTCTTTTTTTAATTGAAGGAATGCCAACCAGAACGGCATGGCATTCGTGCAGATCCTTATCATTTCGGTAACGCTTGTGGTCGTCGCTGTTCCAGAAGGTAAGTCTTGATTCGGTGTTGAGGCGCTTCTCCCACTCATAGCAAATATAGGCCTTCCCCTTGCTGTGACGCTGGCACTCGCGTTCGCGACTAAGCGTATGACGAAGGAGAATCTCCTTGTCCGCGTCCTCGGCTCGTGTGAAACAATGGCGAACGCGTCCGTTATCTGCACCGACAAGACCGGCACGCTCACTCAGAACACGATGTCCGTCGTCGCTGGTTCCGTCGGCGTCCACGCCAAATTCGTCCGCCGTCTTGAACAGAACCAATCTCGCACGAACGCTGCAGATGATGGCGGTTCACGAAGGAGCCACGACTCCAATGTGAGGCCCAGGGACGATTTTTCGATTGACCTCAGCGAGCTCAACGCTATTTTGTCTCCTCAACTACGAAAATTATTCAATGCGTCGATTGCGGTCAACTCTACGGCGTTCGAGGACGAGGACCCGAGTAGTGGGAAGTTGGAGTTTGTGGGGAGTAAGACGGAGACAGCGTTGTTGAGCTTCGCGAAGGACCTCCAATGGTCGAGTTTCAGGGAGGTGCGGAATACGGCTGAGGTCGTTCAGATGATCCCCTTCTCTAGCGAGCGGAAGGCCATGGGTGTCGTCGTCAAGATCGAGGGCGGATACAGGCTATACGTGAAAGGCGCGAGCGAGATCCTCACGAATCTTTGCACCCGTCACGTCGTCGTGTCCCGGAACGGAAGTGCCTCTACCGACGAGAAGGCACCGGTGGAGACGACCGATATCGATACGGATGCAAAGGAGAACATTTCGCGAACGATTATATTCTACGCTAACCAAACGTTGCGCACGATCGCGATTTGCTATCGGGACTTTTCCAGCTGGCCGCCTGCCAATGTTACTTTGACCGACGGAGAGGTACGTAGTATCGTTTACAGTAGCGACCTATATCCCTCACCGTCTTTTAGGTTCCCTTCGAACAACTCGCGTGCGACATGGTCCTCATTGGGATTGTTGGGATTGAAGATCCTCTCCGCCTCGGTGTTCGCGAGGCGGTCGCAGACTGTCATAAAGCTGGCGTCACCGTCAAGATGTGTACTGGGGACAACGTCCTTACAGCGCGCTCTATTGCGCTTCAATGCGGTATCTTTACACCGGGTGGTATCATCATGGAAGGGCCGGTGTTCCGTCAGCTCTCAGATAAAGAGATGCTCGAGATACTTCCGCGCATCCAAGTCCTCGCTCGTTCGTCTCCTGAAGACAAGAAGCTTCTTGTCGAGAAGCTGCGTGCCTACGGCGAGATCGTTGGTGTCACGGGTGACGGCACGAACGACGGTCCTGCACTCAAGACTGCCCACGTGGGCTTCTCTATGGGTATCGCTGGTACTGAAGTGGCCAAGGAGGCCTCAGACATCATCCTGATGGACGACAACTTTTCCTCTATCGTGAAAGCCATCATGTGGGGGCGGTGCGTCAATGATGCGGTTCGCAAGTTCTTACAGTTCCAGATTTCCACCAACGTTACAGCTGTCGTCGTCACGTTTGTCACTGCGGTGGCGTCTTCTTCTGAAACATCCGTTCTGTCTGCAGTCCAGCTGCTGTGGATTAATATCATCATGGATACATTCGCTGCTCTCGCGCTAGCTACGGATCCTGCGTCACCTTCGCTTCTGGATAGGAAGCCGGATAAACTGAGCGCACCGCTGTTCTCGGTTAACATGTACAAGCAGATTTTTATGCAGTCCACATACCAAATTGCGGTTACTCTCATTTTCCACTTCTTGGGGCTCAAGATCCTTGGTCTGGAGAACACAACCACGAATGACTCGATTGTTCAGACGTTGGTGTTCAACATATTCGTTTTTGCACAGATCTTCAACTCCATCAATTCACGGCGGCTGGACCGAAAACTTAACGTGTTCGAGGGTCTCTTCCGGAACCATTACTTCATCATCATTACTTTGATCGGTAAGCCTCTCTTCTCATCCCCTGTCTTAGTTTGGCTCACAATTCTGGTCGTACGACAGAAATTGTCATTCAAATTGTGATCGTGTTTATCGGCGGTGCCGCGTTCCAGGTTACGCACATCGGAGCTCGCGAATGGGGGATCTCCCTCGGCCTCGGTGCCGTCTCCCTCCCGCTTGGGGCGCTTATCCGTCTACTGCCCAACAAACCCTTTGCACGATTCTTTACTTGGATCCGCCTCGCCCCGCACCCAGAAGAGCTCCCCACTGTCAGGCCTGACACTGAATGGAACTTGGCTATCGAGCTTGTCCGCGACAACCTCGCCACATTTGCAAATGTCCGTGGTGGTCGTGTGCGGTCTTCGTCATTCGTCGGCAAGAGTCGTTCAGCGCGCATACATGAAGATCGCAAAGTGCCTCTGTGCGTTTATCCTTTTTTGTCATTTTCTTTTTAGCTCGTGTGCTGATTTTTTTCTGTCCAAGTCCTTCGATAATGACGATGGTGCCCACGCTGATCGCCTCGTCCATTGGCGCCGGCTGGGCCCCACAAGCCCGTGGTTCGCTCTCTGATCCAGCGAGGTACGACCCGTCGAGGTCCTCTGCGGCCCTGTGGGAGGGCAAGTTTCAGATACACCCTGATACGAAGTCAGACGACCCTGTCTTCCAGTGGGGTCGTGGTGATCCTCCGTCGCAGGTATAATGCCTCCTTCACTTCATGATGACCTTTTTTGTTTTGTTTCGCATGTATAAAACATGACGCCACGCCATTCCCCTCGGGTCACGCCGGTACGACCAGAGACACATACAACACGTTGCGGAGACCCAATCACCCATATCTACCTACGCACTCTCGCCTTCTCATCCACCGGCCGCCTACTATCCTACGCAGCCTTCACATCATGTCATGCCACGATAACATGAACCTCGAACTTCTGATAAAGTATCAGGCTTTGGTGGCCGTATGGTAATTATCGCGCACACGATATGGGAGGGCCATGTGTCGCGTGTCAAGAACGTTAATATGAAGGTGACTGGATTCTCCTTCGAGTCATGCGTCTGCAAAGTTATGGTAAATTATATGGCACCCGGTTTATTCTTACTCACATCTTTCACGTACGCGACACCATTTATTGTTCCCATTTGTGCATTGCAAGTATGTGTTTCCAATAGACGGGCTTCTATAGTTCATTTCATTTTTTTTCACGCACGTTTTTACGTTCACGTCACAGCTGAATTACTTTAAACCTTCCCCAGTTTTATTTACAGCCATGATCACTTCTTTCGATTTCGATACACGTACATTATAGAATCATGATATGCGAGGCATGCGTAAAGTCCATCTTCTAACTTATCGCTCACCCATAGAGAACATTTATGGCAAAGACGATGGAGTAGATAAGTCGAGTACCTAGTAATTTATGTAATAGTAATCGCCCTACGTCACACGATAATAAATGATCTTTGCGTATCGTTTATCTGAATGTGAATACAGGAAGGGGTTGATACAGGTCGATGTATAGTGTAGAGATGACAACCGCTCAAGTGACGGAACCAACGCGTAGCGATCGTGGAAATATTGTCTGACAATAACTCATCGTTGATAGTAGGGGTAAAGTGTGGCTGACGGATGTTTGGGCGTTGGGATATGTACACCGGCAAGATGTACAGGTTGGCTGGTTGTCAATAGAAAAACTACTTGCGATTAGCGAAGAACTGTCGAGAGTGCTATGCTTCCTTACTAATGATAGGAGAGGCCGGCCCTTCTACAAATCCTTAATTGCAGCTCCTAGTCTTGCTATGTCTCCTGCGTTGGAGTAACCCCAAAGATAGTATACGGCTCGTTTCTGCACGGAGAAGAGGTGGGAGGGAAGTGCGTAGTAGGTGACGCCTCTGAAGAGAAGGAGTAGGAGGAAGGAGAAGACGATGACTAGTGGTTAAATATAAAAGTCAGAAGTGTGTCAAAAGAGAACGAAGAGCTCGACGCGTACAGAATACGACTTTCTCCCAAGGTTCGAATGTGTTTATGGCGAACGTTGTTTCGAAACGGGTGTACTGCCGCCGGGCGTAGTGTCGCAGACGCGGCGAAAGAGAAGAGGTCGCCATGCGGTTATAATGTAGTGGTTGGTAGAAAAGGAAAGAGAAATAGGTAGAGTAAACCAGCTCTGCGCCTTTTATATTTCGAGTTGTGCTTCCAGTGAATCTCCTTGGAACAGCCTAAGATTTGCATCAAGTCACATGACAGTGTCAAAGCAGTGTCAACGGATGAAACGCGAAAGCAGTATGTTTTATTTATGACTCCATTAGATGCTCGTTGCTGTCTGTGAACAGCAAGAGGCCGCAAGGTATTACACGTACTATCAGGGAGGTATGCTTAAGCCAAGAGAAAGTAGCTAAATTCAACCCAGAGCTGCAGAAATGGGATCGGTTACCATGTGTTTCACACTTGACGAGACCAAAATGCAACTCACATCAGTCTGGCAGGGCCAAACTCCTAAGCGATCTCCTAAAACTCAGGCTCAACGAACTGTTTCAATATCCGCTCGTCACTGCCTTGGCCCCAAAGGTAGTACGATGCACGCTTCTGCATAATAAAGAGGTGCTCGGGTAGGTACCGGTATAGCCCTGACAACACAAGCAGTGTAAAGATTGTGAATATGATCACTGCAAGGCGTTTTGTCGGGAGGTACATACAGGCACGGTGACGGAGCCACAATGTATCAGCTGGACGTGTCTCAGAAAAAAACGAGTTTAGCACGCACTGCAAAGTAGCTTTTCCCAAGGTTCCAACATAGTGAAAGCAAATGTCGCCTCAAACTTCATTCGCTGACGCCATAGATAGCCTTTCAAGGACTTCATAATGTTCGGACAGTTATGCCAGCAGAGTGTGATGAGGCTGGGTATAATAATGTCAATGTCGATGTAGAAGTAGGGGCGTTCGGCGAATCCCGAACACCCTTCCCGACTTTCCCCCCAACTGGTGTCCGGGGGCCATTTCCACCTTTTTGCTGAGACTTTGCATAGCGGCCTCCTGCTCATCATATGAAAACATGTTGCTAAATAAATATATTACAATCGTTGATAGTCAACTTTGAAAGTAGAGTTCGTGGCATGGGTGTCCATAGAATGATGACCTGAATGCAGAGGGAAGCAGTGGGACAAATGTCTGTTCTTCGCTCCATCAATTTCTAGTTCAAAGCTCCTCATAAGAGCAAAGACACCAATAACTATTTTATCAGACCAGAAGTTGACATTCAGAGGTCAGTTGGAACACTCGTAAGCTGTTGTGAACAGTTAGGTTGGACAGATGTCGAGA
>Ga0307518_10002473_pt1 | contig 13478 bp, 14 predicted proteins | sample 25_EM_MG_FD_203889 | JGI IMG/M metagenome (GOLD analysis project Ga0307518, IMG submission 203889) | Populus trichocarpa ectomycorrhiza microbial communities from riparian zone in the Pacific Northwest, United States - 25_EM | ecosystem: Host-associated > Plants > Roots > Unclassified | place...
AAAGTAAGCACTATAAAAAACCAATCGAGCACATCAAAATCTTTGCCTGTGATCACCACCATGTCATTGTCATCATTGGGCAATGCCAAGGGGCTGGTGTCAGCATCATTATTGGGTGAGGCTGGGGGCTGGGGGGCTTGTCATCATCAGGAGGCTGGGTCGTCAGTTGACATCAGACCATATTAAAGTAAAATAATAAAATAATGAGTGCACCTGCTAGTGCTGGCACATTAGTGTCGATTGCTAGGGCTGGGGCTGGGCTGGGGCTGGGAGCCATCATTGAGTAAGGCCGCCTCCTCTCGTCTGGGGCTGTCATTCTCCTTCTCGTCATTTGGGGCTGCTATCCTCGTCATCGAAGTCATTGGGCGAGGCCAGGGTTAAGGCTGTCGTTGCTGGGAGGCTGGACGTCATCATCATTAGGCAAGGCTGGGCTGAGGGTCATTGAGTAATGCCGGGGTAGAGAAAAGATAAAGGATAAAAATTTGAAAGATAAAAAAAGGTATACTGGCTGGCATGTCGATACGTTGTGGCTGGGGGAGCTGGGGTCATTGTTATCGGACTGTATTAGAGAAAAAGAAATATATATATATATATAAGGCATACTTGCCACTGGTTACATGTTTCACGTATGCGATCTGTATGGCTGGTTTGCTGGCTTCATTGGCAACCGTGAATGGCCAGTGCTTCATATCGCGCCGGACTTATGTAGGAATCGTCAAATTTACGGCCAATGAGGTGCTTGGCATCAAAAGTGGTATTCTTAGGGCTGGAATGGAACACGCTGGGGTAGAGATAAAAATAAAAGGGGCGCACTTGAGAGTGCTGGCGTGCTGGTATCAATACGGTATGGCTAGGTGTTGTGATTGTTGGGAAAAGCCGGGGCGGGGGATGTCCGCCATCGTCGTCGTCAACACTGAGGGTTGAGGTTGCTGGGCTGGCCATCGAGACTTCTCTGCTGTGGGTGATGGTGGCCATCGCCGTCAATGCTAGGCGGGGGGTGGATGTCGTGAATGTTGATGACGCTGCGGGTGAGTGTTAGGATGAAGTCTGCACAACGGGTGCTCACCTGTCATGCTGTGGTGGTGGTGACTGTCATCAATGGCGATAGTGGTGGTGATCAGTGCTGTTGGTGTCGTCGTTGTCACTGGGGCTGTTGTGGTCATTCATTAGTTAGTGGTGGGGTCTGTATGGCAACGGAACGTACCTGCTAGGCGGCATCGATGACATCGGCATCGTGTGGGGGTCGTTGCTGGTTGCCATCATCGTGGTGGACAGTGAGGGCAGAATGAGACTTAGAAATTTTCGAAGTATTGTGATTTGTAATCACAACACTTTGAAGATGTTTCAAATTTCAAGCTTCAAGTCCCGTCTATGGATGTACTACTACATACTAATACATGAACAAGCCGTGTCGTTGATATGATGACGGCCATGACAGGTGAGTACCCCCCCATAGTACAGACACCAGACACCACTAACACTCTCATCTTCAGTGCCGTGGATGATGTCCACCCCACCCCTCGGCGGCAACGATGCACGACCACCCCATCCCCAATGTTGATGATGGCCACCAGCACCATCCCAGCGACCACCCACAGCTGCCAGTGATGACGATAAGGTGTCCACCACCCCCGGCTGCCAGCGGCGATGATGACAGACCCAGCCATCGACGACAACAACAACAACACGGCTATGACCACCAGCTCCGCACGACGGCGAAGCCGATCAGTCCCTCGGTTCAGCTCATCGACGCCAACCCAGCAAGTGAGACCTTTCTTTTATTTTTGTTCTTTACAGCCCCAGCATTGATGACCACGGCGCTGCCACCACCACCAGCGTCGACGACCATGGCAGCCACCCCCAGCCCCGGCATTGACGACTACGGAGGGTGTCACTGTCACCAGCGTCGGCAGTCGCATCAGCCACCCCACTACCAGTATCGACACCCGCAGCAGCCACCCCCAGCCCCAACATTGACGACTACAGCGATTGCCGACCACCACCATCCCGCAGCATCTACCCCCAGTCCCAGTGAATGAACACCGTCACTCTATCCGCACGTCAATGTGATAGAGGACCCTTCATGAGGCAAAGTATACGGTTAGACAGGGAGAACAGTGGAGGTCATCGGCGCTGCGGCGAAAAGATCGGTGCACATGGAGGTCACAGGATCGAGAGGATATGGCCAAAGTGAGTTCAAGAGATTGGCAAGGTGATCAGTCACTAGAGCTCATCCGGGCTGTCGTGGAGGGAACAGTGCACGGTGGACAAATTACAGCGTGTATGGTAAAATGAAAGAAAAGAAAAGAAATAGAGTGATGGGTTCTTGCTTCTCACCGCATACCTGTAAACAAGGGGCCTGATCATCATCAGATGGTACTGTTGTTCTTGTTAACAAAAATGAAGATATCTGAATGATGGCTGAAACCAAACATAGTATGCATTGTGACAGAATCAAACTCTACTAGTTTACACAATGGTTGTACAAACAAAACCAATTCCATTGCTGAGAGCCAAGTTAGTGTGTTGGTTAATTAGATTGCGGCCCCCTTAGTGCGTTCACAAGGTCAAGAACACGGGTACTGCAAATGCATTATTGAGCATCAGACACAAATTTAATTTGGTCACTTACAGGTCAGCCCTCCAGCCATGTTCGCCGTCCCTAGAGGAAAGCCACTGTTTCAAATCGTCGACTTCTGGATCAGAACCCTGACGAAACTGGTGGAGGAGCTGAAAATGCGCTAGCTCTTCAGCAACGACGGTCTGTGGAGCGAACATGGTAGAAGTAGACAATCTTGAGAATGTTCCTCGCAAAGTGCACACAAGCTAGTACATGACAAAAGGTTAGCACTTCCACATAGTGATAAGTACAAACAGTTACATGTGCACATACGGAAGCGAGTAATTTATCGGGTATCACTTCGTACTTCTCTGGAAATAGATCGACAATCGGCATCTCACTGCCTCTGCAAGGACGCAGAAGGCGGTTCACCAGCATTACTAAAACTGTGGTTCACCTATATGGTTTCTAATTCGTAGATTTGAGTACATAAAAACTTTGCACAGTACGGCTTGACTTACCCCAGTTACTTTGTGCCTAGTGAAAGCGATCGAGCTGATCGGTTGGTTAGGCTCCATGATGTTTAAAATCGCAGAAACCCGTATTGCCGATATTTCCCAGGTGTAGTCGTCGAGACCGTAGCCACCGAGGACGACCTTCTTTGTCTCCACGACAAGCGACTTGGCCTGGGACTTCATAGTCCGAATAAATGACTCTCTTTCATCCACTACCTGTGAATGCATTTGCACACTTGCTAATATACAGCATGACTAGTGTGACATACCATCTTCGTAACAGCTGGACCTGTGATAGACATATTTGTGGTGAGCGATGTATTAGTACGGCATCTGATTCCTGGTATAGGATCAATATAGGATCTTAGGTGCTAAAAAAGTACTTACCATGTTCAACAGGTTGTCCCATTGCAGATGAGATGCCATCCAATTTGCTCAGAAATGATGTTGCATGCGAAGTGATGATGACATTTGGGCTCAGAGAACCCAGTTCGATATACAATATATTTTTCAACTTGACCCGTGCATTGGTAATAACAACCCATGCAGCAGGAAAGACCTGCTGAAAGTATGTCACCGAGTATTCGATGCCGCTGTCGAACCATTCCGCATCGCACTCGATATAAGGACCCGAAGGGCTGTCCGTCAGGGCCACTGCAGGACTGAAGGGAGGCCCAAATAGATGTGCTGAAAGTATCGAGCCGTACGTCAGGGTACGAATATCATGTCTATCCCCTTCAACATTGGGAGGCTGTTGACTGTCCTGAATAACAGGGTCCTGACTTGCAGTATCGTCCGGAGACATGACAATACCCATGCTTAGAGAATCCACTGTCGACATTGCGCCGTTGTGGGAATTTGAATCAACTATCCATGATGAAAAGTCCTGGTTGGGCTGACAAACACATAGTATCAGTATTGATGGTGGAGTAAAAGGTGTAGACTTACACGTAGTACTTTCTTTGGGGCAGTGTCACCAAAGCCAGTATACGCACCAACTTCACTCCAACCTAACGGAATAGCGATTTGATTAATCTAAAGTGGTTGGTAAGCGTTGAATGAGGAACGGTTCTGGAATTGTATATGTACTCACTAAAGCTCCGGGGAACCGTGATGAATCCTAATCGATACAACATCATTTTCAAATTTGTTGATTGTAAAGAACAATTGGTACACACCACATATATAGGAAAGGGATGATTCATGGGGAGCGACCCTTCCACATAAGCAATTTTGATATAGCTTTCAGGAATGTCCACAGGCACGAGGGCCTACCAAATGAGATTGGAAAACAAAACAAAAATGACGACTCACATGACTAGTGAGCCAGTCCCCAATGGAGGGTGAAGCGCCTGACTCTCCCGGGATATATACATACCCAACCCTAAGAGGGTCGGAGGCAACTAGCAGCAATTAGATGTGACGTCAGTCTCTTATTAGAGAAGAACTGCAACTTGAACTCACACTGGAAGTCAGCATCCGACATAGAGAACTGTCAATGTCCACAAAACTTGTTGACCATTCTCAACTTATACCTGCGATCAAAATTGATGAACAACCACCGTCTTGCCCTAGACGTCATCATTTACGGACAAACATTGGGGGTATGATGCAGGATTATGGGGAGATATCCACGGCAACTCACCCGAAACCAATCATTGATCATCGAGTATTTCAATGTTACCTGTACCTTCTTGCTGCAGATAGTTATCATCAACAGTCAGGTATAAGGGATTATGAGGCAGGAATTGGGGGGATATATGCAACAACTCACCATAGTATTTGCAGAATCCAGAAACAATACAGCGATCAAGTGTTTATGGACATACGGTGTGTTCCTTGCATCCTTTTTTCCTAGATAGGCTTGGTCAGACGTGAGACTCTGAAGTGGTGGAGGATTTGGGGAGATATATACCCCAGCTCACCTGAGAGGTTATGTATTTATGAGTCAGGGAACCCAGACGCGACACGGTGATCGAGTATTTACGGAACTCCAGAGTGTTCCCTGCCAATCTTCCGAGTTCAAATTGGTGAGAGCCTATCACACAATGCAAGTAATCTCTGTGCTGGATGGACGAACATAGTAGGTGGAGCGACTTAGCTGCAGGAATTAGGGAGTCATATCCAGGAATCGCCACGACTTGGTAAAACAATACACGACCAAATATACGACAATACAATATGGCAATACACAATATTGTGAAGACTACTTTTAGTATATGTACTAGGTCGAAGGATCCTCACAGAGCATAAGTTTGTATTTGACGTTGGAATAGAATAATTTCCCCATCATAGCCCTAGGCATATTTGGCATCCACTACATGCAACAGCTGTGAGATAGTCGGAATGTTCCGTTGATTTGAGACTCGCCAGCAGTGAGGGCACGGTTTAACAACCTACCGCCCAGCAAGATGCACCCTGTTGACTCAAACATTGGCTTCACCAGCCACTCACTTGTCCGCCGTAAACCAGGCGATGGGGCTCTCTCATTCAAACCTTCAGACCGAGAAAAATGTGCTGTCTGGCGTAATCAGGTCGCTCGTGAACATCCCAACCCTTACCCCTGTCCCCCTTTTTCTGACCCAGTTGACACTGGAGTTGATGTTGGTGTATGGACTGATTTTTGTATTATGCATAAATCTAATAATTGATACACACGACAGCCATACCACCCGCCTTACCATTTCACAACTGATGATGACGGTGGATTTGCTTTGTTTGAAGCTCAAACAACAATCAAAGATGACCTCAGATTTGCTTTGCTCAAAGCTCGAAGATTGGAGCGTCGGGCGGAGAAGCACCTGGTCCAGAGGCGCCTGAAGCGGATCAATATTGAAAAAGAGTACTACAACAACATAGAACATGAAACAGGGCAAAAACTCCATACAGCCGATGTTCATGTTGGCCTTGCATGTGCTGCTCGATGTCTAATGGCAAGTATGTCTGAGAGGATAAAGGAATATGCAGACTCAGATGGTCTGGATGGCAGTACTGTGGAGTCTGTTTCCTCCTGTTCGGACAATGATTCAGATGCTGAGATATGATCTTTTTTTATTTATTTAACTTATTTTGTTGTACCTCGTCCTCATCAGACTACTATTCTGTATTTCAATCAAGTTTATAGGGTTCCCAGGAAATCTGCTGGGGACACACAAATCTGTTCGTATGACTATGATTGCAAGCTGGACGTGCTGAACTATAGATTCAGCAGATACCAAATGAAGTCCAAGGCATCGGATTCATGGAGGATGTTTGAGGCGAGAAGCTGGCATACAGTAGTCTCACCCCCCAACCCAGCGCGATTCCCATTCCCCAAAGCTTTTGAAGCCACATATAAGTGATTAAGCCAACACAGATCAAACCGTGATTAGTGGGAGCGACGATTCTCCAGCAAAAAACACTCACGGGACACAAAAAGTAGCTGCACAGCTTTTAGAACCTCGCCAGGATCTTTCAGAGTTGTGTTTTTACCTCAGGCAGACAGCTGTGATTGACCATATCAAGTGGGTCTGAGATGAGCACGCCGATCGCTTGGTTATCAAACCTGATAAGGGCGTTGACAGGGCAAGCACAGACATATCCGACTTTGAAATCACAAGGTTGAGCGCTATCGTCAAGATCGATCGGGACGAGTTTTGGTGGACCTCTGATGCCAAGAACCTGGCGGAGGTCAAGTCATCGTGTGCAATCACGATGCCAGACTTGCAACCTGCTAAGATGGACTACCCTTGTGTTGTGGCCAACTTGCAGAACTTGCAAGGAAAGATTACAATGCCTGAATATGTTGACCCCAGCAAGGGCACCAAATCCGAGATTGCCGTTAAATTGTGTGAGGGGATCGTGCAAGCTTTGACCTGTGGAAGGCCCGAAGGCCCTACTGTTGGTTAGGCGATGATGCTGGAGCTGATTGAGATGAAGGTTGTGCGATGCCCTTGACCATATGAATGGTCTGCAAAGATTTGATTTTGTATACTGATATCAGGTCTTTATCCTATTGTATGAACAACGACAAGGGTGTGATTGCGCCTGAATGACAGACAGAGCAAGAGACCAACCTTCAAAAGACTTGTTCCAAATGATGTGCAAGAATTTCACCAATGGCATTAGGAGATGGGATGAGAATAAGGTAGCAAGGGACGTACCAAAGTAGACGGTCTAGCCCTGTATATTGGCCTCAACATCAGATTTTTCTGAAATGGCCTGCTTGAGATCGTGAACGGTCAATTCTGATCGTGATCTGAAGCTTTGAAGCTCGAGTGTATTGTCAGTTTCTACTCGCTATATAAAGCATCGAACTCACCTCAGTTGACGAGGAAGCAATGACAGGCTGAGGCAAATGGCAAGGCTTCATCGAGTCCGATGTGACAAGCTGATGTAACGTTCAAAGTCGCAAGTCGATTATATAATCCAAGTCTCATCCCTTGGCAACCCTTCCGAAAGCCGCCATCACTGTCATCTCTCTGTGGTCCAAGCTTCAAATGTATCGATGTCGCAAGGCTACCACTTTGAAGCCACTTCTTCATCCTGCGTATTCTTTCACCATGGAGCAGTGCAGTAACCAAATTGGTGTGATTCAACTGAGTTGAAATTTATCGATGCTCATCGATCCTGCGATCCTTTCTGAGTACAGGTGCCTCATACCCTCTCTGTTCTGTCCGACATCCTCGTCACATCCGCATGTGACCAATACGCCTTACCCAGTTCCGCAAATGCCAATGATCAATCGCGAAGTAGGGGTGGTGGAGTAGTTAGGTATCGATCAATACTTCTTCGTCGAAGAGTCGAGTCGAGTCAATGATGACATGCTGGTCATTCTGCACGCGATGGACGGAGAATTGGTTATGGTCAGACACCAGGTGAGTGGGGCTTTTCACCTGAGCAGGTCACACTTGATGATCTTTCTGCAGCGCTGTCTCCCAGAGGGTTGCCAAGTTCTCCAAGACGCGAGATGCAGCAGTCCAGGTGAGGATCATCTCTTAGATCCATAATCGTCGAACAGGGGTCCTCAGAGTCCGATAGGTCTTCTTCGTCAGAATAATCCACAGTGACAGTGCAAGCTCCAATGTACAGTGGTAAGTTGTCATTGTCCTCATCTTGGTAGGATTGACTCTCAGGCACGGTTTCGTAGATTGAGGATCTGTCATCGTCCGTTGAAGACTCCGTTGTTGAACTGGATGTCTTATCATCCAAGGTATCACCCTTGACATCTGAAGTATCATCATCGTCCGTGAATATCAAGTCGTGCACTCACACACCATTCGAATACACGGGCACTTGGGTACAACTGAAACTCTCCGAAGGGTCTGACATGGCATCACTATCCTCGGAGTCGTTAGAAGCCTCTCGTCCCAGAGCTCAGGTAAGTCAACATCAGGCTCGATCTACCATGAAGTTGATGGCTCCAAGTGACATGTCGACCCTTGAAGCTTGCGACCATTTGTGTTGGTCCTCAATCATATTGTAATCAATGTCCACCCCGAAGGTCGATACTTCAGGCGGGCTTGCCTCCTTCGAAGGTATCTTGTTTGAGTCCGGGTGATTTCGGAAGAAATGTTTAACTTACTAAAATATCCACATCTACCTGTAGCACAACGAGCAATGTATTCTCCGATGTATGGCCCTCTTGCAAGGATGATTATTACTGCTTCCTTATGACTGCCACGTGGGTGGTTTGCCAGCATACAAAGACATCGAGGTCATAGAAACTGGTGGGATATACATTGTCCTTGGTCGTTGATTGGCCTAATCAGTTGCTCAGCCACTGGCAAGGTCGGGGCCATAGAAAATTATCCAATGCACCAATACCAGAGCTGCAATGATTCTCCAGCATCGTCCAGCTCAAGAACTGTGTTCCTAGCAGCAAATATCTTCTCTAAGAGGTTCAATCGCAAGTGTTCATGTGTCAAGGCATCACGGTTACAAGCTGGCGGCATAATTAGATGCATGTAAGTTATGAGACCGTCTTGCAGGCCCTTTTAACCAATCAAATTTATGTAATTCTCCCCCCTTTCATAATTCCCATTATTACAACTATTTCCCGGAATGATTTTATGCGCTGATTTACTACACGTCAAGTGTCACCATGGTCAAAGTTGTGCCTTGTCCTCTGTGACTTCAAGTCGAAGCATCTTAGTCGATATCAGGAGCCCCCGAAGTGCAATGGACCATGGCAATATCCAATGTTCCTGTGGACGAGCTTTCGCACAGTTGAACGCATATACCAACCATCAGCAGACATGCAAGAAGAGAAAAAAAGGTCTTTCCAGTGCGTTGGCAAAGGCCAAATTGGTTTGGGGTGACAGAAAAAGGAGGCGTACTACGAGTGACAATGTGGGTGAACATGTTGGTTCTTCTGGCATCATACCTGGTGCTCCGGATCTGTCAGATGTCCACCACGACGGACACCAACTGCAGGGGAATAATTGTCAAAAGGTTAATCCACTCTGTTATATTTGATAGGCTGCTGCAGCTCATGCACGCTACTGTTGCAGGACATGTCGGACACACCAATATTAGCTGATCAAGAAGTCGCTGCTATCAATGCCCAGGCCATCGTACACGATGTAGAGATGGTAGCTGATGACACGTCACTTGCTGAGCATCGCCCTCGATGCATGAACTGCCGTCTTCCAGCCCGGTATTGTGACATCCTTCCTCAGCCTCCACCTCTGCCTACAGCTGTTCCTACTATGACTGCTCAACCTCAGGCTTCCTCGCCAGTCGGCGATGCACCTCAGCGCCCAAGTACTGGCCTACTTACACGCACACTTCATTTTTTCAACACTCTTGCAAATAGTTTTGGGCTCTCTTGTCGGTACTATGGCCACCATCTTCCAACTCATGATCTGGAGGATGCGATAACATTACAGCACCTCAGTATGATATCCCCCACTGAAGAGGGACCTGTTTCCGCTGGACGGTCAGCTGGGAGCAGAGATCATGGACTTCTCTATCCTTATCCAAACAGGTCTTTGTTTCTCCTTGGCAACTGGTATTGGAACGGTGGAATACAGAAATCCAAAGGAAGTTTTAAGGAGCTGATCAAGATTGTCGGCTCCCCCGAATTTCGACCTGACGATGTTAACAGTACACGCTGGGACCTCATCAACACACAACTGCGAGCTGGTGCAGAAGAGACAGGACAGGAACCTTTTGAGGGTGCTGGCTGGACCAAGACTGCAGTCAGCATCAAAGTGCCGTTTCATAAATGGACGCCTGAACCAGGAGTTTACGATTATCATGTGGGCAACATGTATCACTGCAAACTTATGTCCATCATCCAAGAAAAACTTGCCAATCCACAACACGACGAGTTCTTTCACTATCAGCCATATAATCTCCTGTGGCAGCATAGGGGATCTCCAGCACCGATCAATGTCCATGGAGAGCTGTATACGTCAGAAGCTTTCCTCCAAGCCCACCGAGACCTCCAGCAGCCACCACCAGAACCTGGATGCGAACTTGAGCGTGTGATCGTCGCACTCATGTTTTGGTCGGATGCTACCCAGCTCACGTCCTTTGGTAACACAAAATTATGGCCGTGCTACATGTTCTTTGGAAATGAGTCGAAGTACAGAAGATGCAAACCCTCTTGCTGCCTGTGCAGCCATGTTGTGTATTTTAATCATGTACGTAGTCGCATTCCATCAAACCCTTAACATCCCTCCTAAGCAGCATCTCCAGCTCCCCGATAGCTTTAAGGACTTTGCAAGCAGTCATTTCGGTGGTAAAGCACTGCCTGCCAACTTCATGGCCCATTGTCATTGCGAATTGTTGCATGCACAGTGGTTGATCCTCCTTGATGATGAATTCCTTGAAGCATGGAAACACGGAATCATTATTTGTTGCTGCGACGGTATCGAGCGAAGGTTTTATCCTAGGATATTTACCTACTCCGCTGATTATCCTGAAAAGTGCGTTATCTTGTATACTCATTAGCTTTCTATTATAGTTACACTAACCATTTTCTCAGGGTATTACTAGCTTTAATACGCAATCTGGGCCAATGCCCGTGTCCAAGATGTACCATTCCAATGAGTCATGTCCATAATCTAGGGACAGCTTGCGACATGAAGGAATGAGGTACTCTGGTTCGTATTGATGACTGTGTCAGGCAAAACAAGATTCAAAGTGCGCGTGCTCATATATACGAAGCTGGACTCGGAGTAACTAGCGTGGCTGTTGAAGATTTGCTGAAAGACCAATCCCTGGTGCCAACTTCCGTACATTTGTAAATCTACTTTCTTCCTCCTGTCATTAATCTTTGACAAGAATGCATTCTCCAACAAACTTGCGTGTCTCGGGTTCAATTTTTTTTGCATGCTAGTTGTTGATCTTATGCATGAGTTTGAGCTGGGCATCTGGAAAGCCCTGTTCACTCATCTAATATGTATTTTGGCCGCTGCTGCGGCCGGAGACACCTTAGTCAATGAACTTGATCACCGTTACAGAATGGTTCCGACTTTTGGGAGTGACACTATCAGAAAGTTTACGTCCAATACCTCAGAGATGAAGAGGATGGCCGCTCGTGACTTCGAGGATGTGCTTCAAGTAAGTCCACTGTTCATTCTTAGTCTCAGATTCTTACTAGATTGGTCAGTGTGCAATCCCAGTATTTGATGCACTGCTTCCTGACCCACACAACAAAGATGTTTTGATCCTGCTATTTACATGTGCTCACTGGCATGCGCTTGCAAAGCTGCATATGCACACCGACGAAACGCTCAAACTACTAGATCAAATCACTGTGTGTCTCGGAGGATATCTCCGCAGTTTCCAACTGAAAACTTGTGCTGCATTTAACACCCACGAGCTTAAGCGGGAAGTTGAACATCGTCAACGCCGTGAACTGAAAACCCCTGGGAGGCGTTCGTCAGCAACAGCTACTGCATCAACATCTCAGGTGACACGGAGACTGAAGACCTTCAATTTGCAAACTTACAAGGTGCATGCACTGGGTGATTATTCGAGCTCAATACGCAAATTTGGCACCACAGATTCTTATAGTACTGAGCCGGTAATTAAACGTGCGAGATATATCCTTCACTACTGCTGATATGGTAAACAGGGAGAACTCGAACACCGTATCTCGAAGGCAAGATATCGTCGAACTGATGGAAAGGAATTCGTGAAACAGATGGCCGGCATCAAACGTTGTGAAGCACAGATATGCCACATTCAAGACCTGAATGACCCACCACCATTGGGTACCAATGTTGAAGAAAGGGTTGCCGCTACACCGGATGCTCATTTTCATATTGGCAAATCTCAAAACTTCCCTGAAAACATCCCTATGTTCTTGCGCAAACACCCTGACGACCCGGCTATCATCATATGTTGGCCATCATTGTAGTGGCTACGTAGCTCACATCAGTGATAGGATTTTCTCCCAAAACTTAAACAATACCTTCTTCCTAAAATCAAGGAGGTTTTACTTCAGGAAGATGGACTCAATCTTTCCAAGGATAATCTAGAGTCTGTCTGGGGTGCTGCGTCGAACTCAATTCCTTCAGATGGTCAAGTTTACATAGCGGCTGATCGTTTGTATAAGCACAGTCTGATGCATCTCAACTACACAACATATGATGTCCGCAGAGCACAGGATATCATCAACCCCTCAACCACTCACTGCAATATTATGCTTTTGGCTGAGCACGGCGCCAGCGAAGTTGGCTTGCATTCACAGCACCCATATCTTTATGCCCGCTGTCACGCACCAAACGTGTTTGGTACTGTGGACATGGAGAAAGTTAGCCGATGAAACTAATGTGAAGAACGCACCCAAGATCTGTTGAAAGATTGTCCCAACTTGAGGGATACCGACAGCCCTCGCTATGCATATCACGCAAAGTCAAGACTATCCTTATGCGAAGAATGAATACAAGCTCGTTGTAGCCATCTATTGCACAAGAATCCTGATGCAAGAGATGAATGCCATCGCTGACAGTCATCTATCGCACGAGAATTGTCAAGAAGCGGAAAGAATCCAATGAATAATGATCTTTTTGGTATGAGAGAGGAGTGCAGCCTTCTGCAGTCCAACTCCCATACCAGAACAACCAAAGAAGCAGAAGAAACGATTGAGAAACGAAGGAGAAAAAGAAGAATCATTTTTAGCGCCCAAATGTCAAATTTAGGCTCCCAGTGCCGGCATTCCGATATTTTGAATAGCTCCATCGTTTTTGAAGCTACCAAGCACGTGACTATACCATCATGGAGCCTAGACCATGGTCTATCTGCCTGTCAAGTTCCGATGTAAATCCGTTTATTTCCCACGGAGATATTCCACCCGCAATCCAGACACCCGCTTCATCAGTCACTATGGAGTCCACATTTTCTCTGGAACGTTTCTCCGCTATTGCAGCAGACCTTGACTATGTCCTACTCTTGGGACAGCCTCTCCC
>Ga0307518_10002474_pt1 | contig 13476 bp, 12 predicted proteins | sample 25_EM_MG_FD_203889 | JGI IMG/M metagenome (GOLD analysis project Ga0307518, IMG submission 203889) | Populus trichocarpa ectomycorrhiza microbial communities from riparian zone in the Pacific Northwest, United States - 25_EM | ecosystem: Host-associated > Plants > Roots > Unclassified | place...
ACTGTATCAAATAAAATAATAATATTTAAATAACTATTTAGTAGATGATTCAGTAATAAAAATTTGAGATCAAAGGCTCGTAAAAGCTTATATAGTCATTAATTTCAGGATTCGTAGAATTACTCAAGCGTAAGCTAACTCGAATATTTACATTAATAATAAAAAAAAAAGTATTTAAAGGTTTGTTTGAAGATATTTTTTTATTTTTATCCTCTCGTAAGAGGAAAACAAAACGATGAAGTAATATTCCAAGCTATGCAGGCGAGGCAGTCCAAATTGGCCAACTCTTGTTGGCGCATATTTTAATAATTCTTTTTATAGAATAGGCAACTGGACTAGAGAGCCCAGTTATTAAAAAAGCGCTAGACGCCGAACTGTGTATGGTGGAGACAGGTTTCACAGGACTTTCTTTTCTGGCTGCTCAGGGAAGAGCGCAAAGACCCAGGACCTTTGACCAAGTAAACTACTTAAAAATGTTACTGAAAATCATCTTCATGATCGAACCAGTGTACCTTTATGATCTGGCTCGTAGTCGTTTTTAATTTGAATTCTATATATATTTAAGGATTTTTATGAATGCTATTGTTTGAAATATGATTGTGATGGAGCAGCGTGATTTATATATATATATATATATATATATGTTATTCTTGTGCAAGTTTATTGGTTAAAAAATTTATGAAAGATAGGTGTAAATTTTCTGTTTTTGAGTTTAGTTATCATGTACACATGAATCTAACGGGTTATCAAATTAAATATTTATAGATTTAGTTATAAGTTTGGTACAAATAAATATAAAAAACCTCTTATTTTGTTATAAAAATTTGTTTATTTTTTTTAATATAAAATGTTAAGGTCAAAGATATTAATTTTTTAACACCTCTAAATGCATAAAAGTCTTTTAAGAACCTACTATATTTATTAGTATTGATGATATATAAGGGATATTTATCCCTCATTAAATACTATCAAGGTAAAATGATATCTCAACTCCTCTTCTCCATAAAAAAATATAATTCATGGGATATAAATGCTCTGTGAATTCTTCAGACATCAAGTCTATAATCTATTAATTCTCAATATTTTACGGTATACATATTTTTAGAACTTTTATCTTTAAAATATCATTGTATTTTTTTTGTAAAAAAATATTTGTTTATGCATCGAAGAGTCTTTAAAACCACTAAATAAGACCTGTTATAGGTACCACTTACCATGCAAAAAAAAAAATAGATAAAATTATTAGAATTAAAAGATTAATCAATTATTTAATATATAAAACTTGCTTCTAAGTTTTTTAGATATTTTAAATTACTGTCTAATTTTTTATAAATTTAATTTAATTTTAATTAATAAAAAAATATGTTTCCTTAAAAAATTAAAACGATTAGTTAACATCATCACATATGGACAACATGACGTATGAGGTTGCGAAATTAGAAAATGTCCCCTTGATGGGAGGTGCGTTGTTTGTACCCGTTTGATGGAAAAGCAGATGGGTGTGTTCATGAAAGAAAGCCAAGAGGAAAGCTAGGTTTGGATAAGTACAAATAAGCCCTCACCTATACATTGAATCACGAATCAGTCCCCAACCTTTTTCATTACTTGAACACTCTAAAAGAATTGGGATTACTTATAATATTTTGTTGTTTATATAAACACTAAACCAAATTAATATATTTATTTAATCGTTTAAATAACAAATTTATATTGTAGTTCAGTTGATTGGTGCGCAGGATAGACCAAAGGTTACGAGCTGGAATGATAGCCACGGGGTACAAACAATTTTTTCATGGTAAAATACAACATGTCATCTATTATTTTTTTTAAAAAAATAAAAGATGAATGATATGTCATCGAGCCTCTCAATAAAAATAAAAAAATCACAGCCGGCATGCCAACTATTTTCTGTCTTTTTTTTTTTATTCCTAAAAGAATTCACTCTTTATTTTTTACATGGTTCTTATATTATTATAAATTATTATTTGAGTTTTAATAAAAATAATTTCAATTATTATGTATATAATATAAAAATAATAATACTATTAATAAATTATTCATGAAAATTTGATTTAAATAATTTATTTTTAAGATTTTTAAATATATTTTGAATATGATTTTATCATGTTTATGATTTTTTAGACCTTCAATCACACATAAAATATAGATATATTTTTTGTTAGCTTGTTGTAATGATGATAATTTTTTTTCCATAAACAATAATTCCAATTAAAAATCTTGATGAAAAATGATTTTTTAAAATGATTATATTTTCAGATTTAACAATAATGTAGAAAATTTCCTAGATATATTTTTTTTAAAAAAATATAATTATTTATAACGTAGCATGGATATACTAGTTAATGAAATTTGTTGAGGTAAACAGTTTTTATTTCTAAATGGAATGATAACGTAAACAGTAAAAAAAGTAATTATTTTATTTTAAAACAGTTAAAAAAACAAAAATATTCCTGTGCAGTAGGCATTATATTATTATATTATAGAATTAAATTAGTAATTATACTTTTCCTCGATTAATTATTTTACTCGGGTTGGTTTTTTCTAGCTCAAGCTATTTTTCAGAACCCAACAACTCATTATTTTTCCTCTCTGCTCTATTCTCCTTTGTTTTTATCAACTATGTCGGCTTTTTGTTTTTTTTTTGAGCTACCACGTCGAGTTGTATAAACTACAACTTCAACTAGAACTGCTGCCTTTCATGGTGAGACACACGTGACAGACAAGCTATCCTATAACAGATGCTAGCTAGCAATAGAATTATCTCCTTTCACTTACAATAAGTGGCTCTAGTTTTTTTTTCCAATGTAAGGAAGCCATATATTCATAGGTTTAGGAGAGTGAAAATATATATATTTTTTTTTTCATATCAACAATATATATATATATATCTACTTTCTCACACCTGAAAAACATTTAAAAAATATTTTACAGTTAACACCCGTCATCTAGCCTACTACTATCCGTGAAGAAAGCTATATCCGGTGAAGTTTTTCCAGGTTTACAGGATAGCCTAATCAATCATGCCATTTTAATGTAATGTATATCAACAAATATGTTAAATTATATATATATATATATATATAAAATCAAATAGATATAATGTATTTTATGGTAATGAATTTTCACTTTTTAAGTCATATATATGCTTGAGATAGGAAATTTCTATAACTTTAATTTCATAATAAATAAATTGATAGAAGATGAATTAGGTAGAGCAAAGAAAGTATGGGGAAAAACTAGTAAGATTTCAAGGAGTGGCGGTTAATTTGTAGTCATCTTGTTTCTCAATTCATTTTGTTGAGAGAGAAAGAAAATACCCAGGCCCCCCAAGCACGCGCTCTTGTAGAATTTGAATGCCACCGCAACGGTTGTCAACAATTGTTCATTGATAGCATGTTGTTAACGTATAACTGCCGAAGCCAAAAGAGCCCTTCTAGTTTCAACCTAACTAGTTAGAATCAAAATAAACTGATAGCAAGGACATTTCCAAGCAGCTCAACCATTCAGGGCCGAGAGTCAACGACATCGTCCCAAGGTTCTTACATAATAGTATTCATATCCAGTTTGATTTTTCTGAAGTGGTTTTCATTGTCACAAATACAAGAAATCTATGGATTAAATACAACCTTCTACTAACTTTCTCAATTTCTATATTCTGTGTTCCCATTTTTATGTTCCACAAGTTGCAATCCCACCTTCTTTTACTCGTTCAACTCTCATCTTCTTTCTTCTTTATAATGCTCTCTTTAAACCCCCTCTCTCAGCTGAATTCTCCTTCTTCCTCTGTTTCCTCTCAAAGCCCTTTGGCCCTCATTTCCTTTTCCAGTAATTTCTTGCCCATCTAGAGGTGCACAGATTCATTGTTAGTGATAGTTTATCCTCTAGAGACTAGCAACAACTTGGTATTTGTCCAATCTAATTCATTCCAAGATTCTTTCTTTCTGTTCATTCAATACACAGCCAGGAATTGCCTTCTGGTCCATATAATTCAACTGTTTTCAGCTAAAGAGAATACCAAGTCCTTTATTATGGCTCAAATTGATCATACATTCTCCTTCGGGGGCTCACACCATAATCAGGGTCAACAAGCAGTGCCATTTCCCACCAATAAAGGGTCTTTGAAAGTCTTGCCCCTGCATGGCAACTTAGAAATACGGGTTAAGGAGGCTAAAAACCTTCCTAACTTAGATGTTTTTCATAAGACTTTAGGGGATATGTTTTCGAAATTCCCTGTGAAGTTCGGCAATAAGATTGAAGGGCATGTAGGTAGTAAGATCACCAGTGATCCATATGTCACTATTTCGGTATCTGGTGCTGTAATTGGGAGGACTTTTGTGATCAAGAATAATGAGAACCCGGTGTGGATGCAGCATTTTGATGTTCCTGTTGCGCATCATGCTGCAGAGGTTCATTTTTCTGTCAAAGATGATGATATCGTTGGCTCACAAATTATGGGTGCTGTTGGGATCCCAGTAGAGCAGTTAATCTCAGGCATGAAAGTTGAGGGAATTTTCCCGGTCCTTGGTTCTAATGGGAAGCCCTGTAAGGCTGGAGCTGCTTTGAGTTTATCAATTCAGTTTACTCCAGTGGAGAAAATGGCAATTTATCAGCAGGGAGTGCGTTCAGGTCCTGATTATAATGGGGTTCCTGGCACATATTTTCCTATTAGGAGAGGAGGTAAAGTTACTCTCTATCAAGACGCTCATGTTCATGATGGTTGCCTTCCTGATTTGAAGCTTGATGATCATGTTCAGTTTGAGCATAGAAGTTGCTGGGATGACATCTTTAATGCTATCAGCCAGGCTCGGCGATTGATTTACATTACCGGATGGTCTGTCAACTATAAGGTTAAATTGGTACGGGGTGGTAATGACGGCAGAGATTGTACATTAGGAGATCTTCTCAAGACCAAGTCTCAAGAAGGAGTTAGAGTGCTGCTTCTCGTATGGGATGATCCAACCTCCAGGAGTGTTTTGGGATTCAAAACGGTAAGAAAATCAACTCAATTTCATGTATGATGCTGCTTTTGTCATTATTCAGACCAAATTTCCATATTAATTTCATTTTTCTGGATACCTCTAATTTCCATATCAATTAAATCTTTGTGGATACCAGTTCTGGTAAGTTTGATAATGGTTATTCTTCGCTGTAAGGTCTTTCATGTTTAAAAGTTTCAAGGAATGGCTCACTGTTGGAGAGGCTACGACAATGCTTTTGCTCGTTTGATCTATGCCCTCCCACACCAAAAAAGCAGGGAATAGTATATAGTTTATTGCTATAAGAAAGCTTCTTGGTGCTTCCACAGTAAATAGGCAGTTAAATATGGCAACACTCAAAGTAGAAAACTTACGGCTTTTAGTGAATTTTATTGCTCACTTTACCTTCAAATGTGTGAAGTCTATAGCTGCTGGATATGATGTTTTCAGAGAATTACCTAAATTTCCAATTGCATAATATTTTCTATCAGTAATTTTTTCTTGGGATTAAAAAACGTTTGTAGTTTGCTCATCCACTGTCATTCCAGCATCAATTGCATACTCACAAATTTCTCTCATGCTTAAAAATGGTTGACTGTTTCCTCTTGTATTAGGCATTGATCAAGTTTTGTGGTGTGTAGGAAGGGGTCATGCAAACCAGTGATGAGGAGACTCGCCGTTTTTTCAAGCACTCGTCAGTACAAGTGCTACTCTGCCCTCGATCTGCTGGAAAGGGACACAGCTTTATCAAAAAGCAGGTTGGATATAAATAGTCACTATCTACTTCTCTATGGTTCAAATGCTACTTATGTGAGAGCATTATAATAAGCATCTGGCGTTTCTTTGCTTTGATAGCCATTCACCTGCATTGATTTCACTGAAGATTCTAAGATCAATTTATATTTATGAATGTGCATGTAAGTGGATTACGTTGGTACATGATATGTATACCACATGGTCTGAACCTCTTGTTATTTATTTTTTGTTTATCAGGAAACTGAAACCATCTATACACACCACCAGAAAACAGTGATAGTGGATACTGATGCAGGTCACTTTAGAAGAAAGATCACAGCATTCGTTGGAGGTCTTGATTTATGCAAGGGTCGATATGATACTCCACAGCATCCTCTTTTTAGGACATTGCAGACAGTGCACAAAGATGACTTTCGTAACCCTAATTTCGCGGTAATCTCACAGTTGATGTTCTTGGGTGCTATCTGATATATATCATATAAGTTGCTCCAGAGATGACAATCTCTTAATTATCTAGCGAGGCTTATGCACACGCATATGATTTATCTAGCATATCATTGTGTTGTCAGTTGCAAAATGCTTCATAAATCAGTCACAAAGAGATGCTAACAATGTAATGTTTCGGGGGTCGCTAATCAGGAGCCAGCTGGTGCCGGTTGTCCAAGACAACCATGGCATGATTTGCACTGTCAAATTGATGGTCCAGCAGCCTATGACGTCCTCACCAATTTTGAAGAGCGTTGGTTGAAGGCATCAAAACCCCGTGGGATGCAAAAATTGAAGGCATCATTCGATGATGCATTACTGAAGCTTGAAAGAATTGATGAAATATTGGGGATAGCAGAACTTCCATCCCTTGCCGAGGATGATCCAGAGGCTTGGAATGTTCAGGTACTCAATGTCAATTACTTCTTTGTCTCCAATCTTGGATTCCTGATCTACCACATATGAGAGTGTGTCCATGTGTCTATCCCCTGACCAGATCTCCTTTAACTGAAGGTTTTCCGTTCTATTGATTCCAATTCTGTGAAAGGCTTTCCAGATGACCCGAGAGATGCAACTAGCATGGTGAGAAGACTTTGACTTGGAGCCCCTTCTTTTCTCCTTCTCATGAACAAATCATGAGCATTATTTTTTCATACAATTCAGTGCAGGTAGTTTGCTAACAGGTATGTTCTATTTTGTAACAGAACTTGGCATGTGGGAAGAATGTAATTATAGACATGAGTATACACACCGCATATGTCAATGCAATCCGTGCTGCCCAACATTTCATCTACATTGAGAACCAGTATTTTCTAGGTTCATCATATAATTGGGATTCTCACAAAGACTTAGGTAAGGAATTCTATACTTTGAGATAGAGGTAAAAGGAGATATTTCTGTATTTTTCTTGTTCATTTATCAAGGTTAACTTTTGAGCTCTGGCCCTTCTTTGCATCTTATTTCTTGACTTTTCTTGATGATAAGAAACAATATTCTAGATGATTCCCATTTCTAGCTAGTTTAATGCTTTATTAAACATGATTAGCACAAAACGCATAGCTGAAAATTCATTGTTCTTTGACATGGTATCAAAGTTTTATTGACTAAGCGGTCACGAGTTCGAATCTCACCACTCCCATTCTATTTGATAAAATTAATAGCACTAGCATGAGCCCCTCAAAGGGCTTTCACTTAAGAGAGATAATATAAATAAATATCTTGGAGCCTCATCTAACAATACCATGTTCTTTCTTATAGAACAGATGTGTCCATAGCAATGGTGCTAAAGTAAAATCTAGAGCGAAGGCTCCAAGTAGGATTGTCCATGTTAGGAAGTTATCGAATGAACTAAATAACTGTAGCATAGTTGATGATCTATAGAAAATTCTAATGGTTATGGACAAAGTAAGATTTAATTTTGGACACCAGATTCTGCTAATTGTAACCAGCTTTTGGTTCCAAAAGTGGGAATGTAAAAATTTTGGATTGCATATTAGTGGCAGTTTGTTACATCCCAAGAATTCTGTTACTTCTCCCAGCATCTTGTCTTCCAACTTGCATCTCTAAAGACAGTTATAATCGTGTTTATCATCTGCAGGAGCAAACAACTTAATACCCATGGAAATTGCCCTTAAAATTGCTGACAAAATAAGAGCACATGAGAGGTTTTCTGCATATATTCTTATCCCAATGTGGCCAGAGGGAGCTCCTACAAGCGCACCTATACAGAGGATTCTCTTTTGGCAGGTAGGCATGATTTACTATTTGAGAAGAAAGAACTAAATACAGCATGTCATCAGTTACCAAATTAGCATGAGCTTGCATGTGAATTTGAATCAACCACCAGTTCCTCCTGAAATCTCTCATAGAACAAATAACTACGTTGTCGGGTCAACTCTACTTTTGTTCTCATCTCCACGTGATGCATTTTTGAAAATCCTTCAGGGAATTGTTTGATATTTATTCAGAAAAAAATTGCACCTGGATGTAACACATGAGGTGAATATGACAATTGCTGCGTATTTTTAACTAGTGTTACTGTTATCTGTTGCAGCATAAAACAATGCAAATGATGTATGAAACAATTTACAAGGCCTTGGTGGAGGTTGGACTGGAAAATACATATGAGCCACAAGACTATTTAAATTTCTTCTGCCTTGGCAATCGCGAGGCGTTAGATAGGGAGAATGGTGTGCAAAGCTCTACTCCTGGAAACACTCCTCAGGTTTGTCTTTTCGTAACTAGATGTTGACTATTTTGATGAGCTTTCTCTTTGGGAAACATCATGTTCTCGAAATAACATTCAATCGGTGAAACAGGCACGGAGTGAGAAGAGCAGACGCTTTATGATTTACATTCATTCTAAAGGAATTATAGTGGATGATGAATATGTAATACTGGGATCTGCGAACATCAATCAACGGTCCATGGAGGGCACCAGAGATACTGAGATAGCAATGGGAGCATATCAACCCAACCATACCTTGGCAAGGAAAAACTCTCGTTCACATGGGCAGGTAAACTAACTGATTGGACAGATTTTTTGCATTCATCAAACTTCAGGACCAGTACTTAAGTCCAAACGTATATTAACATCAATATACTGATTTGACAACATTTTTCAATTTGTTTTCATTCGGAAAGTTTTGAGATTTATGTTTCTTCTATAAACAGAAGCCTGCAAGACCAAAACAAATTTGATTTCAACTTTTCTCGTGTTCCTGAAGTCTTATCATTCCAATAACTGCAATTTTTTGGTTATTTTCTGTCGAGTGCAGGTCTATGGATATAGAATGTCACTATGGGCAGAGCACATAGGAGGGGTTGAGGAGTGTTTTGAGCAACCAGAGACTATTGAATGTGTGAGACGTGTAAGGTCCCTTGGTGAACAGAACTGGAGACAGTATGTAGCTGATGAGGTAACAGAAATGAAGGGTCACCTTCTGAAGTATCCAGTTGAAGTTGACAGAACAGGCAAGGTCAAGGCTCTCCATGGCAGTGAAAAATTCCCAGACGTTGATGGTAACATTCTAGGGTCTTTCATAGCCATTCAAGAAAATCTCACTATTTGAGCTCTCACTTAAGCATCACCAAGCCATAGTTGTTTTGCTTATTTTCTCAATCAAGATTCTTTTGCATGGAGTCTGATGGAATAGCACCGCTTGTTTTGTTTTCATTTTAGGCCAGTGTCTGGCTAGTTTCTCCCCCCCCCCTTCAATTTGTAAAATAGTAACAGCAAGATCCGAGCTTGAGGCCTGCCTCCTCCACTGCTTCTTCTGAACTAAATGTATATCGGCAAATATCGAGTTAGAACTTATTTCGGAATTTGCTCCGTCCTTCTCGACACCTCGACTTCTTTATATAGTAATTGATGATCGAGTTCGTTGGTTCACTTGTGCTCTTGTTTTTCATATCCACCTCGATAGAGAAATTACTTATGCTCTTGTTTTTCATTTTGATCTTCCACAATATTTTTATTAGAAGTTTAACTTAACAATTATTGCTCACTTTTAAACTCCGGAACAAGTAAATAACAATCATAACTAAATTGGTTTTTATTAATACAATTTTAATTTTCAGTTTTTTTTTTTTTAATCTATAATAACAACACCTGCTTAACTTATAATCATAACAAGACTAAACAGAGGTGTCATTGAAAACGTAAATTTTATAAATTTCAACATAACATAGTCAAAATCTAAAGTATGTTAACTCATTCCAACATTTCTAATTAAATAAAAGTTAAAATTTACATATTAATAAAGTATATTTATCAATTATATTTTATAAAATAAAAATTATTCCCGCTTACCTAAAAATTTCAAGTATAAAATAAAAATGGACAAGGATATCATTTATTTATCTCTCTTTCTCTCTCTCTCTCACAAACATATTTTTTTATATATATATTAATGTTTGTGTTCGGATCAATTTGTGCTCATCTCGATTAATTTTATAGGCCCTGAAGTTAACGATCATATAAGTTTCCAATGGTCTTAAATTTTATGGGACTCGAACTAATGATCTTTAAAAAGTAAATTTAGAACCTGGACAGTGAGAAATATTTAAAAAAATTGCATTTATAATTTTGTTGATTTCAAGATTTAAACTAAAAAAATAACAAATCTCGTTCCTTACCGGACAATCACCAGCAAATATATCTGTAAGCTAATATCTTCACTTCTTTCTTTCTACTTGCATGTTTTTCGTTGCGTTAAAAATGCTATTTGATTAAAATTTGATTTATTTAAATTATTATTTTTTAATATTTTTAATACTAATATAAAAAATTAATTTTAAAAATAAATAAATATGTTATTTTAGTATATTTCTAAATAAAAATCAAAAATAAATTTTAAAAAATAAACAAATATATTGTTTAAATATATTTCTAAAAAAATAAATTTAAAACACAATTTCTCACACACTCTTGAACAGTAAACATATTATATACCCCCACACACTCTTTCTCACGTACACAAATACACACACATTTGTGTAGTATCATCCCCAGATCCAAAATCATTCACGCTTCATCCATCCCTTCCTCTCCTCTCTCAAAAAAATGGGATTCGAATCTTCGAACGGCACAGCATCACCAAAACTGCTCAAATTCCTCATCTACGGACGTACTGGCTGGATCGGTGGACTCTTAGGCAAGCTTTGCCAATCCCAGGGCATCGACTTCACCTATGGTTCCGGTCGCCTTGAAAACCGACCCTCCCTCGAAGCCGACCTGGTTGCCGTTAATCCCACTCATGTTTTCAACGCTGCCGGCGTTACTGGCAGGCCTAACGTCGATTGGTGCGAATCCCATAAAGTCGAGACCATACGAACCAATGTGGTCGGCACACTGACGTTGGCTGACCTTTGCAGGGAGAAAGGTTTGGTCTTGATTAATTATGCTACGGGCTGTATCTTTGAGTATGATTCGAGCCATCCTCTCGGGTCGGGTATTGGGTTCAAGGAGGAGGATACTCCGAACTTTATCGGTTCTTTCTATTCCAAGACTAAGGCCATGGTATGGTAGTACTATATCTTTAAAGTTATGTTTTGTTGTACAATATGATGGTCTTTGTTTCTCTCTCTTTTTTTTATTAAGATGTGTTTAATTGGTGGCATTTGTAAGACAATGTGTTGGTTCTATGCATTTTGCTTTATGGATCTAATTAAATATATACTTGCTTAGTGGAGTAGGGTGAATCGCAGTTGTGCATGTAATGCATAGTGTTGGATCCAGTAGAGTAGTGTTAATTATATGCAATATTTGGTTGTTGTTAGAGATGTCATTAATCGGAATAAAATGCAAAATAAACTTAATCGTGTTCTTCTTCTTTTTCAATTTTTATTTGGAGCTAAGGAATTCTTTCGTGCATCTCTTTCGCTTTTTTATTTTCCAGTTTTTGCATTCTTGATTAGATGGAACATAGAAAACGATGTTAATGTCTGCAATGTGTTATAGATTTAATAGATTCTGATTTATGCTTCTTTTCTGATATTTGAAAGGTAGAGGATTTGCTCAGGAATTATGAAAATGTTTGCACATTGCGTGTCAGAATGCCCATTTCATCTGATTTAGCCAACCCTCGCAATTTCATCACAAAGATCACTCGATATGAGAAGGTAGTGGACATTCCAAACTCGATGACAATCTTGGATGAACTCCTTCCCATCTCCATCGAGATGGCAAAGAGAAACCTTACTGGGATCTATAACTTTACAAATCCTGGAGTGGTTAGTCACAATGAGATTTTAGAAATGTATCGGGATTACATTGACCCCGATTTCACATGGAAAAACTTCACTCTTGAGGAGCAAGCAAAGGTAATAGTTGCCCCAAGGAGCAACAATGAGCTTGATACTGCCAAATTGAAGCAGGAATTCCCTGAGCTCTTGCCAATAAAAGAGTCCCTTATCAAGTATGTCTTCAAGCCAAATCAGAAGACAGCTGCTGCTTGATGCCACCAAAGGGAAGTCATGGATGAACTGTTGTCCATTAAGAAGTTCTTCGTTATTTATGTGTTCAAGCCGAATGAAAATGTCACAGGTGCTTGAGTTTTTTACGTTTGGATATTTTTGGTGTTTTCCTTGTTTCCATATATTAAAAATTGCTCATGTGGGCTCATTTGATCTTTCCACCTTAGAGGTTCTTCTCAAATGACATGCATATTCCACCATTTGTATCTCTATCTTGTATTTGCAACTTGATGATGAATAAATTGGTTAGAGGTGAATTGATTTATCAAGTTATAAATATATTTTTGCAAGTTAATTTGTAATGTATGGCACAAGCTGCTTTGCCTTTAGTCGATTATGTTCTGATACTGGTTTTTGAAACTCTTTATGTGGTTTATCATTTCAACAAAATATTTGATTTTTACTACGAATCTTGATTAGTTGTCTTGTTTTCTCAATGTGAATTGTTAAAATGACTAAAAAGTCCCTTCCATCAAACCTTTTCTCTTGGTGGAGCATCTTAGACCCCGTTTCAAACCGTATTTTATTAAAATTATATTTTTTATTTGTTTAAAATTAAAAAAAATTATATAATTTTTGATATTTTAACAATGTTAAAAATAATTTTTAAAACATAAAAAAATTATTATTTTAATATATTTAAAAAAACACACTTTAAATCATACCCATTGGACCCAAATGTCGTAGCCTACCCTGCTGGCGTGTGAGGAAGGTGGAGGTATCGCAGCCGACATGAGTCAACCACACATTATACTTGATAAAAATTATTCATAAAAGCATTCAAAAGATTCGAGTCAAAGGATGCAGCTATATTTCAATCAAGCAGGGGCAGTACAAATTTGAAAAGCTAACTGCAAGGAACACAAACGTCAACATGAAAAATCATCAAAATGGATTTTAGTGTGTTAGTTGCGTCCAAGGATACCCGGTCTTGTACAAACGGAAGGCCCTCCGAATTTGTCTGTCTTCTGTGTCGTCATTGAGGAAGGGGGTATCCCGTGCTCATAACCAGGGAGGGTTGCTTACTCTGTTGATCTGATGTTGTTTAAGACTTTTGACTCTTATCTTCATCTCTGATTACTGTTTCCAGTAAGGGGAAACTGAAAGCAAAATCTTTACTGTAAAATGAATCGGCCATTATGGCACCAACACCATTAGCAATTACAACCCCAGAACCAGTCACCAAGGCATCACAGATAACAGTCTTCTGCTCCACTTTATAGGAATTCAGAGCTTCAAGAATGCAGGCATCTCCTCCCCA
>Ga0307518_10002475_pt1 | contig 13475 bp, 20 predicted proteins | sample 25_EM_MG_FD_203889 | JGI IMG/M metagenome (GOLD analysis project Ga0307518, IMG submission 203889) | Populus trichocarpa ectomycorrhiza microbial communities from riparian zone in the Pacific Northwest, United States - 25_EM | ecosystem: Host-associated > Plants > Roots > Unclassified | place...
TAATATGAAGATCAAATCTTTCCCTTTTTTTTTCAATTTGAAAACCCATCACCTACAAACAAATCAACACCCCCTTTTGACTTGAAGACGTAACAATACAAGCAAAATGCAGCATCTTTGGCTATGCTGTACTCTAACCGTGTTGAGTATGCACCAAACCAAGACGAATTAAAATGTCATAGTGTTGATATATTCCCAAATTGTTTTTGAGGAAAATCACAACGTGAAGGTTGACAAGGACCCTTTTGTAGATAAGCTCTTCAGATTGTATCCCTTTCATTTACATGGTATTCATAAATTGGTCTTTTTAAGCCAGGGTCAGCAAGGAGAGTGTTGAGGTTGATTTCAATATGACTTTTCTTTGAACTGGATTGAGTTACATGACTTGAAGCTTTGAATGAGTCTTTATCCTCAAGGGATTTACGCTTAAAATACTTGTCTAGTGACACGTTAATTTAATTGATGAACTTGCTGGCTTTTTTTTATCATCATTAATGTCTACATAATAATTAACACAACTACATAATAATTCGTTGTTAAACAAAAGTCAGTTGAGTTACACAATAATTCTAAATCTTTCATATGAAATTCATAGAAAAATACATATCAATTCATCAAAACTCGTTTCAATTCATATCTATATGCATATAATAAGTATGTTGATTAAATTAACCTAATCATTTCTAGACACACACAAAAAAACTGTATGAACTCACTAAGTCAAATATGTGAAACAAGTTTTAATACTACTCTAGTTTCAAATAAGAGAAAATACCGAGAGAGAAAAAGTGTAGCTTATGAGATTTAAATCCATGCCCTCTCCTAACTCCAAGTATCTCATTAACAACTAATTTACAAACAAATATGTGATATATAATGACAATCAATATATTATAGTTTGATTTATCACCATAATTAATCTATGATTATAGTGAATTAAGAGACCTTAGTTAAATTTAAATCAAGCTCTAATCCAGGTTGGACTACCATGCTAAAAACAAAATGAAAAACCATATTGTTTGCCTAGTGTCTGTGTAAGAGGAACATTGCTTGAAAAACATGCTTTCTACTTGATATTTAACTTACAAACAAATCATGTGAAAATGTTAAATTTCAATAAACTACTCTGCCAATGCAAGAGATGCCAAGAATAGTGGTTTTGTATGAACATTAATTTATTCCTTTATAATAAGAAAAGAAACATTTAATTGATTAAGTTAGTAGATTCCAACATTTATTTTGAACATATTTGAACATATTCATATCAAAACCCCTAAATTATCATAAACCCTAATATTTTTAATAACTAATTATAAAAGAATAAAATTAAAATTAGACAATGAAACAAATAGAAAAGATGAAGGAAATTTACCTAAAGTATAAAGTAAAAGAGGTTACTTGCTTAACTGGACTTGAAGAGAAATTTGCATAAGGGAGAGAGGCAAGGAACAACAGCTCAAAAGGAAAAAAGGGCACTCGGTCGGTTAGTTAGTAGAAGAAAAAGAAAGAAAAGGGAAAAGTTTGGGGTAATGAGACATACCCCTCACCAAACTATTATATTAATATTTTAATATAAAAAATATTTTAAAAAAAATTAAGGGGGCAACTGCTCCTTTTTGCCCCTATGCGGCTTCGCCACTGCTTGTGCTTTAGAATGCATTTTTGTTGGGTTATTTATAGTCAGTTTCCATGCATAGTTACTTAATTTCCAACCAAAAGTGCCATAGAGGCATATATTTAGAGGACTAACTATCTTTTCTAGCCCTTCTCTATTGTTTGCAACAAGACATAGCACGATCGACATTCGTATAATTGGAAAAACAACATTTACTGATTTGCACCATTGGTATAGGTAGTTTCTAGCTAATTGGCGAAAATTTTCAAGTTAAAAGTAGTAAAATAAGCATGCATACTCCTCCTAGAAGACTCCAATGAAACTTAATTGTGCCTATTGCAAATGTTCTTCATTGAGTTTCGAAGACTTCCACAGATATTGTTTAGATTTCTTAATCATTCGCCTCCAAGCAGTAAGCTTGTGTGGGTATTTTCCTAAATAAATCTTGCTCCAAGTAGAGATGTAGAGTATATTTGCCCATGCTTTGCTGCAAGCTAATTTTTTTAACATAAAAATAATAATAATGCGCAAGCGTTTACATTATATTTCTTGACACCATGAAAAAATTATAATCGCCAATCAAACATTTTATATATGTATTTAACTAAATAAATCGAGAGTAATTTGTAATAATAAATTAAAAAAAGTTATTAACAGTAATTATAGATTAAATTGAAAAATTGAGAGATAGATAACTATTAATGATGTGAACCTCATGATCATATGGTCACACAACTTATAATCAATGTTGAGATATGATCTCAGAAAGTCAAAAGAGATCTGATAGGAGTGTGACATAATGAAAACATGTCTCAAGACATCAACACTATTAGAATGAAGTCGAATGATACCTCGAAACTAGTTAATCTTTGATAAGTTATAATCAGTTCATTTAAGAACCAAAGAATGCAAGAATCTCTCACACACATTAAAACTGAAAAGTTTAAAAGTATTATTCATCAAAGGTGCTGAAATTTAGGTTTAACATATGTTTAAATAGTTCTAAAAAATTAACCCTAATGAATCTACCCTTGTAGGCTGAATTGACCCACCTACAGAAATTAACCTAAAACCTTTACTAGTAAGCCCAAATCCTGATCCAAACAAGCCTCGGATCTTAGCTGAAATCCAAAGTATTAAGCTTAAACATAGAAATAATAAATGAAAACAACAAGTCTGGATAATAGCTTGTTGATACTGCATATAATAGAAAGAAAAACAAGATAAAATATCTTAATTCCTTAGCTTAAATAACCTTTAGCCGAGATCCACATTCCTAAATACTCTAGGATTGGTTAGCCAACTTTTAAAGTCCTTTAGATTCTAGAAAATTTGATTTGAATAGGAATTTAATTGCTGAAATGTACTTTCCTTGTAGGACTAGGATTTCCCTTTAGAATATGAAAAACATTCTTAGAAATTAATTCCTCTTGTAGCCACCCATTCACATTCCTTTCTTGACTAGAAGAATCAAATCTTTAGCATTAAATAATCCTTCCAAGTTTAGGATTCATATCTAAATGCTCCTTTAGTTTCCTTGCATTACTAGAAAACTTTCTTCTTTGTTGCTAAATATTCTCTTAAATAATAGGGACAATAATGAATGAATCTCTTTCAATTTTAGGAGAATATTTCACTGATCTTTGTAAGAAAAGGATCTCTACATCTTAATTAGCCCAAGCCAATTTTGAACCCCATGTAGCCCAAACTCATACTCATTAATATAACCCTAATCAGACCTGATACAAGCTCCTAACAAGCTTAATTTGTTACCTAAATCAGACCCATACATGGGCTGACCTAATTTGGTCAAATGAACCATTAAAGAGATTGGACCGAAACCCATCATCATACACAAACCAAGGCTAGCTAAAACTATCCCATGCCCAAAACCCATCATGGCCGAATGGAACACAAGCTAAATCCCAAGGAAAAAGACAATCTTGATCGAATTGCCTCCCTATCAAACCTAAGCACAAAACCAAAGCCCATCATGTGAAATTCATGGTTGAACCGCATCAATTAAGATATACAACTCGCAACAAACTTGATTGTGTCTATGTAGACATAATTTTGAGCACTTGAAATTAGATAAGCACATATGTACAAATATTTGATTTTATTAAATATATGATTGATTACAATCTCTATTTAAAATATTCTTACAAAAAGAATAAACAATCCTCTGATTTTTCCTTTGGATTTGATAAATAGTGACTTGATTTATTTGTGAAATCAAGTCAAGATTTGTGATTTGTAAGAACATGAATTTAGACGTGTATTATGAAGTGAGATTTGATACTTTGAAGAGTACCTTTGATTTGTCTTTAAAGTGTTGTTGAAGAACTCTAATGAGAAGCTTTTAGGTTTGATCTAGTAGAACCTCATTTTTTGTATACTTCAAGCATAGATGAAAGAGACTTGAGAGCTTGTCTTGAAGAAAATTTGTATCTCTAAGAATCCTCATTTTTTTTTTCTAAGTTGAGGCCCTCTATTTATAGAGATTTGTAGGAGATCTGATGTTTTTTTTCAATGCCACATGATATGATTTTATTAGTTGATCTTTATTGATGAAATTTTGCATTTATGACAAGATATCTTGAATATTTCATCCCATATATCAATCTTTCATTGACCAATAAATATATGAAGGCTCATTTATTTTTCATGTCAAAATATTTTTATTTTATTTTATCCTTTCATGTAAAAGTAAAATAAAAATAACACAGGTGAAATTTGATTGGTAGAAAATTTTGGTTTCTAGAAATCCTCCCTTGAGACAAGTTCACTTACATTTGAAAATAAGTGGGCATGTCTTGAAAATATAGTTGAGAGAGTTTTATACTTTAAATATATTTTTGACTAAAATTTGATTTGATCATATTAAATTTTCATAATAAATAGATATATTTTATTATGAAAATAAAATAAAATAGTTAAAATTGGAAATTTATAGAACAATTTTGATTGATATTTATGAAATCAAATAATAAAATTAAATCTCAGTATCTCATTTAGAACAATTATATATTTTAGGGATCAAATAAAATTTATTTCTATGCATGAATAATAACTTTGACTTAGCCTATAAGAATTTGTTTTTCACTAGAAGCGATTATTATGACATCTTGTTTTGAAGGTATTATTATCTTGAATTTAATGGTGCGATTCATTCATAATTCCTGCTAGCGGTTATTGAGTTATCATATTAAAGATTTTGATTCTTTTTCTTTCTTTTCTCTTAATATGCTTGCACTCATATTCTTTGATGATTTATTTCCTTCATTCCAGTTCAAGCATTCTTTACCTTAAAACTGCGCGTACAGTATAATTTATTTTTGAACATTGTCGTAGAGAACTTGGCACAAACTGACTTTGCTTATAGGAATTTTTTTTTTTGTCTTGGTTACCGTGCCTCCATCCTTTGTTAATGTCCTCATTTCCTAAATGAATTGCTGAGAGAGAGGGGAAAGAAATAAGTGCAGAACCCACTTTGTATTATAGAACAAGAATTATTGCCTTTCGCTATGACTTGAACATGAAAGATTTTAACTTCCCATGTACTTGTTTCAGAAGACGAAAAGTACCTTGCACAGCCGACCTTTCTATCACAAAATAGGAGGGTTTTTCTTCTTCTTTTGTAATCAGGCTAGGGTCCCTGGTGTGGCTATAAAAGACCATTAAATTACCTTTCTTTCTGCCGTAAATAGCACAACCTTTTCTTCTTCCTTGACCGTCAGCACGGCCTCCACCAGATAGATGGTATCCATAGCTCTTTAGCAGGTATGTATGCCTCCATTCATCATTTGTTTTAATACAACTGAACGTTTGTTTTTTTGAAGATTTTAAACAAGAAGGAAGATGCCCACCCTATTTGTGCTATCTTCGTATCTCCAGTTATGTGTGTGGCTGTTCACTGCTAGGTGGCATCGAACCTTCCAAAGCTCATTGAAGGTCTGAGGCGGTTGGCCAAGTCTGCTCCCATGGTTGACTGTTCCATCGAGGGATCTACTTTGCTGGAAACCAAACCATCACTTGTAGCTATTTCAATGTCTTTTTCATCACCAACCAAGTCTTTATCAATGTTAATAGCATCAAATTTATGGCTATCAATGTCAACTACAGCAGAGTTGTGACCCTTAATGCCAACTGCATCAGATCCAATGCCATCAAACTTCTCATCGGTCCCATTCGGCACAAACCTTTAAGGATCAAACAATGCTAATAACATATTGTTTTTCTGTTTTTATGTCCTTGCAGATTTTGCTTCAGCAAGCCTTGCCCCCCTGGTGATCATAATAATATTTTTCATGGCCCACTTTTATCTTCCCATTGAATTAACACGAAGCTACTGCAGCAGTAGCAACGGAATCAACAAATCCTTCGGGCTTTAGAAGCAGCAACAATTTGCAGTTGTAGCTGCAGCTTCCACTCATAGTAAAACACTAGCAACTAGTAAAGGAAATGTTTATTCAGATCATATTTCATCATCATCATCATTTATAGCCACCAAGTTCCCTAATGCATTTTCTGAATTTCCTCAAAATCTTGTTCAAAGCAGCAGTAGCCCAGCTCACTCTCCTCAGTGGAAAAGTTCCGTGAGGATCACAACCTCTCAAGTTCTTTCTTCGTCTCTAGCCTCATCTTTATTGACCCTCAAAAACCTTCCCCAACAGCAAGGCAAAACCCAACAAGGTAACACTCAGATATCTTTTGCAGCTAGCCAATAATCATATGCTTCTCCACAAGGGCAACCGAATCTCAGTAGTAACCAATCCTCGTCTCTTCCAGTGGTGATCGGATCCCCCCACAACCTTAATTTTCTAAAAGTGCAGGTGGAAGCCCAAGGACATCCAATTGCATAAGTAACAAAGGCAGCTAATCATCTCAGCAATCCAAGAACTCTGTCTCCGTGCCTGAGCAAAATTCGTCTCCATTTGGTGGAAGAAATATTCTGTCAATCCTTGGTTATCCTCACAACTCTTCTTCATCATCATCAGCAGCAGCAGTTAACAAAGCATGCACTTCAGCAGGCTCAACTAATCTACACTAATGCTTTTTATGCAAGCTCAAGCTTAAGCTCAACATGTGGCAAATTCAACAAACGTTGCATCAGAAACTAGTGGGTTTTACCTGCAAAGACACCGCAGTGAGTATAAACATTTTATCTGCAACCGTTGCATCAGCAGTTTGTGCCTTCTTTGCACCTTCAGCTTCTCTTTAGATCCTATCAGCCCATCGCATCATTTTATCCATGTCCTCTAGTGATAAAGATGATATGGCCTGTTGAGCTTTTGCTACATCTTCTTGAGAGTTTTATTCCAAGTTGCTCACTCATGTTAGCCATCATCTCTGTGCTCATATTCTTCATCATTGACGTGAACATCTGCTGCATAGCTGGATCTTTCATTTGGTCTCTCATTTGTTCTTGCATATCAAAAGATGAGGCAGGAAAGCTTGATGAACTAGTTCCACTGATGCCATTATTCCTATTAACTGCAAAATTTCCTCGAGTTTCTGTTGGTTTTGCCCCAGCACCCGGACCTGATCCATCAGTGTTTAAAGTTGAAGATAGCCGGAACTGAACCGTTTCCTCTCGAAGAAGATGCCATTTCAAACATTTTCTGAAGCTCTTCTGGTGACATCTTACTCATCATATCACTTGCTGTTTTGAGCATGTCTGGCATCACATTTGGAGGAACCTTACTAGATTTAAAGCCATTAAAACTGCTATATGAAGATCCACCCACAGTAAAAAGAAGTTGCCACTTGGAATGAGAAAGCCATTTCAAGCATTCTTTGAAGCTCTTCAGGTCATCTTGCTGATCATATTTGAGGTAGTTTTAAACATGTCGGGAGACATCTCTCCAGCTTTTGCCCCGTTTTGAAACAGGAAAGATCTTGACATCTCCTAAAAATTTGTGCAGGTGACCGACCTATAGCAATATTTAAGCTGTCTTTTGGTCGAGATGATATACCAATTTGTTCTCTTATGCACAGCAGCAGCTCAACGACTAGAAGGCAACCCTTTTTGTTGTTCTTGCTGTGACAATGAAGGTTCTTGAAGTTGAATATCAATTAGGATTTAGGCTAATAAAATTTAAAGTTGGTAAGAATTTGAATATTAACTAAAGAAAGAATCCTAGTTAATATAGAAATTTTTAATGAAGAAGGATTTATAATAAACTAGTTTATTAGAATTTTTATTTAATTAGAATGTAACATTTCTTATTAGATTAGGATTTCCTTTGAATAGTTTAATTTCTTGATTATCTAGGACTTAAGGTCTATAAATAGACTTGTAATCTTAAGCATTATACACAAGTATAGAGAGATAAAGAAAAGTTATAAAGGTGTATCTTTTGAGAAAACTCTTAATAAAATATCATTCCTCTCATTCTTTTTATTCTTTAGCTTTGTTCTTATAAATTAGCTACCACACCCTATCCTTCTTTTTCAACAAGTGATATCAAATCTTAGGTTTGATTATTTAACATGGCCAATTCAAAATTGCAATTTCCGTGTCCTAGGTTGACAAAGAACAACTATTAAACTTAGTGTATTCGAGTAAAAGCTTGGCTAGGTTTCCAAGATGTATGAGAGACAGTTGAAAAAGGCTTTGAGGAGCCTATAGATGGAGCAATGTTGACTTCAAGTCAAAGGGAGGTTGTGCAAAAGGCATGAAGGAAGGATCAACTAGCACTAACAATCATCCACCAATGTTTGAATGACACCACTTTTGAGATAGTGGCCAACACAACTACCGCCAAGCAAGCATGAGAAGTTTTGTAAGAATCAAACCAAGGAGCTGACAATGTGAGAAAGATATGTCTACAAAAACTACATGGTAACTTTAAAAAGTTACATATGCTTGAATAAGAGAATATTTCAGAATACTTTGCAAAAGTATTGACCATATACAATCAAATGAAGACATATGAGGAGATGATCGAAGAGACACTTGTGGTAGAGAAGATCTTATGTTCGCTGCAAAAGAAGTTCTATTATGTGGTGGTCGCGATAAAGGAGTCATAAAATATGGATTTTCTTTCAATACAAGGTCTTATGGGAAAATTACAAGCCCATGAGGAAAGAGTCAATGAGATTCAAGAGGATGTGAGTGCACAAGCACTTTTTTCAAAGCAAGATGGTTCTGGATATTCCCAAGGAGGAGGAGGAAAATGAAGATTTGGAAGAGGAGGCCGAGGAAGCCTCAACAGATCAAATGGTCGACTGAATGAAGGGAACCAGTCAACCGGTTTAACTGGCAGTAACAATTCGAGATCCAGATTTGACAACAGGTTTGACAAATCAAAAGTTAAATGCTATAATTGTCAAAAGACAGGTCATTATGTTAGGGACTGCTGGAGTTCAACCAAAAGGGTTGAGGAGAATGCAAATCTTGTGATAAAGAAGAGAAGGAAGCCACTACTATTAATGCATAATAAGAGAATGCAAGACAAAGAGAACATGTGGTACCTAGATAATAGAGCCAATAATCACATGTGTGAAGATAAAAATAAGTTCATGGAGCTTGATGAAGCAATTAGAGGTAATGTCACCTTTGCAGATCATTTAAAGGTTGCCATCAAAGGAAAATGTACGATTTTGATTAAATTGAAAGATGGAAGTCATCAATTTATTGGTGATGTCTATTATATACCAACAGTGAAAAGCAACATATTGAGCTTAGGACAATTGTTGGAGAATAGATATGAGATTAAGATGAAAGATCGTACTTTGACATTACTTGACACTAAATGAGATATGATTGCAAAGGTAGCCATGACAAAGAATAGAATGTTCTTACTAAATATAGAGACGGACATGCCTAAATGCCTAAATGCATATGTGAAAGATGAAACTTGGCTTTGGCATATAAGACTTGGGCATGTAAACGTTGATAGCTTGAAGATGATGGCACAAAAGGAGATGTTGAAGGGTCTACCATCCATTATATATCCAAATCAGTTGTGTGAAGGATGTTTAATGGGCAAGTAATTTTGCAAGAGTTTTCCAAAGGAGTCTACATCAAGAGCAAATAAACCCCTATAAAAAATACATGCCGATGTTTGTGGTCCTATCAAACCATGTTCGTTTGGTAAATATTTATATTTTCTACTTTTTATTGATGATTATAGTAGAAAGACTTGGGTATATTTCTTAAAAGGAAAGTCTAATGTGTTTAGTTGTTTTAAAAAGTTTAAAATATTAGTTGAAAAGGAAAGTGATTATTCTATAAAATCACTTAGGACATATAGGGAGGGTGAATTTTGTTCAAATGATTTTAATGAGTTTTGTGAAGATCATGGTATAAAGAGACTCCTGATGATGCTTAGATCCCCACAACAAAATGGTGTGGTAGAGAGAAAGAATAGAATCATCAACATGGCGAGAAACATACTCGAAACCAAGAAAATGCCTAAAAAGTTTTGGAATGAAGCTATAGATTGTGCTATCTACTTGTCAAATAGATGTCATATTAAAAGCTTGAATGACATAACTCCACAAGAAGCATAGAGTAGAAAAAAGCCAAGTGTCTTTAACTTGAAAGTTTTTGGGAGCATTGGTTATGTGCATGTAGATGATCAAGTAAAGACCAAGCTAGATGACAAAAGCAAAAAGATGATCTTTATGGCTTATGACCAAAAGTCTAAAGGATAAAAGCTTTACAACCCTAATGAAGGAAATATGGTAATTAGTAAAGATGTTGAGTTCAATAAAGAAGGAGCATGGGATTGGAAGGTAAATGATGGTGAGAAATATGACTTCATACCGATTCTTGATGAAGAGGAGGAAATATATGAAGATCATCAAGAACCTATAGTCACACCTCCACAAACACCAATGAGCTCAACTTCTTCTTCTTCTTCTAATGAAAACTCAAGTAGTGGCACTCCACCAAGTCTACCAAGAAAGATGAGGAGCTTTGATGACTTATATGAGGTAACTAATCCTATTGATGATGTAACACTATATTGTCATCTTGCTAAATGTGATACTGTAGTGTTTGAAGAAGCAATAAAGGATGCAAAATGAAGAATTGCTATGGATGAGGAGATTGCATCAATTGAGAAGAATGACACATGAAGATTGGTTCATAAACCAAATGAAAATAAGTCAATAGGTGTCAAGTGAATCTATAAAGAAAAGAAGAGCGTTAAAGGAGAGGTTGAGAGATACAAGGCACAATTAGTGGCAAAAGGCTATAGTCAAAAGCATGGGATTGACTATGAAGAGGTTTTTGCTCCTATTGATAGATTGGAGATTGTCGCACGTCCCCACACGACATCTATGGTGATTTTTGTAAGTTTGCTTGTTCTTTGGGAGTCACCACCTAGTATTTCATTAAGAGGTTACTAGGAAACCTGAGTGTACTGGTCTTGTTAGAGATTCATGGGTGAGGAACTAGTTGTGACTAGGGAAGGTATTAGCACCCCTAGCGCACCCTACCTGAGGTAAGCTGCTTTGTGGTTTTGATATGTTAAAGAAGTTTAAAGATTTTGTCTTTTCATCGGATATCAGGAATACGACTTATATTAAAGTTTTTAATCCTTAACCGTGAGCAAATCAAAACATTAAATTCTTCTTTTGTCTTTGTGTTCTTATCATAAAAAAACATCATTAAAAAAAATACAAAAACACATTCTCTTTTACTATGTTTTACACATACACCCATGATTACATGTTACAACATAACAGAAATTAAAAATTCAAAATGAATGAAACAACATTAATCTAAATATACACATCAACGTCTGGAAATTACAAAAAGAAGAAACCTCGAGAATAGTGCTGGAAGGTTTTTGGACACGGGAACAGTGGCGGCACATCTTCTCTACGCGCAGCCACCACTGACGGCTCGTGAACCCACGCGCCCCCATAGAGAAAGTCCAAGCAAATAGGGGGATCTCGAATGGTTTCCTCATTTCTTTCCTTCCCTGCTGGCGGTGAAGATCACTATCATGTGTAACAAGAGAAAAACGCACAAACAACAGTTGATTTTAAGTTTTTTTTTTTATCCAGATTTGCTCTCGGGTCTGGTTTGTTGTTCTTTCCTTCTTCTTCAAGCGGCAGATCTGGCAGCTGAGGAAGGGGACGATGTTTGTGTGGGAGGAGCTGGAGGAAGACGGCGGACAAATCTGGGTCTGTGGGCGTTGCTGTGTTCGGGCTGGTCTTGGGTTGGTGTCAGCTAAGAGGCTTCGATGGAAGCCGGTCAGTGCAGATGAGGGAAGCTCCATTGTGGTCGACGGCGAGGGAATAGATGGGGATCTGTGGGCTGCTAGATCTCCGGCGGTGAGGACGGTGCTGAGAGGAGAGTGAGGGGGCTGTCTTGACTAGTCTGAAGAGGCTAGTGTGTAGGGAAATGGGGAGCAAGTTGAGCTGACTGGAGAGGGAAGATGGAGGTTGTGGCCGAGCGTGTGTGGGGAAGAGTTAGGGAAAAGGGGAAAATGGTTTTGTTTTTATGTGTAAGACAGGTCCGGGTTAATGAATGGGGGGAGGGGTTGCAACGAGGGAGAAAATGAGAGGGGGAAGGTCTGTGTGCAGGGAGAGGTTACTGGCTCAGGTAGGAGGTGCCGAAAATGGCAGGGGGGGACAGGGGCGGCTGCCTTGGTTCTCTGGTTTTTCAAAAGGGAGGGGGTGGCGGCTTTCTGCAGAGATGGGTTTAGGTTTAGGTTTTCTTTTTTGGTATTTCCCCCCGGTCTCTCAAAATTGCCCCTTCTGGTATGTGTTGGTTTAGTGGTATTTATAGGAGAAGTGTGGTTGGGTCCCCAAACTTGGTCCCTTAACTTTTCTTTTCTTTTTGCAAATTTGATTTTTCTTGTTTTTTGTATTTTTTTTAAAAATGAGCAATATCAATATCAACTCAATGAGGAAAGTCAATGATTTTAAAAATGAAGTGTGAAAATTCGAACGCGTTCAAAAGACCTTTGAAAATTTAAATTCTTTTGAGACTGCTGAAAATGCTAAAAACGATGCAAATATATTTAAAAAACATATTTTTTTTTATTTTCGTTGTTTTTCGCTATTTTTGGATTTTTGAAATTTTTTATAAAAAAGATAGGTCAAAAATTGGGTAGCAACAAAGATCATTCGATTAATCATTGCCACTACTGCCCAACATAGATGGAGAATCTATCAAATGGATGTCAAATCAGCCTTTCTTAATGGTTTTCTTGAAGAAGAGATCTACATTGAGCAACCTATGAGTTATGAAGTAAAGGGACACGAAGATAATATTTTAAAGTTAAATAAAGCCTTGTATGGATTAAAGCAAGCTCCAAGGGCTTGGTATAGTCGTATTGATGGCTATTTCCTAAAAAAATAGATTTGTTAAGTGCCCCCATGAATATGCTATCTATGTAAAGATAAAAAAAAGTGGTGATACAATTATTATATGTTTGTATATGAATGACTTAATCTTTACAGGAAATAATCCAAAGATGTTTGGAGACTTCAAGGAAGCAATGATCAAGGAGTTTGAGATGACAGATATTGGTCTCATGTCCTACTACTTAGGGATTGAGATCAAACAAGGAGAAGATGGAATCTTTGTGAATCAAGAGAAGTTTACAAGGGGGATTGTCAAGAAATTCAAAATGGAGGATTGTGCAAAAGTGAATACTCTAGTCGAGTGTGGAGTGAAGATGTCAAAGAATAATGAAGGGGAGAAGATAAACTTTACAACATTCAAGAACTTAGTTGGGAGTTTGAGATATTTGACATACACTCATCGAGATATTCTTTATCGAGTAAGACTTGTGAGTAGGTTTATGGAGACACTAACTATGACTCACTTCAAAGCCTTGAAACGAATTCTATGATATATCAAAGGTACCGTAGATTTTGGCTTATTCTA
>Ga0307518_10002476_pt1 | contig 13470 bp, 6 predicted proteins | sample 25_EM_MG_FD_203889 | JGI IMG/M metagenome (GOLD analysis project Ga0307518, IMG submission 203889) | Populus trichocarpa ectomycorrhiza microbial communities from riparian zone in the Pacific Northwest, United States - 25_EM | ecosystem: Host-associated > Plants > Roots > Unclassified | place...
AAAAAAACCATGTTTTTTCAATGTGGGATAAAAAATCTTTTGGTTTAAATACTTCAACTTAAAAGGATAACATGGTATATTTTCAATGTGGGATTTGAAGCCCTTTCATATATATACTCTATGTTCCCATGAAAAAAACCATGTTTTTTCAATGTGGGATTTGAAACCCATTAGTATATATACTTTATGTTCCCAAGAAAAAAATCATGTTTTTTCAATGTGAGATAAAAAACCTTTTGGTTTAAATACTTCAACTTAAAAGGATAATATATTATCTTTTTAATGTGGGATTTAAAACCCTTTCATATATATACTCTATGTTCCCATGAAAAAAGTTATGTTTTTTCAATGTGGGATTTGAAACCCATTAGTATATATACTCTATGTTTCCAAGAAAAAAGTTATATTTTTTCAATGTGGGATAAAAAACGTTTTTAGTTTAAATACTTTAACTAAAAAGCTTAACATAATATCTTTTTAATGTAGGATAAAAAACTTTTTAAAATATTCTTTTAAACTTCATAATATGAATAATCTATATTTACATGGATTTTTTCATATGAAATATTAAAACTTTAATTTTTTTTTTTAATTTTTCCGGGTTAATCCGGGTTGACCCGAGTTGACCTGGGTTGACCCATGAAACCCGGGACCTGGTCCCTTAGCCAAGTCAACCCCCGGGCCGGGTTTAATAACTATGGTTAAGATAACCTTTTCTTGGAAAGAATACGGTAAATGTGATTTTTATCTTCCTGTAAGCATAATCAACCATTCACTTAGATCTTTGAAACCAATGTATATTATAAGACACTTAGTCACCTTAAAAAACTAGGTGGTGACTCTATTTTTAAAATTTCCTTTAATTTTGGAGGTTTCATTTCATGTCAAGTGCGACACAATAAAATGTTAGAAAATATATTCATTTGTTGAGAACAAAAATGAATTTTTCCCAAAAAAAAAGACATCAAGATTACAATTTGTTTTTAAAAATCAAAACCATAATTTGTAATGAATCATCTTAATATTTTATATTTATGATAATCTAATTGTAGAATATTAATTTTGTTTCACACAGATTAAGAATTATCACGAAAAAGTTACATTGTTAACTAAAACAATTTTTTATATTAGATTTATAATAAATGATAGATTTATGACACTGATATGTTATTCATGGTTTTTTTATTTGAAAAACCGTTAAAAACTTGTATTGAAAAACTGTAGAGAACCTAAAAAATGTGTTTTTCAAACTTAGTATGAATTTGAAAAACTAGAAAACTAGTTTTCTAATTTTCTAGATGGAGAACTATTGCATTTGAATAGGAAGTTTTAGTTTTTCTTGACTATTTTTAAATAAGAAATTCTAGTTTTTTCAAAAAATTAAAGTATTAATTTATTTCTAAATAGCTCCAAATCATCTAAGTTATTTTTATATAAAAGACTAAATTATTAAGAACAAAACACATTATTTATTTTTGAAAAAATGATTCAATATCTTACTTATCTTTTCTGAGTGGTTTTTAAGAATAATACTCCCATAAAAAAATTAAAAAATTAGCATAAGTCGAGAAAGTTTATGGAAAATAGTATATTTTAATAGGTTACACTTGTTCTAACAAAGTAACTCATTGAGCTGAAAAATTAAGCCATAACCCAGATCCAAACTCTAAACCCTAACTAAACCCGAAATCCAAATTTTAACTCTAACTAAACTCCAAACACTAAGCTATAAATCCAAACCCTAAAACAAATCTCAAATCCAAATCCAAAACAAAACCATAAACATCTTTAAATTTAAATCTTAAACCCTAAACTTTATCCCAAACCTGTAAAACAATAATTGATCACATAACTATTTTTTAGTTCTTTTACTTATATTAAAGTCATTTCCACAATCTCCTAAACATTTATACTCCAATCAATTTTTTCTATCACTTTCTCTTTCTTTTTCCTAACATGTTATACAAGTTTTAAAATGTTCTATTATTCAAGTGATTATTTGGATAAAAATGTAACCTAACCTGTAAAGTGATAATTGGTTTAATATTCTCTCTTAATATAATTCTTTCACTCAATCATGTTGTCTTTATTCACCTGAAAATGTCTTGTTTTGAATTCTAAACAACTTAATTATGAAAATTCAAAATATATTCAACAATAACAATTTGTCAAATTAGCAAGTCTATAAAACTAGCAAGACTAAAACAATAACAATTTCATCATTTCGCTCAACTATGTTGCCTTCATTCACCTAGAAATGTTTATTTTGAAATTCTAAACAACTTAATTATGAAAATTCAAAAATACATAACAATAATAATATCTCAAAGTGGAAAGTCTAAAAAATTATTAAAGTAGAACTAAATAAAAGTAAAATAAATACAAACTCACAATTTAAAAAATAACAAAACAACATTTAATATCTACATTACCCAACTCTATCTACGCCAATTGCTTAATGATGAGCCAACTTCATTGACATTATATTATGGGTATGTCCTCATCTTTGAGTGTTGTACTCATTTGTACCACCTCGTGTTTGAGTGGCCTTTTCCTTATCTAAGACATCAAATAAACGTGAATCCTCCAACCATAATTACTCTCTAATTGGATAAAATTTCTAATTATTGCTATTAGTCCCAAAATTCAATTTAAAACCCTAATTTATATAATTTATACCTAATTGATGTAATTCTTAGCATCAATTATCTCAAATTATATCTAATTGCATTGCTTCAAACCTAATTGATCTCAATTGAACTAAACTTTAACATAACAATATCAACACAAATGATTATCAATTAAACCTTAACATAATCATAAAATAACAAATAAACCTATAAAATTAAGAGTGAGGAACGAGATAGAGTGTTTACCTTAATTTGTTGAAGAGGAAGTGGTGGCAGTGATAGTGGTGGCAAAGCCATAATGGTAAAGGGTGAATGAGAGGGAGGGGGCGATGGTTTTGAGTAAAAAAACAAAGAAGACAATAAGAGAAAAAGATGACAAGATAGAGAAAATATAAATTGAAAAATAGCATAGATTGATTATAAAGAGGGAGGGCAAGATCACCAATGGTGACTAAGGGAGAAGGGATTTTTTTGCATAAGGGAAAGAAGAGAAATGGAGAAAAATATGTAGGGTTATTATTTTTTTAGGTTGCAATGTTTGGGCAAATCAAATTGCACTACCTCATTAATTGTATTCTTAGGAACAACACAATCAATTAAGTTAAGTTGTTAGGAACAACATAACCCATTAAGGTATGCTATTTTCCAAAAACTTTTTCAACCTGTGCTATTTTTCTAATATTTTTGTAGGAAAGTGTTATTTTGGGAAAACACAAAGCTTTCCAAGTTTAGTTTGCTTGGTAAATGGAAATGATTTTTTTTAACAAAAAAGGTATAAAAATTGTTGATTTTTATGCAAACACCAGTATGGATGTGGTTAATTGATGATATATTTAAAACTCAATAAATTAAGAAATTTATTGATTTTTTTAATAAAACATATAAAAATCAACAATTCATTATATTTTTGTTTCGAAAACCAAACAAAGTGGTTTAGACAATTATTTTCGTATTGTTGGTTTTACTTTTTTCAAAAAATAAAAATAATAATCAAATGATTGGATTGTTGTGTTTATTTTTAACAATTTCAAAAGATAATTAAAAAAACAATAAAAATAGATTATTTAATATTACATTATCAATATTATCATTATCATACCATGACAAACACCACCAATATCATCCAAATTTCATAACCATGACCGCCATAAATTTTATAATTCAGTTATTAAACCACAACTTTAATAACTTTAATAGTCAATTATTAACAACCACCTTTTATTTTAATATTATCACCATTATTATTAACTCTACTATTACAATAGCTTTATAACCTTTATAGAAATATTTAGATTTTTTACCATTAACTATTTTATTATTTACTTACAATAATTATAACTATTTATTAATAAAATAACAATTATTATTAATTTAATATTACTATAATTATCATCATTATTATTAATATCATATAAATCATTATTATATTACTAAAATCACCACCACAACTTTCATATCACCATCAATGCTACCATTTCAATACCATAACTAAATCTATTATAATATTAGTCTTATATTTCAGTTAATAATATATTTTATATTTATTACATTAAATAATATATATAATAAATTTTTGTATTTTGTTTAAAATGTTTTTAAAACATAAGCCACAAATAATACCAAAAGACCATAAATAGAGTTTTTTCAAACTCAATTGGTGTGACATTTTAATTAAATATAAAATAAATAAAACATTGTATTAGAGTTTAGAATTATAAAATTTGATAAAGGAGTTTTTACATGTTTGAGATTGTGATAACTTTTGTTTTTATATGCCTTTTAAAATTATATTTATCTTAAAAAAAATATGAAATTGATACTTTTTTTTGTTTGTTTTTTTAATAATTTGGACGTGCTGATATAAAAAATAAAAATTATTTTAATATAATTTTAAAAAACAAACATTAATACATATACCCTAGATAGTCAAGAAGAAAATGATTTCTAATCCAGGGGTGTTTGATATTGAGTTTCAATCTATTTTTGGTCATGATTTGAATTTGTTTTTTGTTTTAAAATTTTATTTAGTATTTTTGGATATTTTAATGTATTAGGATAAAAATAAATTTTAAAAAATTAAAAAAAATATTATTTTAATATATTTTTAAATAAAAAAAAAACTTTTAAAAATAAAATTTATAACACTAAAAAAAACCACGCAGATCCCACGATAAAACTCAAGTTGGGAGCAGTAGAAACACCAACAACAAAAATGATTCGAAGGAGGGCCCATTCCCATCCATGCAAATTCAATGTTATTTATTATTATATTCATTAGAATAATTCTTTTCCTTAATCTTCCCTTCCCTTTACTTAAAACACTCTCTCAGAGACAGAAAGAAACACAGAGACGACGACGCACGCATTTAAATATCCGGAAGAGGATTTCCCCCCTTCTTCTTTTTTTTCTTTGAACGCAGATTGGTCCCTTCGTAAGTTTAAGATTCCTTCTTCTTCGTTTTTCTTTCCATTTGAAACCACAATTTTCTTCTCTCTCTTTTTTTTTTTTTCCTGCACAAAACCGCTGTTTTCTTAGAAGCAGTTTTTTTTTTTTTTTTTTCCCATTCCAAAGGTTGTTGCCACTTCATCTCTCCTCCTTTTTTTATTTTTTTTTATATTAATTTTTCGAAATTTTGTTTTCTCTTATATTTAGTTGCTCTCTCTAATATAACAAAAGAAATAACAAGTTTTGGATCTATTAATACCTTTTTTTTTCTTTTTAATTTTGTATATTTTTTTTGTAGCTTGATTCTTTTTGTTTAAATTTCGGAAACAGGAAGAGGAATTTGATGTGAATGTAAAATGTTTTGACGCTGATCTTTGCTTCTTTTTTTTCTTGAGTTTGCAGGAGGACCATGTGAGTAGAGCTTGTTTGATTTAAAGAAAAAGGTGTGGCTTTTCAGCTTAAGACTGTTTGTTCAAATTTGTGGAAGATTCCATCATGGTCAACTCGATTTTTGGAAACTGGAACAATTTTTTTATTTTATTTTTAAACTCCATACCAATCTGGGATCCAAGAAAAGTTACTTGAATCTTTTGGAGCTATTTCTTTTACCACTGTACTTTGACTCATTAATTTGACGACTCAGAAAAAGAAGGCTTTAGCAGCGTTAAGTGACAGTGAGGCCCAGTTCTAGTGTTTGCGGATGCTCTTTCTATGAATGTTTTTGAAAGACCAACTTTTTTTTTTTTGTCGAATTTCTGCTAGTGTAATCTGGTTCTTGCATTTTGAGCCAAAGGGTGTCCAGATCTTTACTAGTTTTCTTTTTTTGGGTGGGTGGGTTTACAATTTGTTGATTAATCAAAGGAGGGGCCAAATACAATTGTAGGGCTGTGAAATAGGTTTTTGTTATTGATTCTAGAGGAGCTTGTGTTAAATAGTGAAAAGGGTCTTGTCAAAGGTGTGGTCTGCCGCTGCTATAACGGGAGGGGTATAGGTTTTTTGTCGGTGGTTCTTGTCTTTTGAATCCAACATGGATGGGACAGTGTAATAATGCATGAAATATCTTGGTGCGTCTTGTAGTCATGCTTTTGTTGTTGGCTCTATAACTGTAGTGGGGACTTTGGTTAAGAGAACAAGTGGAGGTTTTTGATAAATTAATTGTGGTGGTAGTGATGAGTAGAGAGCAGAGGAGAGGGAACCAAGAGAAAGGCGGCTCAGACGTTGCTGTGAAGGTTGTTGTTGCAGTTAAAGCCTCCAAGGAGATTCCCAAGACTGCTTTGGTCTGGGCTTTGACTCACGTTGTGCAACCTGGAGATTGCATTACTCTGCTGGTGGTTGTACCTTCACAGAGTCCTGGTATATTTTTCATTTCCTTTCATTAACTTCATGCTTGTGGCTTTCTAATCTTAGTTAATAAACTTTGCCTGGGATGTTTTATAGTTTGATATTTCATTATTGATTTTGCTCCTGATACAATCGATCATTTCTTTACTTTTGGATTTCCATGTCAATCTAATTCTGCTCTATCATTTCCTTTTTTAGAAAGTACTTTGGGGTTTAACTTTCTTAATTTGATGGTAAATCTGATTGCCTTTTCACTAATTCTTCAGGCCGAAGATTATGGGGATTCCCAAGATTTGCTGGTGACTGTGCCAATGGTCACCGGAAGTCTCATCTGGGAGCAACCTCAGATCAGAAGTTTGACCTTACAGATTCCTGCTCCCAGATGATCCTTCAGCTTCATGATGTTTATGATCCAAACAAAGTAAGTGCCTCAGTCTAAGTTCTCATGGATGTTAAACTCCTTTATGCCTATGCTGATACTATGTTTTGTATCCTTATTCCATTCACAGATCAACGTGAAGATAAAAATTGTATCTGGCTCACCTTGTGGGGCAGTCTCTGCAGAAGCCAAGAAGGCACAAGCCAACTGGGTTGTATTAGACAAGTAATTCTCCAATCTTTGTTGGGTTTTTACTATCATATTTTATCCTTGTCAGTTTAAAAACATAACTTTAAGATTTTGAATTAATAAATTCTTGCCTCATTCAAGTTCTCGATACTGTTTTGCTTGATCCAGAATATATGTAGATTCTTATGATTCATTATTTGACGCCTGGGCTTCTTCTATAGACAGCTGAGGCATGAGGAAAAACGCTGCATGGAAGAGCTGCAATGCAACATAGTGGTTATGAAAAAGTCCCAGGCAAAAGTCCTCCGCTTGAATCTTGTTGGATCATCAAAGGAACCTGAAGTTGTGGGCTCATCACCTTCCAACCTAGATGAAGCATCTGAGAAGCATTCCAAAAATAAAAATGATTCTCCAGGCTCCATTCGAGGACCAGTGGTTACTCCAACAAGTAGTCCAGAGGCTGGAACACCATTTACTGTGACTGAGGCAGGGACTTCATCAGTCTCAAGTGATCCAGGAACTTCACCATTTTTTATCTCAGAAACAAATGGAGAACTCAAGAAAGAGGAACCACTGGTCATTGTGGAAAATAGGGATCTTGATGAATCTAGTTCGGACACAGACAGTGAACATTTATCTTCAGTTTCAAGTTTAAGGTTTGAACCATGGGTAGGAGAGTTGCTTAGTTCTCACATTCATTCCTCAAGACACATAGAAGATGGCTCTCAGAGAAGTAATAGTTTGGCTCAAACTTCAACAACTATAGCTTTGCTAGAGAAGTTCTCAAAACTTGATCAACAAACAGGAATTGGAAAGTCAAACTACAGGACCGATCTAGACTTGAGTGGAAACATGAGAGAGGCAATCTCATTATCCAGAAATGCGCCTCTTGGCCCCCCTCCTTTGTGTTCAATATGCCAACATAAGGCACCTGTATTTGGGAAGCCCCCAAGGTGGTTTAGCTATGCTGAGTTGGAGCTTGCTACTGGAGGATTTTCACAAGCCAATTTCTTGGCAGAGGGTGGGTTTGGATCTGTTCACAGAGGTGTATTGCCAGATGGCCAGGCAGTTGCTGTCAAGCAACACAAATTGGCTAGTTCACAGGGGGATATCGAATTTTGCTCAGAGGTGGAAGTCCTTAGCTGTGCTCAGCATCGAAATGTTGTTATGCTCATTGGCTTTTGTATTGAGGACAGAAGGAGGTTGCTAGTTTATGAATATATATGCAATGGGTCACTAGATTCTCATCTCTATGGTAATTTTTTTTTATCCCTGCACGAAGAGCTTGGTTCCTGTATAACAGAAAAAACACTATATATGATCCTAATGATGTGCCATTTGTTTGGCTAAAACAAGTACCTTTAATTTGATGCCAATTTTTGTTGCAATTTACTAAAAGCTTTATTCTTCAGGACGTCATAGGGAGCCATTAGAATGGTCTGCACGGCAAAAGATTGCAGCAGGAGCTGCTCGAGGGTTACGTTATCTTCATGAAGAATGCAGAGTAGGTTGCATTGTCCATCGAGATATGCGGCCTAACAATATTCTCATAACCCATGATTTTGAACCACTGGTATGGAATTTCGTTGTTTCCTTTTTCAAAATTAGACACTTAGAAATGTAAATGTTACTCACAAATGCTTCATATTTGCGTCGAAGTCCTCTTCTTTTTACCTTACGTTTTCTAGTAACTTGTTTCCAATATCTCATAACAGAACCAGAGTAGAACCCTTGTAGACCTTCATTTTGTTTTTCATGTATGCATCACTTCTGTACATTCATGAAGAGGAGCTTGACAAGCTTGTAGTAGTATTGTTTTCTTCAGAATTTCTTGGAAGATGTTTCTGGAGATATTTTTCTTGTGTTTCATGGTGTATGAAACATGTATTTTCACTTACCAACCTGTTGAATTTATTGACCTTAGTTCAGCTTTTTATTGCTAGGTTGGAGATTTTGGCCTAGCAAGGTGGCAGCCTGATGGTGAAACTGGTGTTGAAACAAGAGTGATTGGAACATTTGGGTAAATTTCAGATGGTGCTTTTTGCCTTTTCCTTCTACATGCAATTGCAGTATTGAATAAGATGTTCTCTGCTGCAGGTATTTGGCTCCAGAGTATGCTCAAAGCGGTCAAATCACAGAAAAAGCTGATGTTTATTCCTTTGGAGTTGTTTTGGTTGAGCTTGTTACCGGCCGAAAAGCAGTGGACCTCAACCGGCCAAAGGGCCAGCAGTGTCTCACGGAATGGGTATGCTTTAGGAATCAGTTTGCCAATCCTTAGCTTTAGCTTTGTGTTCCACTATATTTATGCTAGTATTTTCTTGCTTCATTAGGCTGTGTTCAGTGTAATCATGCAAAGACATTGTTGAGATAAGTGACAAAAACTACCAATAGAATTAGGAAGAACCATACGTCTTGCATTCTGTAGCTTCTTTCTTCTTATATTCTAATTCTCAAGCATGTTGATCCGGATAGGCACGTCCTCTATTGGAAGAATTTGCCATAGATGAACTGATTGATCCACAGCTTGGCAATCACTATTCAGAGCAGGAGGTTTACTGCATGCTCCATGCAGCATCGTTATGCATACGACGGGATCCTCATTCCAGGCCTCGTATGTCTCAGGTAAACAAAGCTTTCAATTTAAAAAATATTCAGTCTTGCCTTACAATACATGAATCTGAATGAGCGTGTCCTGATGCATTTATACTTCTAGAAATCCGTAGGCCCTAGGACTCTGGAACAGCGGGATAAGGTTGCGTTGTTATCAAAGCTGTATAGAAACAAATGTGAATGAACTTCAATCAAAGTTATGAAAATGGGATTTTTTTTTGTTTTCTACTCTTTTTTTTCTTGGAAAATTTCACCTTTTGTGTTGGAATTCATCATGGAAACATGCTCTTATCTGTTAAATTTATTATGGGAAAGATCTTGATATGCTTTACTTGCTTATGCGCACAGCATTTTGATGTTTTGGATAGCTATCATTAAAACTTAGGCCATGTTTTTGCTTATTTGTTTGTTATTTGGGAGAAGGTTCTCCGCATACTAGAAGGTGACATGCTTGTGGACGCAAATTACATGGCAACACCTGGGTATGATGTGGGAAACCGGAGTGGAAGGATTTACATAGAGCAGCAGCAGCAGCAGCCACCACAACATTGTGGTGGTCCCCTACCAATAAATGAGGCACGGGAAGGATTCAGTGGGAAGCTATCCTTTTGACACCCTAAAGCCAATTTTCGAGGAAAGGGACAAGGCCAGGAGGATTTCATGCCGAGATCCGTAAAGAGCTAGCCCGTAATGAACAACGTATACGCAAGGGTGCCAAATATGTGGCTGGTCCATTTGCATTTTGTAATTTTTTTTTGCCTTCAGTGTTTTGTTCAAAGCCATCTTCATTTTGCTTTGTATAGTGGAAAGGGAGTAGGGGTAGCAATGTTTGGGAAATTTTATGATGTAGATGGAGTAACTTGTTGAATTTTATTAGTTATTTTTCTAAATCTATTTTAAAGAAATGATAGATACACAAAGGAAAGAGAAAATTAAATTCAGGACCTAGAAAAAAAGAATATCTTCACCTAACTTTTCTTTCTTTATGTGTATTTATTTCTTTGAGATGGATCGAGAAAAGTAACTAATAGCGTTCTGTTAGTTATTCTGAATATTATTATAAAATTTCCCACAATATTTTGTATTTAATAAATGATTGGAATTGATATTAAATAGCAATGATGCATGAGCACTAGTGAATACGCAATGCTTGAAGCAATGAAGCAGCTCTTAAGAATCTCTCGTCTCTCTCTCTCTGTTTGTAGGTCTGCCTATCTTGGACTAGTTTTGAAACTTCGAGAATTGAGGGATGGAGGGAGAGGATGGAGAAGCAGATGTAACTAATCTCATATTTGTCTTGACCTCGAAGGCATGAAACATATGATGAGAGGAAAATCATTTCTTGCCTTGGCAGCAATATTTTGAATTTCAAATTCTTGGAAATGCAGTGAATCCAAGCATTAATTCTGATAATGACAGGCTGAAGAAGCAGATGAAACTAATCTTAGATTTGCCTTGACCTCAGGAACCAACCAAAGCAAGCAAACATGAAACATGAGAGCATTAAATGAGGACGGGGGGGGAATCTTATCTTGCCTTGGCAGCCATTTTTTGAATTTCAGATTCTTGGAAATGCAGTAAATCAAAGCATTAATTCTGATAATGACAGGCTTGAAGATTCAGAACATTTTTAATGCTGGGATTTATGCATGGAGCGCACACAGGCCACAGCCATCCCCATGCTCTTCATTTTGTTATCCACAGGAGCAGAGCTGGTTACCGCTTATCTAACCTCTGGTTGATGACAATGATTTTCAGAGAACTCTATCCTGAAATGGAATTGTCTCTTCTTAACTCTGACATGTCATGGGCTGCTGAACAGGATGCAACCTTTCGGGGGAAAAAACATAAAAAGAAAACAAAATTATAGGATGCATCAAGAGCTGTATTGCCCTGGATGATAGGTAACTTGTCTTGTTCTATAGCTCTTGACTTGCAGCTACAGAAATCCTAAAGCTATGGCCCCACGCAGTAATAAAATATTATACGGACCTTTCAAAATGGACAGAGATATCATACAAGAATAGCAATCAAGAAGTTAACGTTGGCAGCTTCACCTTTGAATCAGCTTCCATGGAGACATCACCGTTAATTATAGGCTTCTGTTTCGAAAAGTATTCTCAGCCACGTTTCGAATAAATAAAAAGGTGTTTGGAGTGTAGTAATAATTATTTTTTAAAGTATTTTTTATTTTAAAATATATTAAAATAATATATATTTTTAATTTTTAAAAATTATTTTTCACATCAATACATTAAAACAATTTAAAAATATAAAATTAAATTTAAATTTAAATATAAAAAAATTAAATTTTAATGAAACATAATTTACACAATTCCAAACAATATCTAATATGAAACAAATAAGATTCTAGTCCAAGCTAAGCAAAATGATCCATTTAAGCCTTCACTTGCTTACCAACAAACTGATTTGCTTTAAGTTAAATTCGAAAGCTATACTAAATTCCCGGCCTTTTAAATTTTAAAATTAATGTTAAAAATAATTTTTTAAAATAAAAAATATTATTTTAATATATTTTCAAGTAAAAAACACTTTAAAACCCAACAAGCTGATGATAACACAACTGTAAAAAGCTATTTATTAATTTCCAGTCCCTGGGTTTTTTGAATGTGATTATACAGTCCTTCATGTTTGAAAGTCTGTAACTTAGTCACTTGACTATTGTTAACCATTGTCTTACCAAAACATCTGTTGCCTTTTTGTTTTGTTTTTTTTTTGTCCTAAACCAACATGCCGAAAGTATGGAGAGACCAATTGTTGTTTTAAAATGACAAGGTAAATAACAGTAAAGAGACTGACTAATAGGTGGTTTTCAAACACGAAGGCACGAAGGACCAAGTTTTAACTGAATTCAGAACCTAAGAATTAGTTTAATATGTTTTTAGATAATAGGTTAGTTAAATGTGGTATTATTTTATTTATATAAATATATATTTATTATTATTAAAAATTTAATTTATCTTTAATATTCATATAATATTAAATTAATGAATCTAATACTTAATTTATAAATCTAGTGTAAATATAAAGTTTATGGAACAAAAATACTTTGAAAAGAAAATCATAAAATTGTTATAGTTATAAGATTTTTCTTGCATTAAAACATTGTTTCTAAACCTAGTCGATGTTCTTTTAAATATTGAACATTTACCAGCCGTAGAGACTAGCATATATTATGTTTTTTTTTTTTTTATAAAATAAAACAATTGTTCTCATAAGTCGGGATATAAGAGATACCTAAAACTAATATGTAGATAATTGTTATAAAACATGTATGCTGAAGTGATACACATGAGAATTCTATATAGAGAAATCACTTATATATATAAAAAGGCTCATATGACACTTGTATAAGTGATTCTTAGACGTGAGATCACTAAGTTATCCTGTATAAAAAAATTTATGCTTTGATCCTGTCACATATTATCTTAATCGAGGTAACGAAAGGACAGTCATTGGGTATAACATGAACTATTTGAGTGATCAAGAGAGGATTCATCACCTTAGGTGAATTAGAAAAAATATTCTATCTATTCTCAAATAATATTGACTTAGAAATCCTTAGCTAATATTGAATAAGATTTGAAAAGAGTTTCAAATCTTATTTAAACGATCAATGACTATTATTTAGAGAACAACATGATTTAACATAGCAAACATATTTCATGCTTTAATGTTAAATTGAAACATTATTAATAAAAATATATTAATTACTCTGAGAAACTAGTCACTGAAAGGTTAAGTCAAACCACTAATAACTTTTCTAATATTTGAGGATAATGACATGTTACTAGACGATACACCTAGTCTTCACATACCAATTAATTAATTGTTGAATTGATAATAAATTAATT
>Ga0307518_10002477_pt1 | contig 13469 bp, 14 predicted proteins | sample 25_EM_MG_FD_203889 | JGI IMG/M metagenome (GOLD analysis project Ga0307518, IMG submission 203889) | Populus trichocarpa ectomycorrhiza microbial communities from riparian zone in the Pacific Northwest, United States - 25_EM | ecosystem: Host-associated > Plants > Roots > Unclassified | place...
TACACAGTGGAGTGGATGAAGCAAGATCGTACAGGAATCAAACCTAAGATGAAACTACCCTTATCCATCAGATATTCTATCAGCTGTAATTCAAAGCAAACAAGCACCACCCTTCACTACACATTTATCATCACCACACTTCTACAGCTCCCAGCAACCCAGTGAGACGACCCTAGGCGAAGACACCAAGGACCCTACTACACACTGGGGCTCTGAGAGGATAGGATGTGAGGACTAGGGCAATAACCCAAGATGAGCTCGAATGAGGAGCCTCTGGGTGCTGGATTGCACTGTATATATACTACTCTACACGAGGGCTACGCAAGGCTATCCACGAGGCTACATACTGTGCAATGCTATGCTAGTGACGTCATAGTGGAGCTAAGGCTATGCGGGATGACATCAAGGGAGGCAGCGTGTACAGCATGAGGCATGGGTCTAGACTAAGGTAGATAAGATACAGCTGTACACTACGAGAAGATAAAAAGTTGGAGCGTTACACTACTCCCCCCTCAGGTGCAGGATTCCAGACTGCAGAACTGAGCGTCGCAAACTGTAAGGTTTTCGGGGATACGACTAAATAACGAGTCAAAGTCCGCTTGGGTCATACGAAGCCTTCGAGGGGCGGAAGGGTTCTCTCGATAAAAGCACTCAACTACCAGAGGAGAATTCTTTAAATTTGATGAGGGTTCCCAAGTCCTCTCGTGTTCTTCATACCCTTTCCAGTGCACTAGGTACTGGAGCTGCCTTTTATAAATACGAGAAGCCACAATATAGTCCACTTTGTATTCTTCATCGCGTTCTTCTGAAACATGTATTGGACCAGGCCGAGACACAGGCTGTCCAGGAAGAGGTCCCAGGTAAGGTTTAACTCGAGACACATTCACAACCGGGTGAATCCGAAGAGTTTTGGGGAGCTTAAGCTCGACCGCATTCGGTGTTACACGAGTGATCTCATAGGGGCCAATCCACTTCTCAGTAAGCTTTCTGGAAGCACGATTCAGCATTCGAAGGTTGTCCGTAGAAAGCCAGACTTGCTGGCCCACAACATAGTTCAGGGCAGGATTTCTGTGCTTATCTGCCTGAAGCTTCATATTACGTTTGGCCTTCTCAGAAGACTCAACGACTTTGTTAAATATGGCAGCAAAGTCCTTAGCCACTGGGGCTACAGTCTCGACTGGTTCCACACCCATATGAGGGGAATAACTCCGGGTAATTCCAAACAGGGAATCAGTAGTTACTTCCGAAACGGTATTGTTCCAAACAAACTGGGCGATCTTGATCCACTTAGCCCATTCATTCTGCTGATCGTTTACCTAAGTTCGGAGATACTGATTAATTTCGCGATTCAATCGCTCTGTTTGACCATCGGTTTGTGGGTGAAACGCAGTGGACATTTTGCGCTTTACGCCTAAGAGTCTGTACAACTCCCCCAAGAAGTTGCTTGCAAAGACCGATCCATGGTCGGACACCACAGAAGAGGGAAGACCATGCTGACACCAGACATGATCCCTAAACAACTCAGCAGTTGACAATGTGGTTTCCTCCTTGATGCAAGGTACAAATACGACCTCTTTTGAGAACCGATCAACGACCACTAATATATAATTATAACCGAGGGATTCCGGCATCTCGGTAAAGTCCATTGTGATGTCAAGCCATGGGCCACTAGGGGTAGGAAGAGGGACAAGTCTTCCAGAAGTCTTTTGATTCAATACCTTAGACTGTTGGCACTTTTGACAGTGCTTTATGTAGGTTTGAACCTGTTCCTTCATTCCTTTCCATGTGTAATGCTTCCTGAGCACGTTATAAGTAGCTTTTACTCCTTTATGACCAGCAACAGGAGTGTCATGAAAGTCCGTCATAAGCAACTGGTGCTCTTTGTAAGTCTGATCAGTGACGTCGATCGACTTGATAGATACGGGGTTTAACAAGGTCTGATCCTTGTTATCTTCAGAACTAGAGACGTAATAGTCCGATCGCCTACTAAGCGGATCTGCAACGTGGATCTGGGTTCCCTTTTTATAGATAAGCGAATAATTAAAGCGCGTCATCCACATTTGCCAGCGTGCTTGACGCTTGGAGAGATTCTGCGACTTCGTAAAATACGTTAAGTTGTGGTCTTTGATGGCAACAAGGTCTGTAGATGTGGCATCATAAGATTTGTCACCCACAATGAGAGCATGAGTGGCCTGACAAGCATGCCAGGAAGTGGTTTCCTTTACATAATTTAGCAGGTAGTTTGAGATTGGGTTTGCTGACAAGATTAGGGTAGGTTGGTCGATTAAAAATGTAAACTGCATACATTTGATTGTGCCAGGTTTGGCTTTCTGACTTGCCTCACGACTGCACTCGCACTCAGGTGTGCATTGACAAATGAGATCGGTGGTAGTGTTGCACTGGAAACCAGGAGCCTCAAGCCCCTTGATCTTGAAAGTGTTGCAAGATAGCTGATAGGAGAGGTGTTGGTGTTGCATGGGGGACAGGAAACATGAAAGGGGGGTGAAGGAGAGGTGGTGGCCGCAGGGCAGGCTGGTAATCAGAACTCAATATGAGTTATATATGTCCACATCGGTACTAGTAGTACTAATTGGGCAATGACGCGGATGTACACAAAGTCACGTGTCAACGTTTATCGGGTCGGATGAGCCCAGCCAATAGCATCAATAACAAATCTATCTCAAGATGGAAAACAAAAGATAGCACATCTCACTTGTAATCTAACAGAAGCAGAATCTCCTGTAGTACTGTTTAGTAGGCTTTCGCTATCATAGATAAATATGTACCAGTAGTACTCTACCAAATGTTGGCAAAACCAGATTCCATAGTACTGTAATACTTCTGTCATACAAGTTGTATCGAATACATACCCAAATATGAAATCCATCAGTGTTTGGACTCAATGTTCATGCACCATCATAATAGTATTATCATATTGAGTAGAACAAGAGCCACATGTCTTTGACAGCTTCTGATGTCATATAAGCACAATAGTAATACAAGTGTGATCTCCAAATCTTATGTCTTTCCAGTTGTGTAGGAGATTTATTGGAAACGTATTACTACTACCATTGGCTGAGCTCACTCGTTTTAAGTACTTTGTTTACTGCACCAGCCTTGCCTGATTTGGTAAGTTGCATTCTTTTGTCTTTGAGTCATTTCCCGTGACTGCTCTTCCACCATCACTGACACATCACATTGACCGCATTGTGCTCCCCATGGCTCAGGTAGGCATTCTTGATCTTTGGCATTCGACTAATATTTCTAGATTCCATTTTCAATCCTCCGTGTTGATGCATACTAGATCTGAGGACCTCAGGCATTTTGAAGGGTTTTCAGGTAGCTGCGTAGCTCACATGTCCATATGGTAAGCTCTTTCACCTTCTTGTGTTCTGTCAACATCTGTGGGCCTCATTTGGACAGTTACATGGACTGGTCGATGGCCTCGACAACATATTAGGTAAGTCACCACTGTCTTGTGATCTCTGGAATGGGGAATGCTCTCACACTTTGTGGACAGTTGCATGCCTTCAACTTGCCATTCACCAACCACTGCAACAATGACAAATGCAATGACTGTCAAGTCACCATGATGATCATGGAAACCACCTCAACCACTGTCAGTTGATGGTGGTCACCACACCACTGCAGACAGTGACCACCACTGTAGATAGCAACCACCTCACCACCATCATGGATGGACCATCTCACCACCACCCAACCCTCAGCAGGTGAGCTGAGTAACACTCCACCCCATCCCTCAATAGCAACTATCAACTGAGGAACTATGTTTGTCTATTGATGGCTACTCCTCCCAAGTATTTCAATGGCTGTCATCATGTTCCATCGACATCTACATCGCCTGTTCCTCACCCTCGTGAGATGAAATTTCTAATGAAATGCATGGGCATGGGTAACCTGTGCGGGTTATTGGGTCATGGATCGCATTCCAGAACCTGTGGTGACCCATGTTGATGATGCGACCAACACCACAACTACCTGGATGACCCACCATCCACACTAGTAGTACAACAATGACAGCAATGACAGCATGTCCATGCAATCATGATGAAGGCAACAACAACAATGACACACATGGTATGTGCCACCACAACACGATGACTTGAATGGTAACAACGACAGCAGGTCCATGACAGCACAATGAAGACGTTGATGACAAGTCGCACATAGAAAATGCCACCGTGACATGACAACAACAACAACAACAACAACAGCGCGTCCATGCCAGCACAGCGAAGACGACGCAGACAGGACAACATGTGGCCAAGCCATGATGATGATGACGACAGCACATCTATGCCAGCACAATGAAAATGACGAGACGTGCAGCATGGCCAAGCCATGACAATGGCAACAACGGGTCCATGCCAACATGACAACAATGATAACAGCAACAGCAGGTCCATGCCAGCACGACAAAGATGACAATGAGACGTGCAGCGTGGCTAAGCCACCACAACAATAATGGTGACAATGGATCCATGCCAACACGATGAAGACGACAACAAGTCCATGCAACCGCGACAATGACATGACGAAGATGGCCAGTACTATGGCAGCGACATGATGTAGACACATTCATTAGTATATTTACTACTTAGTCTATTTAGTGCATTCTGTATCTGCAATATATGTCAGTTTGCAACACATTGGGAAATGTTGCAATGGATCAGGAAAGGTGCTACAAAATGAAACTAGGTACAAAGCAATAGTGTGTTGCAAATTGGGCATGAGAAATGTGTTGCAATGGCAGATGGGATGTTGCAAGATGCAGGTGGACCCACATGAGAAGTGTTGCAATGGCAGACAGAACATTGCAAGATGCAAGTGCATGTAGGTTTGCAACATTGACCGGTGAATGGACTACCATGAACAGTGCAACACCTAGATATGGTAGGTACTGTATGTGTTGCAACAAACCTACAGAAACTTGTGTGTGCACATACCCTTCTGCTAAGTGTGACCCTTTGCATTAGTCTCCATCCAGTCATTACCACACCTCTCCATCTACCCTGTTGTACCATGAGTTGTCCATGTTCCATTTATATCTTCTACCTTGTAGTATTTTCTCTGGACCTTACTTATTTTCATCAGACCTGACCTAGTCCCAACTCTGGTTGTTCCTTGTCCACCCTTTGGGATGTTACTTGTCACCATAAATACTTGACCCTAGTTCTCCATAGTATAAGTACCCTGTACTCTGTCCTGTACTCCTCAGTCTGAAATTAACTTAGTCTCTACTCCTGTCCTCTGTCTGTCTCTGTCTCCATCTCCACCTGACCAGAACCTACGCAAGGAATCAATGCTCAATCCCCTTGTCATTGAATCCAATTGTTCCCCAACTCTGGCCAGACTAACTCCTTGTCCAGCCTCTGTCCCTCCCCTTTGTCTGTTTCAGTCTGGACTTGACCAGACCTCCTATCAGAGTAGACCTGGACTTGACAAGCTCCCACTTTATTTTGTTCTTGCCAATTTGAATATTCACAGCATCTCTCCAGAAATACTTGACAAATCCCAAGAGCACAGTGTGAAGTACCTCCACTGGTGTATCTGAATGGGGGTCAAGACCTATTACAATAATTCAAAATATATTGTAAGTATTCTGACTTAAAATCATTTAAGCCATGCATTACCTTTGATATGCCACACAGGACTATAAACATTTCCAGGAAGCCCTTGGATAAGCTCATCCAGAGCTTGCTGTTTAGAATTTCCTCCATGCTTTTTTTTGTAGGATGCTGCCATTTCCTCCTGAAAATACTCCAAATATGTATCTTTCAATCAGTTGCTGTCTTTTTATCCTTGATTTTGCTCTGATTTCCAATTGAGGATGCCATGGTGAACATGGATTTGAGTTCAGTGATTGATTGTTCTTGCCTTCAAGGATCACCAATCTTTAAAATGATGAGTGATGAAGATGAGTGGTATTTATACAACTACCTTGACAAATTGTTTAATGTGGGACACCATACCACTCATTGCGTCCTTTTTTCCCCCTTTCTAATATGAACTGCCTCCTCCCCCTCACTTCTAATAGACCCTTGTCCATCACTTTGCTCATATGCCTGATTATCTTCATTATTGGTTGTGGCCTGAGCATCATGTCCCTTAACATTACAAACACAACAAAAAAACTTTCCCATTGACCCCACATGGCAGGAAAGCTCACTTTGCATTGGGTTATCCCCCAATAGAGCTACAACTGAGGAAATCACCAAGACTTTTTCTTTATGGACACAATCCCATGCTCATATACCTGTCTCCTGTGCAGTTCTAGAACATAATTGTAAGGAAAAAAAAGTTGAATAGTATAAGTATAATATAACTTACTCTAACTGATTTACAAAACCATCCAACATCTCAAGTGGTGGGGCAGTATTGGATGTGCACAGAAAATGCACATTGTACTCCTGATGCACTGCAGCACATGGTAGTCCAGCAGGGGTAAACAAAAAGAAATTGTGCTTGTTCCATCACTTTGATAGATTTCCTGATGTGTCATCACAGTACAGCCAGATTGGAAAGCTATAGACACAAGCACCTTTTACATGAACGTGCCAAGGATTTCCTTCATGTGGATTGGTAAGTGACCATGGTTCCAGTGGGAGACCAACTTGACAGCTTCTTTTAATCACTAGAATATCTATAAGTATAAACATTGATAAATAAAATAAAAACATACCTATAATGTTGTGTGCAGGAGGGAGCATAGATGTAGATTGGCTAATGCCCCAGTTCATGAATGATACAAGCAAGTCTCTTTGTGAAACCTCAATCTCATTATACCCCTCAACTATCCAGCCACTTCCCATATCATTGGCAGCAGCTTGAAGAGGCCAGGCCTTGGTAAAAAAGAGTCCTCCACACTGAAACCACCTGATAGGCATGCAAGCCTGACCACTAGACAAAAGAGTTGGTCCAAAAATGAAAAAGTCTTGATTCTGAAGGTGAATCATAGGGGTCAACTGTGTGAGGTCCATTTCCTTTAACCATCTTCTTGCTTGAAATGCCTCACTTAATTGCTTCCCTAAGTCCTCTGGATAGAAATGCAACTGTGGTCACACATGTGGATTAGCCATTTCCTAAATGACATTAATTAGGGTTGTCCATAACACAAAAATGAGACACTCACCTGATGAATGATATCAGAAAGTGAATTCATGTAATATTTGTGCCCAAAAGCACCAGTAAAAGGCTATGTTTCAATGCCACAAATCTTCTGAAGACCATCCTCCAGACAGAAGGAACATCCTGCACTTCATTGACATGCAGTGTCCAAGTCAAGAGGTCTACTTGACACTGTGAAAATACAGATCAAGGCAGATGCATCAAGATATCAATTGTGCAAACCTGTGATATTGTTAGTTGTGTGTGCTGCGGCCACATATAATGGGTAGCTCACCAATATTTGGCCATGGGAACCATTCATTATCTTGAGGAGTGGCCATTGATCCATCAGACTTCATCCCAGAGTTCCATTCTGAAGGTACCAAATCAACTGTCCTTGACTTGGAATTAGAGTTAGCAATAAACATACCATTACCAGGCTCAATAGATATATCCTTCACTCTGTATTCACTTCTTTCATCTTCCTCCTGACTCCCAGTTTCCTCATCATCTGATAACCTGTCCTCATCCAGAATACTAGAAAGAGTTGCTGTGATCTGTGTCCAGGTTTTCTCAATAAAAGATTGCTGAAGTTCTGCTTCACTAGGATCTGCAGAATATGACCCAAAATCCTCCTCAGCAGGATGGGAGTAATCCACTGCAGCATCAGAAAACTCTTCAAGAATGAGTCCAATACCATGCATTGATTGATCATGATCACTGGGGAACCCCTTTCTATCTCCTGACTCATTGTCTCCTTCATTAAAACCTCTTCCATGATTAGCACAGTAATATTGAAGAGAGCATAAGTGATTATCTGTTTTTTCATGCCTTTGTGCATGATCCCTTAAGTGGACTTTATTGTCTCAACATGCCAAACATGTCCAGCCATTTTTACCCATAGGCTTCCACCCTTCATTGCATTCAGCACAAAGTTGCAAAAATAATCTAGTTGAATCATACATTTTGCTGACTCTGCACTTGGAAATAAGTGACCAGCCATTTGCCTATATGTACATGCATTATCACTGGATAGTTAGGATGACATCACAAGAAAAAAACATACCTGAAATATTACACAAGCAAGTGATTGATGTAGAATCCAAAGGATAAGACAGTGTTGAAGATTTTCTACAGCACAGGCACATTTGATAGAAAACAGCAATTACAGTGAGTTATAACAGCATCATATTAGCTTGAAGAATTTGTGTCCAGTGGACATATGTTCACTTACTTATCCAACAAATCACTGCAATAACAAGAGCTACAGTACACCAGTGCTAATAGATTGGCTTATGGAAAAGCCAGAGTATGTGTAACTGGCCTGAATGACATTGTGTGTGGTGATCCTCAATCTATATTATCACTTACCTACATCTGTTAAGAAATTGAATCACAGTGACAAATAGTAGCGCACTAATCAAACCAATCAGTGTATCTGAAAGGGCAGACTGACCTCCTGAACAATATATGCCTTACCTGTGTTCAATAGATTGTGAAAACAAGGATTAAATATCTAACCGGCAGGGTGCCAACTGGAAGGTGTGCTGTTTGCCTGAATAATGCACTCATTAGCTCTGATGGACATTTGATGAATAGGATATGGGCTCACTTACCTAGGCACAAAAATCAACAGCAATACTGAGCACTGCAAGATGCTGTGGTGTAGCCAATCAGCTCACAGATCAGCCAGGAGGTACCACATCACTGGTGTAAATAGCATATTCAGCATGTCCAATACATGCTTGATTGGACAGTCCATGCTGTCATTTTCATGCATGATTGTACTGTAACTGTAGTAAACTAGTCATGCAAGATCCACTGTAATGTAGGGTGGCAATACAGTGCAGTATCTACCATGCATGACACCTGCCCCTCTGCCCACACAAACTCCACATGTCATTTCCGCTTTTTGGTAGGTTACATAAGCTGTCCACTACTCCCAGAACATGTCCACATATGATCAATACCTGAATACCAATATTCCCACCTTTGTTTCCAGCTCTCAGGGCTCCATCCCTGGCCTCAGGCCACTGTATCTACTGTTATATATTGCATATGTGTATATTAGACCACAATTGAACATTCATTTAAGTATCCTACAGCCAAACTTGAAGGCCTGGAAACTATTTTAGGGGTAAAAACCAAAAAAATGTCCGATGTTTTGATATTTAGCGTATATCTAATGGGTAAGCATGCCCCTCTCAAGTATACATATATAGCTACAACATATCCAGGCACAAGGGGATAGTATTAGGTGCTTTAAGTGCTATCATGTCATTGTCACTGTTTCACCCCTGGAAAGTTTTTCCTGGGAGTGGAATGGAACATAGTAGTGTGGTAATATTACATGCATTGGAACATAATTGGACTGTTGATTGAGTACCTAAAGGGCTCTGAATAGCTGAGAAGGGTTTTAGGGGGAAACATGGAGACATGGAAAGTACATCCCCTTTGAGGATACATATGTACCTAAAACATATATTAAAGACAGTGGATGTGGGGAAGACCATGAGATGCTATGCCATGTTCTTCTCCTCCAGGTATGTTGCTCTGAGGGGCTCATACTACATGTACTGGTGGCTTTGTTTCCAAAGGTAGATATACACTATACCTATAGGTCCATTGCATAGAATTTATAATTGACTGCTCCAAGGATGAGCAGGAGGAGAAACACCAATGTTTTGACAATAGGGGGTTATGTCAGTTTCCATAGTAGGTATACCTATTCTGACTACATAGAAGGCTCATGGATACCCATTAGTAATCACTACTACATCCCCAGATCCATACTGAAATGTGGAAGAGCAGGGGAAGTGAAACAACATGTTGGAGGGCATGGGAAAGTGTGCCAAAAACTCCAGACATTTCAAAAACATATCAAAAACATGAAATAACACTGCACATATTGCACTTGATGGCTTCTTGATGAGATGATTGAGGACTTATTGACTCAAAAGACTAGTTCCATGTCACATGCTATTTGTAACTACCATTAAAGCTCAAAAATGCGAAAATGTAGACAATGGCACACTCAATTCAATGCAATGGTGCAAGGTATAGGAGATTTACTTCCAGTGTGGACCCTAGAGGTTCTCTCAGACTAATCAGCCTTCATTTTATGTATGAAAGTCCTATTAGAGATGTGAATCACAATATCACAATTAGTAGACAACCAGGTGCATTGTGTGCAGTGTTATTTCATGTTATTTCATGTTTTTGGAATGTCTGGAGTTTTTGGCTGAAACAGCAAATCAAAGATGGCCAATCAAGAGACGCTGTTACATGAAAGATGAAGGAACTTCGATTTGAGCCCAGTGTGACTGAGCGCAACTGTGGGATTTTTAAAAAGAAGCACCAGGAAAACTAGTGTACACAAAGTGAGATATAAGTACAAAATACCATTGATCACTTGTTGGCTTGATTGCAGGGTGACGTGTAAGCTATTTACAATCCAGGAAGGGTGCACAAACCAGTGGATCAACAGAGATCATTGAGGAAACACAGACCATAATGTGAGACAACAGACGACGCTCATGATACTCTTACATTCCCCCCTTCAATTCATTGTCATAACTTTTTACTCCTTTGGGTCCTTCTCCTTATCTTTTCCTTTATCCACTTTGACAACTGATGGCTCTGTCTCCATATCAATGTCTCCTTCCACATCTTCTTCAGCACTTGCACCCATCAGTTCATTTAACATCTTGAGATCTTCATCGGTTAGAATGGGCTGATCGAGGATGGAGGATTGGGGGATCATAGGAGGTAAGGCAGACAGAAAAGGAGCATGACTGGGACCTGCTACTGGAGTAGGGGTGGAAGAAGATTGGCTGGGTCCTGTCAGCATTTCTGATACAAGTTCGATTTGCACACTTGGTAGACCCATCGGTCTCCAGATGGTAAGCACTCAACATTTTCATTTTCACACTGATTTAAACGAGTCCAAAAGGTACTTGTAAATAAAACATCACAATCACTAATAATCACTCTAGGAAGTCCGTGGTGTTTATACACCTCAACAAACATTAATTCAGCTACATCCTTAGCAGTGTAGTCATCACGGCTCAGAACCAAGTGAACCATAGCAGTAAGTAGATCAATTATTACTGTTATTGAGTCATACTCGCTGTTCTGATCCTTTGAACTAGGTAATGGCCCAACAAAGTCAATTCCAACAGCTTCCCATGAATTAGCAGGTATGGACAGTGGATTCAGAAGTCCATAAGGTGTCATATCCATACTTTTCCCAGTTGCAACTCCGGTCTAACCTTGGTCCGCCTGACCTCTCCTTAGGCATAGATGCAACTCCGGATCTAGTCTGGCCATCTCCAGCCCCATAGCTGCACTCCAGCTCAACTCTGGTCCCTATGTCCATCTCCACTCTCAGGACTAACCCCTGTCTTCCTGCAGACAGATCCGCAGTCTAACTCCTCCGTGTCGGACCTGTACCTACCATTAGTTGCTACTCCAGTTTCAGTCCAGCCACTCCCTTTGTCTGGTCTGCAACATAGCCCAACTCCGGCTCAGTTCTGCTCCTGCTCCTGCTCCGCTTCCTCTGTTAGGTCCACCAAAGGCTTAGGACATTTCCATGTCCAACTCCGGACCTTCCTCCGGCTACTCTGCCCTTCCTCCACCTGCACACTCCCTCTGCTCTTGCACTCCCTCCGCTCTTGCACTTCCTCCAGTTCCACTTCCTCCGGTTCCACTTCCTCCTGTCCTGGACGTCGCTCCGGACTTAACATTAGTTAAGTCCACCTCTGACCCTTACCTGTCCTGTTCCGGCCTAGTTCCCTTGTCCCTGCTTTTCCTCCATTGTCCCTGTAATCCTAGTTCTCCATGTCTGCTTCTGCTCCGGTTTATTTTCCTGTACCTAGTTTATTTTCCTGTCTGCTTCTGCTCTATCCCTTGTCCCAACTAAGGTGTTTACTTGTCACCATATATACTCACCTCTAGTCTCTTTACTATATAAACTACCAAACTCCAGCCTAGTAGATCCTTAGATCAAATCTCAACTAAGATACTCCTCCCTCTGTACTACCCACTATGCTCTCCTAATCCATCTGTTCACCTGAACTCCTGAACTCCGGCCAACTCCAGTCTCCATCCTATCTCGTCCCCTTGGTCCTATGTCCGCTCCTAGCAAGTCTCCTACTGGCACAAGGGCAAAAGCCACCTCTGTCCCAGACTCGACGCTAGACCTCTAGGGACTTATCCCACCTCTGGGATGTCCTTCATCCGGACAAGCTGCACTACTCCGGTCCACGTGCTTCTCTAGTGCCCGGACTTCGTTCATATGACCCGGACTTGACACTCTGCACTAACTAGCACCTACTAATGTCTGGACTTACCTCCTCATTAGTCCCCTGCACCCCTGGACCTCCTAGTAAGATTGTCGAGGAGAACTGATCCTGACATAAGGCTTCTGTGTTGAAGGTTTGCTTTGCTGACATGTTTTACAGGATGCGCAAAATGCTTCCACATCCTTTGCCATAAATCTCCACCATACAAACTCTCGTAAGTATGACAATGTTTTATAAGCACCTAAATGTGCTAACAACAAATGTGCTTGGTCAATAATCATTTCTTATAGTCGACAGCTGCCAATTCTAATATTTGGCATGCAGATTACAATGCAGTTGTACAACCTAAGTCGTATCATTCCATCTTCGGAAACAATAAAGTTCTTATAAGCTCAAGGTGAGTCTAATATCCTTTGAAACATTGGATCTTCAATGTAACACCCTTTTGACTCAAATAACAATCCTTCGTCATGTGGATAGGTGACAGGAATTGTTTGTACAACATCTTTGGGCAAATTTGGCAGAGGTTTGTCTTTATTCACCTGATAAGTGCTTTCTTTCACAGATTCATGCACAGATTTCAAAGTTTTAGGTTTTGAGGCTCCCTTCCCCCCCCTTCTTTCATTGTCCTGGTCCAAGGAGAACAAAATGATCACGCATGCGGTGTGCAAATTCTGCACCAGTTTCAGGCTGGCCAGTTTCTGCAGGAGGAGGGGGTCGTTTAGAATGTGTTTTCGGAGGAGGTAATATTTCTTCATGTTGGATGAGCTCCCAGTCATCTTCCATTGTAGGGTAATGTATATCTGGCATACAAGCCAGTGCCTCAGGCCCTACAAGCAAGGGTGCTGTTAAAAGCTCACATAATGATGTACCAATTGGGTTGATAGTGGGGTCATGCTGCACATATTCGGTGTGAGTCAAAGTGTGGATTTGGGTCGGAGTAATAACCCAAACACAACACCAACAAAGGACTACGAAATGTGCGAGTGGTGGTTTACCTCCGCAGTGTCCAGAGAGGATGTGCTGAGGAGGGGGAGA
>Ga0307518_10002478_pt1 | contig 13469 bp, 9 predicted proteins | sample 25_EM_MG_FD_203889 | JGI IMG/M metagenome (GOLD analysis project Ga0307518, IMG submission 203889) | Populus trichocarpa ectomycorrhiza microbial communities from riparian zone in the Pacific Northwest, United States - 25_EM | ecosystem: Host-associated > Plants > Roots > Unclassified | place...
GCTTTTTATGGTAATATTTGCAATTACTTTATGAATAATTATATAGGAATCTTATATGTAATTTTTTTAAAAGAAAAAATGTACATGAATATTTAATGAAAATAGAATATATATATATATATATATTTATTTATTTTTAGTATGAATTTTAACATGGTTTTCACAAATTAATTACTCTTTTTTTTCATATAAACATATAAAAATTATAAATATATGAATTTTTTATTTTTTATTGATACTTGCCTTTTAGATAATGATAGACTTTTATTTTAAAAAACATGTTTTCTTCAAAATAAAAAAATAATGCATAATTAAAAGAGGATTTTGACTCAAGAAATAATTTTTTTTTTGTCATGAGTTTACATTACTAGAATTCTTGCGAATATTTATTTTAATTACATTAATGTTTTTATTAAAAAAAATCATGTTGTTAATAAAAAAAGACTTGTTTCATCAAAATAAGAAAATAAATGCATAGGTAAGAAATGAAGATATTGACTAAACAAATAAATTTTTTCTCTAATTTTTAAATCTTTGAAATTGTTTTAAATATTTATTTTAATTATTATAGAATTAAATAAAAATTGATTTCTGCTTCGCTCTTTCTTTTATTTAACAAGTTATTGTATCTATGTTATCATAAGATTCTATGTAGCCTGCATAGCAAACACTTATAAAATATTTATATGTTCATTTATTATCAACTTTGGACTTTAATTTTTGATTATATATTTTTTAATTTATTGTATTATTATTATTTTTTTTATTGATAAAGTGAAAAGATAGGGAAAAAAATGAAAAAGATATTATAGACAGTTAAGAATGTGATTGTGGTTGTTTTTTAAAATATTTTTTTTATTAGAAATGTATTAAAAAAAAATTTTAATTTTTTTTTAATATCTGGGTATTAAAATAATTTAAAATTATTAAAATATATTAATTTAAAATAAAAAAATTTAATTTTTATTAAAAATATCTTTAAAATATAAAAACAAACAGTTTCAAGTGCCCTGTACATGGCACTGTCATCACCTTTTTAGGCACTCACTTCTCCCCGCCATTTCTTGATCCCTAAAACCAAGGACTCCCTTTCAAATTCCAACCCAAACAACTCACTCATTTGCTTTTGACCCTGAAATCTTCTCTCTCTTCTCTTCATTGCCGCCACCATCAACCTCCATTGTTTTCTAACATTCCGCTCTCATTCTCAAGCTCCCATTGGAGTGGATGGTCTTTTTACCGATAAGATTCTTAGTTTTTTTTCCTTTCCAATTCTTGCCATATATTCTTGTTCCATCAAGGTTTATAATTTTCCATCATAAAGGATGCCATAATTGATCCCCAATGGATTAGTCCAAATTTGAGTGCTCAAAGAAATTAGAATGTGGGTTCTTAATTAGTTGTCATTGGGTGGTCTTTCCAAAATTTGTGGTTTGGGGACCTACAAAGACTTGTGGAAATGAGTGCACTGAAGATCAGTAGTATTTGTCGGGTGTCACGTTTTCTATTGTTTCTTATTGTTGTTTTCAATCTATCACCAAATGCATTTTGTGTTGATGGGGATGATTATAGTCAAACAGGCAACCCAGCATTGCTTCCTATTATTACTGATACGATCTACAAAAGGCTTTCAAATCTCTCTGTAGTGTTCGGTGATGATATAATGGATAGTCTGAGTTTTTGCATCAAGAATGTGTGAGTACTGTTTCTTTTCATATCTAGCCTTGCTTTGCTTTAATTTATTTATTTATCTTTTTTTATAGTGAATTCCTTGACTTTCAGGAAAGCTGATTGGAAAAGAGCATTCGATTTTGAAGGAGACTTGGATTTCATAACTAATTGTATCAAGAAGATTAAAGGTATGACCATTTAGACTATTCATTGCCGTGATGCTTTCTATATGGATAAATAATGCAACAATGACATATGAAGCTTTACAATTTTGACATGTTCAAAGATTCATGCCATCATTATTCAAAGAAGGGGGGGACAAAAACACTGTTTTGGTCTGTTTGAAGGAGTGAATATCGCAAATGAAAAATGCATCAGCTTCTTGTAAGAAATTGAACGAAGGTGTTGCATGAAAATGAACGTCATATCCCCCAGAAATGACCAACTTGCCATTCAGAAAAACTACACCAAGTCACATATGACGATGAGATGCTTGGATGGTTTGCTTGCCAAATTTATGGTGGACAACAGGATGATAAACAAAGTCCATTGGAAACAAACATTTCAAGTTTATTTTGTTGAGGGTTCCTTCGCTGTGCTGACAAATTTTGTATGCTTGTATTTGTTTGCCTAGTTTCTCATGATGGTTTGTGATTCACTCAACAGGAGATATCACTCTGAGATTGTGTACAGCAGCAGAAATCAAATTCTACTTCGGTAGTCTCTTTGGGCAGGGGACAACAGATCAGACTCACTATTTAAAACCAAATAAGAACTGCAATTTATCCTCGTGGCCTAATGGGTGTGAACCAGGATGGGGTTGCGGTGCTAATCCAAATCAGAAAATCGATCTCTATAATTCAAAGGACATGCCTTTAAGGACTCGTGACTGTCAACCGTGTTGTGAGGGATTTTTCTGCCCCCAAGGCCTTACCTGCATGATACGTGAGTATAGTTGCTACTGCTGTTTTTGCAATGTACAACTATACATGTCCATGATCTTCCAGTGCCCTTTCTTATTGTTCTTGTGGTCTTGTAAATTCAGCTTGCCCATTAGGTTCTTATTGTCCATCCGCAAAGCTTAATAAAACTACCGGAATGTGTACCCCGTAAGTTCGTATTTTTGTCCTTGAAATCCTTTTCTCTTCCTCTTCCTCTTCCAAACCTTTTGTGGTTTGTCATAGAGCGTAATATTTATTGGTAGAGAAATTTTGCAGATATGGTTACCAAATACCCCCTGGACATCCAAATCATACTTGTGGTGGTGCAGATGCATGGGCTCCTGTTGCGACGAGTAGTGAAATTTTCTGTGCACCAGGATCATACTGCCCAAGAACAACGCTTAAAGTTCCTTGCAGTAGTGGGTATTGTTTTCTTTATCCCAAAACTCAATGTATTTAATCGCTCACAACATGAATCTGTTGCTAGATAATGTTAAGCTTAAATCTCATTTGATGGTGCACCCTTGTAGTGCTTAGCATCACTAACTAATCTTTTGTATTCATGAATACAGACATTACTGCAGGATGGGCTCCACTTCTCAAATATGTAAGTTTTTGGTTATTTCTGGTGATATGGAAACTTGTGATGTTTTAGAATTCAGTGCTGAAGAAAAAGGATTCTAGCTTTTCCAGTCTTCCTAGTCCTATTAGTCTGCGATCATGATGTTTGGCAGAACCAACGAGATCCCAGAGTCAAATCTCAGTAAGAGGAAGCAAGCATAACGATAGAAGTAGATCATATGTTCTAAATACTTCTCATTTAGTAAATTTATCGATTTTGAATATAACAAAAATTACAGGGTTGTAATTTTCTTCTTACCACAAAATTTTCTGATAGTTAGATGCTTAAGTAAGAACCAGGAAACATTTTGCACCGACCTAATCAGTATATATACCACTCTAAGACAGTTTGAAGCACCACACCTTATATCAGCTACTGCTTGCAGATACTTTTTATCATCCTCCAGAACTCACTGTTTGTTATTTATTTTCGCTAGACTGCACATCTCAGAAAAAATTACTCATTTATTTTTACTTTGCAAGGCAAGGGATGAATATTTGACAACAAGATTTTGTTGGATCATTTTGCAGCGTGCTTCAAGTTAGTCACATGCCATCCTAATACTGCAAACCAAAACCTTCATGCATACGGAATCATGCTTATTGTAAGTTATCCTCATTTAGTCTTAGAAAAGAAATTTGATTGCAGAATAAAAAATTTCTGAATTGTGGCTTTGAACTTATATTTGCTTTTGATACCATGTCATTCAGAATTGACTTTAGGGGACTTTATTTCATTGCTCTTTTAACTTAAACTGATGAATCTTGAAAACTCTTTACTACAAAAAAAAAAGAAGGTCCTCCATAATGAAATTTAGCATCCCCTTTCAAAATACTTGTTGATCGTTCCTTGTGGATTAACTGGATCCGCCAGTATCTGACATTGTTCACTTGCCTGTGCAGGCTGCAGTGACTACTCTTCTTCTCATTATTGTTAACTGCTCTGACCAGGCTCTCTCTACACGAGAAAAAAGAGCAGCTAAATCCAGAGAAGCCGCAGCAAGGCAAGCACGAGAAACTGCACAAGCACGTGAAAGGTGGAAAGTTGCAAAAAATGTTGCCAAGAAAGGGGGATCCGCGCTGCAAGCACAGTTGTCCCAGACATTTTCTCGCAGAACATCTGGATTTAAAGCAGAGCAGCCAAAGGTTTCAGATGTGGGTAAATCTCAAACTGAGGCTGCTTTGTTACCACCTATGCCTTCAGGTACTGCAAGTGCATCATCCGAGAAAGCAAAGAAAAAAGAACCAAGCACCCTTACAAAAATGATGCATGCTCTTGAAGATGATCCTGATGGTCAGGAAGGATTTAAATTGGAGATTGGAGACAAAAATATAAAAAAGCAAATGCCAAAGGGTAAACAATTGCATTCTCACACCCAAATTTTCAAGTATGCATATGGTCAGATTGAGAAGGAGAAAGCTATGCAGCAGGACCAAAAGAACCTGACTTTCTCAGGAATAATTTCAATGGCTACTGATACTGATGTCAAGACTAGGCCTGTGATTGAGGTTGCATTTAAGGATTTAACCCTCACGTTGAAAGGAAAAAAGAAACATCTGATGAGGGGTGTCACTGGGAAAATCATGCCCGGCAGAGTTTCTGCTGTCATGGGACCATCTGGAGCTGGCAAGACTACTTTTCTTTCTGCCTTGGCAGGAAAAGCAACTGGATGCACTATGACAGGCTCAATTCTCATAAATGGGAAGAATGAATCAATCCATTCATATAAGAAAATTATTGGTTTTGTTCCACAAGATGATATTGTTCATGGGAACCTGACAGTGGAAGAAAATCTGCGATTCAGTGCAAGGTGCCGGTAAGCAAAATCTAACAGTTTTTGCTAATGTATTTATTATTACTCGTGTATTTTCCCATTTCCTTTCCTAAGTGCAAGTAATTATTGTTTCTACATGGAGAAATATAAAGAGGACAGTAGCATATATAAGCAAAATCATTCTGCTCATGGTTTCATAACTGTAACTCAACTCAACAATTACATCTGCAATTTTCAGATCTGGAAATTGATGCAATTTTCTTTTCTCACGTAAAAATATGTAACTTAATCTTGATCCAGTTTTATCTGTTGTTTTTGGTTAATGTTTTTCCTCTCAAATCTGGCTTAATGAACACAAAAAACTCTTGAAATTATGCTTAATTTTGATAGCCAGTCTCCTAGTCTATTAACTTGGCATCACAAACATTCATCAACTTTTCAACTTTCTCGCTGAACTTCTTCCCTTCAACTGCTATTGTTCATGTGGCATCTTCCCTTCACAGTTTCTTGAATTCTCTGCTTTGCAGTTAATTTCTACTGATTCTGCTACTCCACTCTTGTTATATTTTTTCTAATATTTTTCTTGTTGGGCTTCTTACTGGAGATTATCTGCCGACATGCCTAAAGCTGATAAGGTTCTGGTTATTGAAAGAGTTATTGAGGCATTGGGACTGCAGACAGTGAGGGATTCTGTGGTTGGGACTGTGGAGAAACGAGGAATTTCTGGAGGCCAGAGAAAACGTGTGAATGTTGGGCTTGAAATGGTCATGGAACCTTCACTACTGATTTTAGATGAGCCTACATCTGGTTTGGACAGTTCATCATCACTGTTACTTATAAGAGCTCTACGACGTGAAGCACTAGAAGGGGTAAACATCTGCATGGTAGTACATCAACCAAGGTAAGTTTCTTCTCTCTCTGAAGCCAAAATGCCATAGAGATATTCCCTCCTGTAAACTATCAAATGCTTGATAATTGTATCTGGTTCTCTAATCAGTGTAGCTTGAGCAACAAAAGAAGAAAAACACAAGGTGTGACTTATAGCTGATAAAACACTGCCCCTTGTTGCAGATGTTTATTCTTCGTAGTAGCCTATCAGATTATTGAACTTCCACAACCCCTGAAATTTACCACAAATATACTGTTCTTGAATAATATATAGTGAAGAGTAAAATGGAAGTTCATATCTCGGTGTAAAGCCTTTGCAATCTGCATCTGAGGAAAATAAAAGATTTGCTAGACAAGATACTACCAAGAGATCCCAATGCAGCCCTTTCACTTTTCTAACTTGATGTGAATGCTTAAGAAACTTGAAAGGTGATGCGAATGAATAGTAAGACAGAGAAAGGGATCATCCGAATACTTATCTATCAAGTTATATTTCAATCCTGGCCTTTTACATGAGCCATGACAATGGTTTATTCATCATAAAAAAACAATCCAGAAATTTTCCGGATTTAATGGTTAGTTTCTTTTGATTCAGCTATGCCCTGTTCAAGATGTTTGATGATTTTATACTTCTGGCAAAAGGTGGCCTCACTGTTTATCATGGATCTGCAAAGAAAGTTGAAGAATACTTTGCTGGCCTTGGGATCACTGTACCAGAGCGTGTTACTCCTCCAGATCACTATATTGACATTCTGGAGGGTATAGTGAAAACAAACTCAAATGTGACTCATGAACAACTACCTATCAGATGGATGCTGCATAACGGGTATCCAGTACCACCAGACATGTTGCACTATGCTGATAGCATTGGTGCAACCTCTTCTGGCTTAAACTCAAGTGCTGCGGAGTCCACAGAACAATCTTTTGCTGGGGATTTATGGGCAGATGTTGTTTCTAATGTTGAGCTTCATCGAGATCATATAGAGCGCAACTATTTGAAGTCTAAGGATTTATCCAACCGAAGAACTCCTGGAGTTTCCCGTCAGTATAGATATTTCGTTGGAAGGTATGAAACCAATTTTTATTTTCTATGTAATAAGCATATGTGAGAAAAAGTTGTCTAATTCCGAGGCATTTGTTGAAGTCAACTCATATCCTCTAAAGATTATTTCATGACTAATTTGGCTTAACTAGCTCTGATAATGTAAAACGATAATTCAAATATTGGGTAGAGCTCAATTATTCCAGGCTTACAAATTAATAAGCAACTTTGCTTTGGAAGATGCAGTTTTAAGATAATCAATTTTGTTGGTCATTTCTGAAACCCCTAAATCCACAAGGTGCGTATTTAGTTAGTAAATTATGATGTGATAAACCATTGAATATTTGCTATTTTTTACATGCAAGGGAAAAATTTTATTTTGTAGGATTTATAGGCATTTACTTAATTAAGCTTAGTGAAGGCAAGATACATGTTGGTTAAACTGGTATTTTGTGGTCCAAAATTCATCGATTATTTGAAAGAGCACTGCATGGCTGTGCAATTTGAAGTATTTTTACAGACATTTTATTGTACATATCGTTTCTTTTCAGGATTTGCAAGCAACGACTACGAGAAGCTAGACTACAAGCAGTTGACTATTTGATTCTATTACTGGCTGGAGCCTGCTTAGGAACTCTTGCTAAAGTGGACGATGAAACATTTGGGTCCCTTGGTTATACTTACACTGTCATTGCTGTTTGTAAGTTGACAAACACAAACTCGTTAACTATGCCATATTAGTAATGAAGTTGATATGCTCTTGATCAAGAATAAGGGGATGGGAATTTGTTTTGCATCTTCCAGGAAACTATAATCCTCTCTTTGATCTCAATCGTTTAGGAAAAGAGTTTTCTTTTAATTAAATAAATATGTGTGCTGTGTTCTTTCTCATACATGCAATCTTCATTTCTGATTGCAGCGCTGCTATGCAAGATTGCAGCATTACGATCATTTACGCAGGATAAATTACATTACTGGAGAGAGAGTGAATCTGGAATCAGCAGTCTAGCTTATTTTTTATCAAAGGACACAATTGATCATTTCAACACAATTGTCAAGCCTCTAGTTTATTTATCCATGTTTTATTTCTTCAACAGTCCTAGATCAACATTTGCTGACAATTATGTGGTTCTGCTTTGCCTAGTGTACTGTGTGACTGGCATAGCTTACATTTTTGCAATCTACTTTGCACCAGGTCCTGCCCAGCTGGTATGTCATAGAAGATTCCACCGATCATCTCACAGCGCATTTCAATACATGTAGTTTCTTCATTTTCTACCAAATATGCTTCAAATTCTGTTTTCACTTCATGCAGTGGTCAGTGCTTCTTCCTGTTGTCCTGACTCTTGTTGCAAGCCAGGAGCAAGATAGTATACTGGTGAGGCATTTGGGATATCTGTGCTACCCAAAGTGGGCTATGGAAGCTTTTGTTATTGCAAATGCTGAAAGGTTTGTCATTGTGTCAGTAACTTAGCTTATCTCTAGCTAATTCGAACTACCCAGCCCATTTAACGTTCTCCTGCATTATGTATTCTAGATACTCCGGTGTCTGGTTGATAACTCGCTGCAACTCACTGAGGGAAAATGGCTACGATCTTGGTCATTGGGGTCTTTGTCTACAACTTCTCATTCTGACAGGCATACTCAGCCGTTTTGCAGCTTTTTTCCTGCTGGTGACCTTCCAAAAGAAGTGAGTTGGGAAATTACATATCGTTCTTTGTCCATGTTCTTAGTGTACAAATCAGAGTTGTTCAGTTTTGATACCCTTGTAGAGATCATACAAATCCTCAAAAGTGAATACAGCAGATATATAGCTAACACATTAATTAAATTAGTCTTCTAGATCAGCTGTAATGATCCAACATAAGTTCTGCAATCCCGTTGTATTTTATTTTTAGAGAAGCAGAGAGCTGATACTTTTTTTTTTTTTTTCATTTTGTATGATGCAAGAATAAATAAAAAAAGAAAAATCAATTTTACTCGTTCCGTTTCTTAATTATTAATACTTGTGGTTTAGATTTTATTCTCTTTGTAATTCTTCTCTCAACTTGATAATATTAATTTCTCTCTTTATCTATACTAATCGCTCTTTTACATCCACGTGTATATATATATATATATATATTCAACATAAACACATGGGCTATAAAATGGTATTTCCCTGAATAAACAACTCTAATATTTTTGTGTTTAAAAAATGTTTTTATTTTTTTTTAATTTTTAATTTAATTTTTTAAATATTTTCAAATGTATTAATATTAAAAATAAATGTTAAAATAAAAAATATTATTTTAATATATTTTTAAACAAAAATCATTTTAAAAATAAAAATAAATTTCTCCCTCGATTGAAACGGATTCCGTCCATCCTATTTATCAAGCAGTAAGCGCACGTTTGATTTTTTATAGAGAGAAATGAAATCAGCGTTTCGAAACGCCTACTTCTTCACAGTCTCACTCTCTCGCTCCTTGAACCCTAACACAAACCCAAACCTCAACCTCTCTCCCATTTTCCACAAACTCCCTCTCCTTTCCACCACCACCACCTATCTTTCACTCCCTCTCCTCATTTCTCGTCACCGAAAAGCACCAGGTCGCTCATTCTCCACAACTCTCACCATGTCAGGCGGTGCTGATTCTCCCTCTCCCTCACTAGATAAACAATTCGAAGAGCTTCGCTCGAAGCTAGAAGAATCAGGAAGATTGCGCGAAAAGATTCGAGCTGTTGTCTTAGAGATCGAGTCCACCACTCGACTCCTGCACTCTGGTCTCCTTCTCGTTCACCAATCCCGTCCCGTTCCAGGTTCTAAAGAAACGACACCGTTTTCTTTTCTCTTAATGCTCCCTCCTCCTAAGAAGTAATTTTTACTTGCATTTTTTTAATCTTTTGTGTGATTTGATGCAGAGGTTTTAGAGAAAGCAAAGGCGCAAATTGGAGTGTTGAAGGGGTTATATAATAGACTTGCTGAAATCATCCTCGAGTGTCCTGGTCAATATTACAGGTAGTTAAGAACCTGCGACATTTTTTTTATTTTGATTTTTTTAGCTTCATTTTGGTGTATTTGGCTACTGATTGCCTTATGGTATAGGTATCATGGTGATTGGAGGAGCGAAACACAAATTGTTGTTTCTCTGCTGACTTTAATGCATTGGTTAGAGACTGGCAATTTACTTATGCACACTGAAGCTCAGGAAAAACTTGGCTGTATGTTTTTCTTTTATCTTGTTTACGAATCATGATTAGTTAATAAACGCTTGCTCATGCTTTCGTTTTTCTTGTTGCTTCTGCAGTGAACAGCTTGGAGTTTGGTTTGGACATTGAGGACTATCTTATTGGTAAGTAATTTTTTGAAAAAAAAAGCATGTTTGATTTGTGTGATAATGTATATGGATTAGGTAATTAGACTTTGTTCTCATGGTGAAAAGTGGGTTTGCTTGAATATACTCAGGGTTTCTGGTATACATGTAAATATATGTTCAAATTCCAAAGCAAGTAAAAGAATTCAAATATTCACATGAATGGCATATAAAAATTCAGGAGGTAGTGGTGTCTGATTGTTTGTGATTGCGTGTTGACCTGCTTAGGTTATAGCTGCAGGTTTTGTCCACTTGACTTCATCAGCCAATGCTGACCAGTATCAGGAGGCCACTCTAACGAAATGCTTATTCCTGTGAATTAAATACCAAGTCGAAATCAAACTGTTTGAAGGTTGACAGGCCCATGTTAGAATGATATAGAGAAGATTGTCATGGCTCTTGCCCAAGAATGGCATGCATAAATTGAAATGGTTCAAATTTTTTACTTGTCAGAAGAAGTACCAAGTTGAAATCAAATAGTTTATTTTGAAATTCTGGGCACTAAACCCATGATTCAAACTCCTAAACCTTTCCTTTGTTTAAATTCTTGGATAATAAATTTTCAGTTCATGCTTGTGTGTTGTATATAATGCCATATAACCAAGATACCGCCAATGAATCTTTTCATGCATGTATCTGTTACATTGTTAGTGGCATGCGATATACCTTCCTCTGCTAACACCCTGGTATAAAGATATTTAGAAATATGGTAACAAATCATTCCTGATAACACCTGTTTCAGTTATTATAATATGTAATACCTATCTTAATTGCTGCCTGTTTCCAGATAATCAGTCTTTGTTTGTAGGATGTGAAGTATCCTGTTGTTGGTCATTCTGTTCTTTGACTGGAAATGCTGATGTTTAAATTCTCTGTTTATACAGGTGTTTGTTTTATGTCCAATGAAATGGTAAGATTTCCAAAAGGATATCTTACGCTTACAAGCTGCAAGTTCATGGAAATTTAAGGAAACATGGGCTGCTACCTATGTAAACTATGTGCAGTGGATGTGCTTCAGTCAGTCTGTTGAAATTACGTGTGAGCAATTGATAAAGTTTGCAGAGAAGGGCTTTTAATGTGATTGTTTGTATGTTTTTTGCAGCCTCGGTATGTTGTGAACCAAGTGACCGCTGGGGACTATGATTGTCCAAGAAAGGTGTTGAAGTTCATGACAGATCTTCACGCAGCCTTCCGCATGCTCAATCTCCGGAATGATTTCCTGCGCAAGAAGTTTGATGGTAGCCTCCTTTTTTTCATTTTACTCATTTTATATAGCCCTTTTCCACTTTGAATAATTTTAAATCTAAATGTCATTGTATATGAGTTGACTTCATGAGTATTTTCTGTTGTGTATCAGGCATGAAGTATGACCTACGGAGAGTTGAAGAAGTGTATTATGATGTTAAGATCCGAGGTTTGACGGCTACTGGTGATTCAAATGGCAATCAAGGAGTTGTAGAAGGTGAATCATAGGTTATAGAACTATCAAACTGTTGGTTACCTCTCCACTCTCCAGCTATATAAAATACTGTAGATTCACTCTTTTGAGGGATGGTCCAAGGAGGATGGTGATACCAATCGTAACTGTATGTGTTAATCCAGAATTTTGTTTTCTCAAGGTGAGGGTGAATAGTTTTGATGAAAACTCTCTTTGAATCTGTGCATTGTGTTCTCTTTGGTTTTTGATGCAAAAGATTCTGAGATGGAAGGCTCCCTTCATTATTTAAAAAAGTAAGAGGATTTGAAAATGGGTTTATACAATAGTATCAAGATTATCACCCATAGTTCATTAATGTTCCCTCACCTCTGGGTGAAGTGGATGACAAATCTATATGACTGGTTGGGGACTAATTCGTAGGAGGTGAGATTACAAGAATTTATTTGTTTTTGTGTTTTAAAAATATTTTTAAAAAAAATTGAATTTTTTTTTATTTTTTTTCTGTTTCAAATTATATTTTTTTAATAATTTTATATTGTTTTAATGAGTTAATATTAAAAATAAATTTTAAAAATAAAAAAATATTATTGTAATATATTTTTAATAAAAATTAAAAAGTATTTTAAAAAATAATAGTGGGCGGAAGGTATTTAATGATACTGAAAAGCAAACTTTCAAAAGGAAATGTGATTAGTTGAGATTGTTGTCCACACCGGTTGATGTCCCTGTCATTATTTACTTCCATATAACTGTAACATGGCATTTGCGATCTCCTGGACGTGTGTGGGGTGTTGATATTGTGTTTTAAAATATTTTTTATTTGAAAATGAACTAAAATAATATTTTTTTATTTTTTAAAATTTATTTTTATATCAATGAATTAAAATAATTAAAAAAAAATGTTAATTTAAAATAATAAAAAAATAAAAAAATTTAATTTTTTTTTTAAATACTTGAGTGGGATTCGGTATAAAGGATGGTGTACTGGTCTTTTTATTTCATTCAATTGTGCAGCTGGGACATGTGGGTTTTATTGGTCACTTGTTTTTCTCTTTCTTTTTCCTGCTGTGCTGGTGATTGGTGAAGGGGGTGTCGTGGTTGAATTGGAGAGTTTTGAAAAATTTTGTTATTTTTTTTAATATTTCTGGATTGTTTTAATATGGATATGTTAAAAATAATTTTTTTTTAAATTTTTTTAATATATTTAAAAAACCACTTAAAAAAAAACATTTACCATTGTTCTAAGTACCTTCAAAATAATGCTCCGGGTTGGGGTTTTTTCTTTGAGGTCGGGTTATTTTGGTGAGTGAACCAACCATAGCCTCCCCTTGGCTTGTAAGGCCCAAAAATTTAAAGCTTATGTTTGTATCTGAAAATTAAGAGTTTATAGTTTTTTTTTGTGTTTTAAAAATATATTTTAAATTTTTTTTATTTTAAATTAATATTTTTTTTAATATTTTTAGATCATTTTGATGCACTAATATCAAAAATAATTTTTTTAAAATAAAAAAATATTATTTTTATATATTTTCAAGTGAAAAGCACTTAGAAAAATAATCCTAACTACATTTCCAACACTTTCTTAGAGGTGTGTTTGTATCAGAGTTTCAACGAAATTTGAATTATTTTTTTTGTTTAAAATTATTTTTTTATATTTTTAAATTAATTTAATGTGTTAATATTAAAAATAATTTTTTAAAATAAAAAAAATATTATTTTAATATATTAATTTTTTTT
>Ga0307518_10002480_pt1 | contig 13466 bp, 9 predicted proteins | sample 25_EM_MG_FD_203889 | JGI IMG/M metagenome (GOLD analysis project Ga0307518, IMG submission 203889) | Populus trichocarpa ectomycorrhiza microbial communities from riparian zone in the Pacific Northwest, United States - 25_EM | ecosystem: Host-associated > Plants > Roots > Unclassified | place...
TATTTCTTAACTAGTATTAATTAATTAATAATCATAAAATTGAAGCATGGGAAGAGCAGGAAGCTGCTTTGAAGTTTCCTCTGTCCTTGTCATGTGGTGTATCCAAATACAGGTGTACTTCCTGTCCAATTTAAGAAGAAGAAAAAAGAAGTTAAAGCCCCTTTTTTTAAATACGAGGATAATTAGAGGAATAATAATGGCTAGCATGCGACAATGGAAACAAGATCTGAAAGCAAAAGGCAGTGGAATCAATCAATGCAAACAAACAAATAAAAAAATAAAAAAAATCAGCAGAATAATTATCAAATTTGCACGTCAAGAGATGGAGGCATTCAGCAAAGTAATTAACACCAAAATTTGCGCATCATCGTCTTCTTTTTCTGTCTTGTCCATAAAATCATAAAAGACATTCAAATGCTCAGCTTTTTTTTTTTTTACTTTAGTCTTAAAATTATATTCTCGAAATAGCTTTATCTAAATTGAAGCTATTTTTTTTCCCTCAAATAATTTTAAGGGTGTATTTTTTATATTGTCTTATATTATTTGATGCATTTAAAATAATAAATTCTCCTGAAGAATAACTCTAAGATTTGAAATTAAAAAAAAAAAACAAATCTTTTTAACCATAAATATTCTTTAAAATTATAATATTAGCAGTATTGTTTTATTGCTTACGAGGGAAAGTTTTTAATATTGTTAAAAGACCTTGAAGTGAGAACTTCGACCAAAATGCACAAGCACGAGCTCGCCCTGTCAGCAGGCTTATTAAACTAATAATAAAATGCAAATATATATAGTTTTTATCAATTTGGATGTTGATTTTAGGTGACCCGTTATTAATTGAATTCATGTATTCATGGCCCATTGAAAAGAAAGAAAAAGGAATCGATCTATCAATGTCTAGCCTAGCCAAAGAAACCTGTCAACTGTCAAGTACTCGAATAACTTTTTTCCTTGTGCTCAAGTGCAGAACAAATGAAGCCAGGAAGGAACTTCTTGAAAGAAGAAGTCATTCATATGCTTGAAAACAAGTGACAGACCCGAAGATCCTAGAGAAGCCTATGCAAGGTGATCTGTTGCGATGGCATAAGAAACGCAACGAGCTATGGCCACCGATGTACAAGACACATAGATCCATTCCTTTTATATAGATAGACAGCATCAGCGTTGAAGTTTGAGGTCGACATGGTTGATCCCAATAAAAACACGACTTGCAGCCCGCTAAATCACAAGAGCAACTCAAGTTCCGAACAGCAGCAATATATCACAAAGTCCCTTCTGTATGCGCCTCAATGGCAAAATTCAAATCAATTCTCACGATTCCGTACAGAAATATTTTGTATAATTTACACAAATCACCTAAAACAGAGAAGATTGTATGAGACAATGGACATATTTCAAACTCGAGGAAAATCTAATGCCAACTGCTGTAAGCCATATTTCATCCAAATAGACGAATACCAAAAAGGATTTAACTACCACTACAAACGGTGAGAAGGAGCTTCTCGTTGGACAAAAAATAAGCGCCTGTAGATGGGCATCATCACCATTTTTCTGGATCAACCAACTTCACAACTCACGCGGGAAATTGTTTATGTGTCCTTCCTCCAGTGTATCTTTGTTGTTGATCTTGTATGATATCCTTGTGCGCATCACGAGGGATTTCTGAAAACATGATTTTCGTAACGATCTAATATCATCCACAGCTTAAAAACATATTATTATAATTAATTATGAGATATGAACCAGGAAAACATGATGAAGCAATATAATTTTTTGATCAGAATTCAGAAATATCATTTATTACGTGAGCAGACTCCTCACATCATATGCCTTTTCAAGCTTAAATAAAGCCCTATGCTGTCTGCTTGCACTAATGTTTACTGGGCTGGATGTTCCATGCTACAGATACAGGTAACTAGTAGCACATTTCGACTCCCATTTCACCAAACCTTGATCATTATTGGGTTCCCAGAATCAAGCATCATACATAAAAAAAACCAAGCATATTAGTTAGTCTCCCAGCCAAAGACCAAATTAATTTCAGCAGCAGGAATAAACTTCGCTGGAGTTTAATCTGAAATGGTGTTCTCCTGCAACTTCAGTGGCTCAAGTTGACAGCAGCTCAAAATTATAAGACTAAAGGACATTCAAGCATAATCGCTGATACTAGAAGCTACTAGTTCAATGAAAGCTGTTTCCATTTGTTTAAGGCTGGACAATGGCTTTATGAAACATCTAGGCGTGTTTAAGGCTGGACAATGGCTTTATGAAACATCTAGGTGTGCCAGGTTGGACTATTTTGTTTTTAAGAGAATATATTATACTTAACAACCCCATAATTCATAGAGTTAACCACATTGATGGAAGTAAAATTTCTTCAGTACACAAAACTAAAATTTGTAGCTATTCATCAGAAATTTGTACTCTCCCACACGTACGTGACCATATTTCTATTTTAGTTTGTCCTGACATACATCAGTAAAGAATTAATTATTTTATTTCTTATTCCCCTCGTTAAACACTAGATTTAAAAGATTACTGAGTAAGATAACAAGGGATCAGTTAGGAAGAAGTCAAAAATATGTGAGATGAAAGAATTTATCGAGAGTCGATAAAATGTGGGTGAAGGCAAACAGGACACTCAGTGGGATGGAGAGAGTGCCAAGAGAATATTACATGGTAATACTAGAATGCTCGTATGATGCCATGAAATCCAGAAACTTAAGTGAATGCAATTTTAGATGACTATGTAAGAGATATACCTTCCCGTGTTGGTTATTAGTAACTCTCATATTTTGTGTAATGGATCCATTACCACTTGCAGGAAGAATATTGCTGCTAGCTGGGTCTAGGTGCAGTTGAAGAAACTGTAAAAGGACAACAGAAGAAAAGGAGAAATATCATAAAAGCATGTGGGCCAAAGAAAAAGATATTATAGGAAAGCATGTTAGAGAAAAAAAAGAAAAAAGCTGACTGAACTACATCTGAATCTACCTTTGGAACTGCTGCCTGAAATATAAAATCGGTGAAGACATTGGGTGTCAAGTTTGTGAAAGTTGCCTGGACTAATGTTGTTTGCGGGTTTCCTGGTTGCTTTGAGAAGTTGAATGTTATTCTCAAAGAGCTGCTCTCAAATGCCACGAAAGGTGGATAAACTGAACCATTATTCTCTGTTCATAGAAGAAAAGGAAATCAACAAGTGGGACAGCAACCAAGCAGCAAAACAGAAATTCAAGGTGGACAACAATTTTTACCAGGTTTTGATGGGCTGGGACCGAAGCCATCCAACAAATCCATCATTGGAGCAGCTCTAGCAGAAGAAGTTGCTTGTGCAGAAGGTGAAGAAGATGACGAGAGTGCATCTAATGTGGCTATTGGTGATTTTTCATTTTGAATGGGTGATAAAATGTCAGTTGTAGATGAGCTGCTTTGTACAGGAGGCACTCCAATTGACAATAGATCCAGTAGAACATCTGTGCCAGCTTTTTGAACCTGGTTTGTGCCTAAGAGGTGCAAACAGAAATCATAGATTAGATTACACATGCGATTAACAGCAAACAAAATGCACAATCAGCAACAGAACACTGAAACAGTTTAACTTAGAAGTAAGTCCATCACTCAACAAAGGAATGGTCAAACAAGTACTAGTCCAACCACAAAATTTATGATGTATGAAAAAGAGTATGTTTTTTTTAACAAAATGACAACACATATTGACAGTTGCTTTAATGCAGTCACATTTCAGAAAAAATCGAAGAGATTGTCATAGATTCAAAATAACGCTTTCAAGGAAACAGCCAGCAAAACTTTAGTTCATTCCACAAAACTGTTAAGGCCTACATGGTTTTATTTATGCGAAGCTCCCCACTAGGTTTTACAGTCTAAAAGCAGGAGATGCTTGTTCAATTATCACAGTTCTGGGACAACACGGATTCAGACAACAGGAACCCAACTAAATTGTAGCTAATGTCTGCAAAGGCTTGTGAGGATGATTCCAAACTCCAACAAAAATGATAGCAAAATGAGCATCAGCAACGATAATGCAATCAGGACTTTCAACTTGTGAGTATGATTTATAATAAGACATCCCAGGTTCTAGTAAACTAAAAATACTGTTTCAAAGATGTGCATAATCAAGTTATGTCACAGCTTAGAAATTAACCTGATTGTGTTGGAGCTGGTGACAAATCAACACCTAGAAGATCCTGAAGAAAATCACCACCAGAAGAGCCGGGTGCTGCTGGAACATCATCTGAAAGATCAAGTAAATCTACAAGAGGAGCTGTGGAGGGCTTCACAACTCCATTTGGAAGATTAAGGGAAGCCCCACCAGAAGTTGAAACAGCTGCTGGCAAAGAACCAGCCCTCCTTGTAGTGAAAGTAGCCTCATCCAAAATTGGCATCCTTTCGACCAGTGTAGATCTGCATTCATATGTTAGTTTACTAATCAATGAAATTGCTACAGATATGGAAAAACTTTATGAGATTAACAATGAGATTAACAAGGTAAAATAATAAAAATTTAACTGCATACCTTATATTTTGATGCTTCTCAATGATGGAATTAAATTCAAGGGATCTTTGCTGCAATTCAAGCACAAGGCTGCCTTTATGGTGAACAATTATATCCTTGATCCTTCTGGAAATGATTCAAAGAACAATTCTATACAATTAGATCCCATATCTTGCCACAAATATTATTCAAAATAACAGTTACATTAACAGTAAGAAGAAATAATAATAATAATAATAATAAAAAAAAAGAATTGTCAAATTGTTTGTATAGAAAGACTGGCTGACAATAATAATAGACTCAAACTTTCAGCCGAAATCTCATTCTTTTTATGCATCTTAAAAAAAATGCAATGCCTCTAGGATAGAAAAACATAGGCCTAATAGAATTGCAGGGAATGGAAGGTGCACAAATAAAATAAACACTGAGAAAACACATACTCAGAACAAGATGGGAAACGGGAAGAAAGTTTTAAGAGAGCAATCAGAGCCATTGCTTTAGTAGTGAGGTCTAAGGCATGGTGCTTTAAAGCAATCTCAACAACATCCACAATGTCAGACTCCGTAACCTGCTCAGGAAAAAACTTAACTTAGCAGGCAATTAAATGAGAAAGACAACCAACAATAATACTGCTATACACAAAACAAAAGATTTTTTTTGTGTTTGTGGTGCACACACAAATGATTGTTAATCTTGCTTCCTGCCATTAGTCAACTCTGCTGGATCAAACTGACAACCTGATCTCATCAAGCTTTTTGTAAGCAAAGCAGAGATGAAGTCCCATTGGCAAACTAATAAGTCCAACCATTCAACTTTTGTTATCAAGCATCATTAAATATTGGAGGAAATGGATCGATTTACTTATATAACAAATTAGTTGGGTTAGATAAAATGTTAAAAGATATTCTTGTTCACATGAAAATGATAATATCAAGAGCTAGTTCATTTTTACATTCTTACATGGAACTTATTGTATTCCCTAAATCCAAGGGAAAGGACAGGAGGAAAAATAACAATTTTAATGTGACTGCTTTCAGCCCCAAAAACATATTTTGCCAACATTCCAGTATAATAGCAGCATATTTGTATTACTTTCCACTAGAAATTATACATCATACAAAATGGACTCAAATAAGTAAAAGATCCATGAACAGTTTCACTGTGGCAAAGCCATAGAAGTTTGCTTTATCAACATCCCATATTTTCATCATCCAAGTCAACAAAGCACGGCACAAAGAAGGTCCACAATTTGATTTCTTTTATACTCCTCCATCCTATAATACTAGTCCAGTATGCAGACAATAATTTTTTTTTTTTTAAATCACATACATGCATACAGCTTGTAGATTTTTTTCATTTTCTACAAATTGGTTATATAAAATTATTCTACAAAATAAATTACTTTTTCTTGTTTTTAGTAGACAAATATAATGGTATAAAGGGAGTAATTTTTGTCAGAAGTTCCCTATTACTGTTACCATGTGTGCTAATTAGGTAACACTACCCATCGAATTTGAGGTAGCAGAAAGAAGATGACAAAAGCAAGTGCATAACCAGCAGAGTATATAACAAAATACTTACAGTTACAGGATCCTCTATGGCAAGCATTCCAACATTATTCATCAACATGTCACCGTATTCCCCAATGCACCAAACTGCTACGCGAACAAGGCTTTCCTGATGGGAAAAAAAAAATCAAAGTGGATAGAAATGACAATTCCTTTTCGGGATAAGTATAACATGCACAGTTAAATGCAGAATCTCATAGACTGCCAAATAAAGCATTTTCTTTTATCAAAAGAAACTTTGAATACCTGCTCAGAAGATGTTTGGAAAGCTTTGTACAATGCCCTGACTGTATATCCATGAAGGTCGGAAGCATTGCTTATCACAACAATAAGGGCATGCCATACTTCATCTTTTACAAAGTTTCCAGCCTACTAAGCACAATATTAAGATCAGAATATGGATTTGTAAAAGATATCGCTACTCAAGACCAGAAAAGGCCAAAATAACAATTACCAGATTCATGCGCTTTGAATTGATCTTTGATATACTCAATTAATTCTTTCAGGTCTCATCTTTCACCATGTTTTAGTTCTCAGAAAAAGTGAAATAAATAAAAAATCAATTCCATGTAATTCCATTTACCAAAACATCTTCATTTTGCAGGCTTTAATTATCTAGATTTACTTGTAAACAACATGCTGCATAACGCATGGCTGAAGGAAGCTCAACATTGAGTTCAACAAAATAAATCAACCAAAGGAAGACGGTCAAGGATGAGAGATTATAAGCTCCTGATAGTAAATGACACAAAAACAATAAGATTGACCCAATCTTTCAATAAGAGACCATCATGCACACAAAGCAATGGCATAAACAGAACAATGTATTATGATACTAGCAAAATCAAGAAGTGAGGCCAACATTATCATCCCAGCTGAAAATGTCTCACGAGGATGGCTACAAGACATGAACATGGGTGGTGGCCGTAGAAAAAGATGTGGCTTAAGCTGAAAGAACCTGTGTTTTCAATAGAGTGTGATATAAATGGCAAACATGAAAATGTTCATCTAGCTGCCCCACAATGTGATAATAGAAAGCATCTTAGAGCCATGACAATGATCATATAATGAATAAACATACTAAAATGTCCCAAACAAGGTTCAAACAAACAGCAAAACTGCAATGGCAGCTTGACATTAACATTTTTACCTCAGCAAGAACCTTGAGCATCTGATCAATGTACCAAATTTTCTCAGGGGAGAACCTAAAGCATAAAAAAGCAAAAGTAAATTGATTAAACATAGGAGAAAGGTAGTTCTGAATGATCATGATTTATGAACCCCCAAACCATACTACTAAACTATATAACTCTACATTCCTGCTTTTAAAGGGGTGGGGAAAACAAAACTGTGCAGCATGGCACAGTCCAGGTAACAAATCAAGAAATTTGTCTGTGGGACAATTTCAGACCAGTGAAACATGAATACATCACTGTTCAGATAATAAATTCAGATACCATAATTCCATTTTATCATTTTATGTTAAACTCACACGATAGTTTTAGTACAACAGGGATGCAGCCCGGTACAAAGCGTGAATTCCAGGATGAAAGATGCCTATTTAAGGAGATGATATTATAGAGTGTTGTTTTTATACGATTCATTATTTTCCATGTAGCTTTTTTCTCTTTTTTAACTCAGACTGGAGACACCCCCATTTAGCCCTTTCAACAAATTTCTTTTGCATCTCAAACAACCGAAGTAACAAAGACATATATGGTTTCAGATCACTTGATATCTCTAGAGGCTAAAGCCTAGAAGCATTATTGATTCAATGCAAGTTTAAATACAGGCCAGTATCAATTCCCCTTTTTTCCAGCAAGAAAAGGCGGAACCAATAGTTGCGTTCATCAAAATAACAAGCACATGCAAGAAAAACACAATCTAATATATCCCACAATCAGTCAGGGAAAACAAGTGGATGTCTTAATTCAAGAACTGCACAACTTACTTCTCAACAATGGAGCAAATTTTGGCAGTAAGATCCCCTTTAAATTCTTCATCACTTACTTCCAGATAATCAATTAGCTCTTTTGTCAAAGGTTTTACATTGGTCTCGTTCACCAGAACGTAAACAAGTTCAAGGGCCCTTTTCCTGATTGAAGCATCTGAATCCTGAAATAAAAAGGCCACAACCTGAGCTTCTGAATTTTCAATCTTTATTTGTTTTGTCAGTAACATTAACAAGGAAGCGAGAAAGTAATACATCGAGTTCAGGTTTAACGGATCAACTGATATATTTTACGTCTTGCTTGTTACCAAACAGAAGTAATATGGAACGGGAAAAAAGGTTGATGGGAAAGAAAAAACTTTACTGATGTAAAAAAAGGCAGAATAATAGTCTTCATTAGATTATTTTCCACCTCAGCTGCAATATCTTTTGTCTGGTCCTGAATGACAAATCTACCTTATTTATTTCTCCAAAGCCCTAAACAAGAAATCACGAATCCAAGTAGCCAAACCCAAATTTTTTTGAGATTGAGACATATGGAGTTGAGTTACTTACATTTACCAGTAAGCAAGGAATTGATATCCAAACCCAAATCCACAACACCCAATCATGTTTGTTTGGAGAGGACACTAAGACATAAATACATCGTCCTTGTTAACCATAACCATCTTATTCTATATCTGACCAAGACATAGCCAGAATATGATAAGCCTAATCTCCTTTCAATTTAACCTTTTTTTCATTCTTCGCTGTTCAAATCCAGTTATTTGAGCAGATTATAACTCTTACGACACCTTAAAATAGAACATGCAATTGAAAGAACTAGAGATTCCAGAGGTAAAAATTTTGTTGATGCGAAAAAGATACACAAAGAAGATTTGTCTATTCACCCAAAATTTGTAATAATTTAAATGAAAATGGTGAGTTTGGATTTTTATAGCACACATTTACTCATCATAGTTTTAGACAGGAAAATGGTATTAAAAAAGTGAAATGGATATGATTTACATATATTATAGAATTTTAACCTTCTCTACAACTACTAGTTATTTAAAAATAAAAAAGAGATCAAGGTGGTGGAACCCCATACCTTTACACATTCCAAGATTGTTGCCCGATGCCTTTGTACAGCTTGAGCATCTACAGTAATAGCCTTCATCAGCATGTTTAATGCAACATATCTGAAACAAATGTTAGGATATGGTTTTATTTTTAGTAAAACAAGCAAAATAAAACAAATCAAGTTTATTGATCTTAAATTAATAATCAATATAGCTGCTGAAAGAACTACTACTATCCAGATGAAGCACTGTGGAGCTGTAATAGAGCATGTGTCTGATTTTATATCCAGAGATCAAACAATAAACTAGCATGATGCGCGTGTATTATAGAAATATTTTCCAGTTATCTACTACATTTTACCATAAAAGATATATAAAAAAGTGTTAACCTATCACTTAACTTTCTAAAATATAAAACAAGAGGACTCAATTCATTCACTTCTATTTAGCAAAATGAAAAAAAAAATGCAACAATTAATTTGGCAGCACTTGTATTCCAAGGATAAAATTTCAGACAAGTAATTTTTTAGGAAAATTTATGGAAAATTGAAAAACTAGAGAATAGGATTTTCTACAACAATTCTAACAAGTAAACATAATTTTTTACAACATTTTCTTTTATCTTGAGAATTTTTATGGGAAAAAAAAAGCAATTAGTCCTGAGTTAAGTATTTTTATTATTTTACTTCTTTAAAAAATATAATGTCCCAAATTTGTATGTGAATCAGGATAAATGTTAGTCCATACTCCATAGAGTCAAGCCAGTGTGCAAGCAGCTAAGGTCACCCTTTAACAAGCAACTACCCTATATAAAGTAGACAATGATGATAATCACACTGCAAATAAACATGTCAAACTAACTTTCTGTTAATAAATATGCCTCCCTGTTTAACAGGTAATCATCTTATATTTTGTAGATCATATGGATAATCACTGTTCAAAGGAATTCAACAAACTCAACAGAACATTAAAAAAAAATCATGTGCCAATGGCAGATCATTTCTCATTGAATCAGGAGAAATATACCTTAAAACATATGTCTAGCAGTATTTAGTCCAATTGGTTTATTAAAAAAAACAGCATGAAAGGGATGAAATGACATGTCATGAGATCATATCCAAGTTATAATCTTATGAAACAAAACCTGATATTATTGTCACGGTTAGACAAAAATCTTCCCAGGATATTAATAGCAAGCACTCGTAGGCCACCATTATCTTCAATGCTCATGATAGTTTCAACACATTCATATAGAATAGCATTTCCAGCATTTTTGTTTGACTCAGTTTTTGTTGCCACCTAAGAAGATATCAAGCAAACAAGAAAGATTAAAATGTTGTCAATTTAAGAAGCAAAGTGATCAAAGATAAACAATTGTAAGGAATCGTGAGCGTTTATAACAATGTACAGGGTGATAACAAGTTGACAGGCTAGAATGTGTGGATCAGTCATACAGGTTGAGAAGATGTTCAGCTTCACATGTTGATCAATTTATTCTCAATCATTGACAAATGCATTTACAAAAAAGCACAGCTTAGCCCAGTTAATGGAAATTTAGCCCAATTAGATTACTCAAACTGTTAAACAAGGCTACAGAAGGGAAGCTTACTAGCCAGTACTTTGCAGAATCCTACTTCTTAACAGACTATACATATTAAACCCACAGTTAATAAAAATTGTACTTACTCAACTCTACTTGGCTATCCCAAACTGGTTGAGCTTTTCTACCTGGATCAACTTCCTTCATTCAGTTGTAATTAGAAATGACAATTTAATTATTATTTAGGCAAACTGACTTCAAATTCTCTTCCATCGAGGATGTTCAAACCAAAATGCCCACTTTAGTGATTTTCATCCATCATCAAGGTAACAATGAACAAGAACATACTCATCAACAGAGACCACCAATCACCAAAAAACAATAAAGAAAGCCTAATCATATAGAAATAGGAAAACAAGATTCCATATTCACAGGTTTATTAAGAATTAAACCCATACGTTCTAAAGCAAGTCTCATTCTATTATCAATGCAAGGCCTTTTTCTTCAGCCCACCCACTTAATTTCTTCATAATGTTAGAATTCAAATATGTATGAGGAACTTCGTTGTCTATAGGATTTGACTTGCTCTACACTCATAAGCTTTACTAAAAAAGGCACAGAAAAAAAAAACACAATTTCATCACATTTGTCAGACTCATATCATTTCTATACTTTTCTCATTTCTAATTCAACACAACAGAAGTGATCCAAGCCATCAACAATTGACATGTTGATTATGAACCAGCAACTCTCAAACACTAATAGAAGTAATATGACAGACTGATACAAAATGCAAATGGAAACTAACCTGAGCAAGTATGTCATTCATGGCATCACTAGCATCAGCATCTCCTTGGCCCAACGCACGCAAAAGTTTGAGCAATCTGACATGGAGAAAAGGGTCCGCGATACCGGCAATGTCATATTCCGGTGCATATGGACTGTTAACAACATCCTTTAAAGTTCTGACCAACCCTTCTGTGTGTTTCTACAAAAATGATTTTATAACTTGTCACACTTAAGGAATAAAAAGCATACTGACCATAAATTTACCTTAAAAATTCAATTATTTTCATGAAAAAATCCCTAAACAATATATCTATAATATAAACATTAATATAAAGAACTAGGTTCATTTATGCATGATGAAGAGTTCACTTCTGCCATACCAAATAAAAAGCTCAACAATACTCAAATTTAGCATTAGTCAGAATGCTTGTTTCTTCCTAATACAGGCCATGATGAGTACCTTTCTCAAAAACTCGAGGGCTTCCGGACTGACTTTACATAAATCTGTACAGAGTTGAATTCCCGTTATTAAGACTCCATGATGCTTCTCTTTTAGTAAGGCAGCCGCAGGATTTATAAAATTTTCTGCCAGATCCGGGACTTTCCTAATAATCCGTATAGAGCATAATGCAGCCTATGTTTGAGCAAGAGTGCAGTAAAAATTAGAAGAACACAAAAGAAAGCCACAGAACAGTGAAGCCAGAGAAGCATCAACTTTAGAGCAATTTAGGAGAACTTAAATCAGAACAATGCACAACCAAGTACCTCCAAAATATCTCATGTGATTAGGAAATTAAACTAGGCCAAAAACATACAACAAACCACATTCTTTCATTACATATATCTGATTCACTCAGTTTCTATATCATTACGGCAGATCAAGAGCTTTTGAGAATTAAAGCATTCCAAACTTCAGGGGTCGCACAGCTTATTCCCTCACCAACCTATCATCTTTTCACTCACTAACTATTGGAACCAAAACAGATAAACAAGAATTCATGCAAAAGTATAATAAGCAAATTATGTTAAAAGCAACTCACCTTTTTCCGAATATTTGGATCCCGAAATTGCAGCAATCTTTCCACTTCTGGTGCAAGATCACGAGCCATTTCTGCTGAACAAATATTTCCCAAAGCACAAAGTGCAAGTCCCACAATATACTGGTTTGAATGATTAAGATCTCTGAATATAAGTTAAGGCCACTAAACAGATACAAAGATTTTTCTCTTTTCATATTCATTTGTTCAACTAGCAATTCCAAAAAAATCCCAGACGACAGAAACAGATGAAACATAGCTTGCAAATTAAGAAAACCTAAACAACAGAACATATAAACATTATTCGGATACTGTTTTAGCGAGTTGGTAACGAGCATTAGAACTTCTTGTCTTTCATCAAGAAGTAACATGAGGCCGAGATATCCGATCCTCTTTTCAGGAAATCCGGCGGAGGCAATCAACTTTAAGCACTCCATTTGACCAAAATGTGTTGGGTAGCCAAGCATATGAATAAACATAAGCTTTGCCAAATTCCGGTGTCTATAATCTTGATCATTTTCATTAATCGACGTTCGAATTGCAGCACATTCTTTTCTCACAACAGCTCTTTCCTCCGCCGCCGTTTTACAAGCCCGTATTGCCCGAATCATGTCCCTTTCATTTCAAAAATTATCCAATTCATGCTCAAAAAATTGTAAATAAAAGGAATCCTAATCTTTAAACTAAACCAGAATTGCATAATTCTAGCTGCCGAAAGGGTCGGATTTCAGGAACCAAATGAGAAGAGTAAAGAAATCGTACTCACCTAAGACGCGTACCGGAAAAGAACGAATTCATGATTGGGTCCGTTTCCGAGAATTTCCTGGAAGCTTAATCAGATCCGAGAACGAAAGTTAACTCTTGGTCAAAAATTGCGACGTGACCCGGGGATTCAATCAAGAGAATCCGAATAAGGTGATCAAGATCCGGATATATAATTTTAGAGATCTCAGAGAAGAGAAGATGAGAAGGAAGAGAGATTTGGATCTGAGAGAGACAGAGTG
>Ga0307518_10002481_pt1 | contig 13464 bp, 6 predicted proteins | sample 25_EM_MG_FD_203889 | JGI IMG/M metagenome (GOLD analysis project Ga0307518, IMG submission 203889) | Populus trichocarpa ectomycorrhiza microbial communities from riparian zone in the Pacific Northwest, United States - 25_EM | ecosystem: Host-associated > Plants > Roots > Unclassified | place...
CCACAAATAGAAGATTGGCAGAGGATGGTCCTGCATTGTTTTTTCTTCCCTCAAGCGCAGATAAAGAACAGTTGAGTGATCTGATAGCTGCCACTAAAAACGGCGTTGCATTGACTGGTACTGCTGCAATGGGGCAGGTAGGACAAGTTGTTGGGCTGGTCGACATTGGTGAATGTGACGATGCCTACTATTTCCGGGTGTCTCTTCCGGGAGTGAGAAAAGATCCAAGTGAGTATCTTTTATAGAAAATTGAGCGCTTGTTCTCACTGAATTCCATTCTACCTTGTTCTTAAACTATTGTTCTCTGACTGCAGATGAATTCAGCTACAAAATCGAAGCTGACGGCAAAGTACTGATAAAGGGAGTGACGATAACAGGCGAGAGAACTGTGTACAAGTTCTCGCAGAAGTTTGAAATGCTATCCAGAAATCTTTGCCCACCAGGCCAGTTTTCCATCTCATTTCAACTGCCTGGTCCAGTTGATCCTCGCCAGCTTACGAGCAATTTTGGCGATGATGGGATTTTAGATGCTCTTATAATGAAAAGTAGGGAAACCACACAATCCTGAATTCATCACAGCCATTAAATGGGAAGTTATGGGGTTTTGTTTTTCACATTTTCACCATTGTTGCCACCTTTTCACGTTGTGGTCGTTCAATTGACAAAAAAATCTTCTGCCATTGCCAACAAAACGAAAGATGATCAGATCGATTAGCCACGTCAAGAATCAACCATATAATATATATAGTATCCATGGCATATGAAACTCAAAATTTAGATCAAGGGAAGTAAATTACTGTTTGACAAAGAGTTGGATTAAAAATTTATTTTTTAACAAAAAAATAAAATAAAATATGAGCATTGTCTACATGTTTTCTAGTTGGTAAAATAAAAAAATTTATGCTCAAATAAACTTTAAAAAGATGCTGACACAAATTAAAGATAAATCAAGAAACTGGTAAATAAATACAAATAATTAAGATATTTGATTCCATATCATTATTAAAATAATTAAGATAAATGCAAATAAATGTAAATAAATTTTTTTAGAGATGTACTTTATTTAATAAAACTCAAATTAGGTCATTAAAATAAATATCGAAAAGACTCTAAATTATTTGAAATAAGAATGAAAGGCACATATTTAATTAAAACCTCTTCATCCTATTAATGCAATTGTTTTTCTTTTTAATATAACGATTTGTTTATTAAGAATGTTTATTTTTTGAAACAAAAAAATAGCAAAACCATAAAATCATATTTTAATAATAATAAAAATATTTTGATGATCATGTTGCAAATATATTTAAAAATATATAAGAATAATACACCAAAACTTTTTGGAGATCATTTTTATGTAATCATGCAATAATAAGAAAAACCTTGCACATAAAAGATAACAAAGAAAATTATAAAAAATTATATATAAAAAAATAAATCATAAAAAGTTGTAACAAAAAAAGTAAGAAGTTATAATCTTATTCAAAAACTAAATATAAATTAAATAGCATTTAATAAAATGACATTCTTAATAAATTTTTAAGTTATTTATTTTTAATTAAATTTAATAAAAAAAAAACCTATAATGAGTTAAAAAAAATATAGGTTGGGTGGCTGAGTCTATGTAGCGTAGCACACTTGATCCATAAAATAAAAAAGCCAAGTGCGGGGGTTGTAAGGCCACTAGACCTGTATGTTTGGCTTCTTATTTTTTGTATTTCATTAACATCTTTTTTTTTTTCAACCACTAAAGAGATAGGGTGTTTTAGATTAAAAAAAAACTATTTTCAATATATTTGATCTAAAAACACCTAACAAATACCTTTATAATCTCATTAAATCAATCTTTCAACTTAAAATACCTTTAAATTGATCTAAAAATACAAAATCAAGTTGTGAAATAAAATCTTTGTTAACTCTGATCTATTTTTTTTGCAGAAAGATCAGCGTAAAAAAAATTAAATAAACTTCTCTTATACAATAAAACTTATTGACACCGAGACAACTTATTTTGTTGCTATATTTAGGTGAGCCGTCAACTTTCTTTCTTATTTGTTGTTTTTCAATGACCTTCTCTCTCAAACCAATAAATTGAAAAATGAACAAAATAAAATTTTTAACAAACACAAAAATTCTAAAAACTAAAAGGACAAGAAAAAAGTCAATAGAAAAAATGGGGACTAATTATAACTTTTCCATGAGTTTGAGATAGGCCATCCATTATTTTTTATTTCTCAATTTGATTTTCATTTTTTTAGTTCTGTTTTATTGCTACAAAATAAATCATATCTTATTAAATTAATTCATAATCAAGTTTTAAAATTTTATCAAAACCTTCCTCTCTCAAGTAAATGCAAAGAATTCAAATTATTCATTGAAATAAAAATTAAAAGGATAAAATAAAAAAAAAGTTTGATGGAGAATAAAAACCAAAACAATCGTTTATCAAATGCATAGTAAATTATGAGAGAATGAATAGTGAAATGGTCTTTAACATTTTTGCTTTCACATTTAGTTATTTTGTAATTTAATTTAATGTAATAAAGATATAATTGATTCATATTTTAGTATATTTTTTCATGTCTATTTAAGAGATTTCCATCCTTACATATTCTTTTAAATGGATATTTTATAAAATATATGACCTTTCGCCTCTTTTCGAATGAAAATACCCATCAAACAACCAAATAAAAATTTAATATTCAAAACCTAAAAAAATAATTTTCATAAATTAAAAAAAATAAACATTGAAACACCATAATAAATATAGAAAACATTAAACATTAAAAAAAAAGGAGAAAAGTTAAATTTTAAAAACCTAAAAAAAATAAAACTAACTTATAAAGTCTAAAAAAGAAAAGCTTATGTCTATAAAGCCTCGAAAATGGAAATATGGTTATATCAATTTTTTGGGGTGTTCCGAGTTATTAATTTTCTTACCTTTTCAAACTTTTAAAATATTTTCTATTTTCTAGATTTTCAAGTCATGTTTTGGTTAACGCTCCAGGCCAAAACAGTGTTGTGTTGTGCTGCAGGTACCTTGTATGGAGAAATGGCATGGCTTCTCTTCCTAGCTGCCAAAACTACTAAAAGACATAAACTTTCTCAAGTTTTACTATGCAAAACCCAAAACAAACAACAACCCATTATTTCGCTTCATTGCCTTTACTCTCTCAAGTCTCAACCTCTCTTTCTTACTGGTTAGTTCCTCTTACTGCTCTTTCTCTGCATACATTATGTATGCATGTGTCTTGAACACCTATTATTTCGTTCTTTGTTTTTAATTTTATGTTAGTTGTAATTCCATGTGTTAATTTTTCTTTAGAATCTGAACCTGGGGTTTGTATTTTTTTTGCTTGTATCAAAAGCAAGGATTTTGATGAGTAACCCAATTTATTTTTTACTTTTTTTATGGTTAAGGTGACAAGTGTTGTATTGCATGAATCTTTGGTTGCATGTATAATTTCATAGATGTTGATTCTCTCTCTCTCTCTCTCTCTCTCTCTCTCTCTCTCTCTCTCTTCATGATTTGATATCAGTTTATATATGATACAGTAAATGAACCTTTGTTATATTAATTATTGAAGTTTTTTTTTTTTTTTGGTTTTGTGTTCCTAGCAAAATCTTGTTCTTTAAATTGCTGATTTTCTTTCATTTTTTCCTCACCTAAATCCAGTTTTGCAGTCACGAGAGTCAATGATATGAAGACTGTAACTTCTTTTGCCTTAAATTTGCTGAGTTTTTTTTTGGATAAGTAACCTTGTTTTGGTAGAACTATACACAAAAAGGAATTCTAGTTTTTCAAAAATTGGAATTTTTTATGAGGTGTGGCTAAAACTTCCTTCAAAGTGGACGCCTTTATTTATTTCTTCCGTGATTCAAAGCTGGTATACTTGATTGGTTGCCAAATTTGATTAGTCTTGCTCTCATCCGCATAATAGTTCATAATTTGAATGAATTTCATGTTAAGTTGAATAATCTTTTGATTTTTATCTTATCGTTGTGGCCAGTTTTTCAATTTGTCGTTCACTAACGAGGAGAAAGCTTTTGTATTCCTTAGATCCCAGCTGGACTTGGTGGCTAGAAGTTTTCAGTAGATCATCAAGTCAGGCACCAATTCGCGGGAAAGATCCTGACTCCCGAGTTGCCCAAATATTATCGTAATCAGCCTCTTTGTGTTTTCCTTTTTATATCATCGCTTGATTTAATGTTGGTCTTAGCCCGTCCAATGATGTCATTGTTCAGTTGTGGTTACATCATGCTTTGTTTTATTGTTATTATCTACTTGCCTGCTCCTTGCTGTATATTACTGTTTATTACCCTTAGTTTTTTGTTCCTTGAGCTACCAAGGAAAATAGAGGGCCCTTGCCTTCTTAGTATTATGAACCATCTCAATTGTGCTCATTCTTGGCTAGTGTTAATGACTGATTAAATCAGTCCATTGTGTGGAAGGTGAAAGGAACAATTCCGGTTCGGGGAATTGGCAAATTGATTTGCTTCATGCATATTCTGTGTTTGTATTTATTTGATTCTCATTAACCATCTTTACAACTGGAAGAGGTTCTGGTACATTTTTAAGAGTAGTTCTTAATTCACAGAGCTTGTGAGATCAATAAAAACAAAAGGTGCCATTTTTTAGGTGGATTTAGCATCCCTCCTATATCTGTTTCCATATTTCTTCCTCAGGACCTTTGTGTGTGGGGTCGTGTAAAAACTTCTGCATATAGAGTTTTCTTTTTTTCATTATTTTTATGTGATTGTGCCACATTTTTTCTCTTTCGAATCTATCATGTCAGTGTTCAGATGCCCAAGGACAGATCAGATTCCATTTTGATACTCTTCCCATGGTTTAAAGCAATGCAGATACTCTGTCACAGCCTTGGACATGTATGTTTCAGCATGGAGTGATGTTTGTTATATTCCTACTTCAGTGATTAACTGAAGATACATATCTAGTTTGAGCCATTACAAATAGCAAAGATATATAGCTTAAAAAGTTTTTCTTGCTTTACTGAAATTTTGTGTTCCAAGGAATTGTTAATGACAACACTTTCCCCATTCACTGGAAAGATTTTGTACATGCATGTCACTTTCTTTTTTCTAATTCTAATTTAGTGAGGTGAATTATGTGAAATGCAAGGTTTCTCTTGCTCATGATCGGGTGAATGGAACATGATAAAGTTTGGTTTGTGGCCAGTCAAGAAATGTGACTGGTGTGAGTATTTAACCTTCCTTGTATGTACTAGCAAATGTGTGCTAAAATTTATAAGCAAAAACTAGCTACTAACTTTCTTTATTTTGGCTAGATGTTGCATTTCCGTCTTGATGTCTTCCAACTTGTAAATGATTCTTTGTCTAATTACTAGAAACATTTTGAAATAAGTGAAAGTATACTGGGATTGCCATTTTTTTTGGGTCCAGAGTCTTCATGAACTGCAATTGGCTAGCATGATCCAGGTTGTGGTACAGCATGGGACCTAAGAATGCTAGGGTTCTCCATGGTCATGCTCTAAATCAATGTGGTTATTTTAGAGTTGTTGATCTATCTAGTATGATGATGACATCTTGCATTCCACAGACATTGTGGTTAGACACGTGCTCTATAAATCATGAGAGTTTGATTTCAAATTCCAGTAGAAAAGAACATGAGTCCAGAAGTTGTTATCAGAGAAGCATCAGACCTCAAAACTCAGGCTTATAGTTGAGGGCCTAAGGACATGTTTTTATATCCTTAAACACACTTCTATGCAGAAGTCATTTGGTTTGAATATGTGAACCTAACATAGATGTGCTGCCACTTTGTGTTGAAATTTATTGTAACATTGGGGGTTTGAGGCCTGAAACATCTGATCACCCAGTCATAGTTTCTCTAACAGATCATTAGAAAGCACTAAACCTAAAAGCTCAGGCTTGTAGTTGAGGGGCCAATTGATTTGTTTGTAGTTGAGGGGTCAATTGATTTGCTTGTACTTCTACTTATAACTAACCTTTTTATCATTTTCATCTTCAGTCGTACTACTCACATCAGCTGTTACATTAAGTAGTGGACCCTAGTGACGGATCTTTTTTGTTACATCTTGTAACGGAATGGGCTAGGAGAGGCACGTTAAGTAAGAAGTTTATCCTGCAATGCTAGTAACCCATTATGAAAGTTCACGATGGCATGTATTCCATGAACAAAACTCCAGCCACAATTCAAATCATCAAACTCTGCTACATTTAATTGAGTTATCTTTTCTCAGCATGCATTGTTGTTAACTGCTTTTGATTGCTCCTTGTCATAATCAGAAAACATATATGCTATTATTTGTTTAGCTATATATTTTAGGGCTAGCAGATTAAGTTGACCGTTTTCCCCTTAGGATATAGACCAAGGAGAGAGAGTGAATACTTGTGCTATTTGTTATCGTATCCTGACAACAAGTGAAGGATAAGGGCATCTGTCGACAGAAAAACCCATTGAAGAATTCAGCTCTATCAAGTTAGCAAGTTGACTTTTCACCCTTCATAGCGCTTTGCTCTGCCTAGCAACCTTTCTCCATCCCTTTGTTATCTGAGACCAGGCTAGTCATGATGAAAAATTCTGGCTGCTGAAATGGCTGGTGACCTTGAGGTGGTTATTTTTAGAGTCAAAAGATAAAGTTTCCTCAGCCATTCCCCTAAATTTATTTGCTTTGGGAGTTCTTCTGATATATTTATGTCAGTTAAGCCATAGATTCAAGGAACCTTTCAATTTAAAAGTTTTATAGCTTATGTCATACCTTGCCTAATGGAATTTTATCCTGTAACTAAAAGTGCGGAATTCCAAAGGATAGTTAGACTCCCTTTTAATCATGTTATATAAGGAGTAAAACATAGGCAGTTATGTTGCTAAATCTCCATTGATGTTAGAATAGATTGATCCAGATTGTATCTATGAGTTACTATGAATATCAATGATATGTTACCATTTAAAAAACTATTTTTGCTAGTGAACAGTTGATGCTCCAATATTTTGCAAATGAATGGGTAGATGTTTGCATGCACACGTTTATGGTTTCTCGTCAATTGTAGAAGTTTGTGAATATATGGTAGTTCATGTCATTGATTAGAGGAGTTTGGCTATCTTTGATACTATACAGTGTACTCGATGTATTTGCGCTGAACTAAGTCATTTTTACAACACATAGTTGTATCATAGCCTACCAATCTGCCATCCATCTTATGATATAAACTTGAGCTCATAAGTTGTTTTAGTAATTTAGATATTTGTTCGTGGCAAAAACTTCAACAAATATGGAATGATGTGTAAAATGATGCCAGGAGCATGTGTTCCGTGAATCATATGAAAATAATATGATTAATGTAGTTTCAAATAAACATTAACCCCCAAAACAAGTATTTTTTAGGCACTGGCCTGTCATCATAAAATGAAAATAATATGATTAATGAAGATAACGTCATGTATATTTTAGGCACTGGCCTGTCAGCATAATTTTTTTATGAGTACATTAAATGAATTTTTGTCAAATTTATGAGAATCATTATTTGATTTTTTCCTAAGTGCTTTGAATTTTTAATGCAGATTCTGATTTATTATATTGCAAACATATGGATACTTCATCTCAGGCTGCAAATTCTCTTTCGACTGCGGGATCAGAATCCTTTGTTGATTCAAGTGTCATAGCCAACAATGACCAACTTTTCCTCCTTTATTTCATCATTGGAAACTTTTTTGGGCCTGATCTGAAAGAAGGACCTAAAAAATCACTGTTTCAAAGAGCAGCTGAGGGTCTATCAACTTACTTATTAGAACAACTAACTGGAGGCTACATCAAAACTGAAGAAATAGAGCATATATACCACTATGCACTTCGAAAGGCAGAGAAGCATCTTGCTCTGAAATTATCCTTGTTGCACCAATTCTTTCTAGGCAACCTACCTGCTTCTGGAACTGCCAGTTACCCGCAGTTTCCCGATATGTTTCCAACCCACCTACATCCTCATTCACTAATGGATAATAGATACCAAATTGTGTCAAACGTGATATTCATCAACAACCCAAATACCTCCCATATTGGCTCAAAGGACATTGAGAGGTTTATAAGATTAACTGGGCTCGAGAATCTTCTGCTGGATAGAGATGCAGCAAGATTTCACTCATATTTGGATGGCAGTGCTCTATATGATGTGATAGTGCATGAGGCTGGACCTGGTGTAGAATGGCCTCCTACAAGTACTCGTCATTTTCATAAGAGAGCAAAACATGCAGATGGCATCCTGCAAGCCAGGGATCTGCATGTCTATGATGTGCAACCTCTTAGCTGTGTGCCATTTAGAGGTTTGCCTCCTTCTCACAGCTGTACAACATCTCTACCAGCCAGAGATTCTGGAAAATCTGCTGAAGAAAGTCCACGGATGGTTTTTCTTCCATCAGGAGCGAAAAAGGAAGAGTGGAACAGTTTGGTGGCTGCATGTAAAGGTGGACTTGCATTGACTGGTACTGCTGCAATGGGCCAGGTGCAACAGACTGTCGGGCTTGTTGATATTGGTGAGTGTGAAGATGCATACCTTTTCCGGGTGTCTCTTCCTGGAGTGAGACAAGACGATAGTAAGTATCATTAGTATGATTAAATGCTTGCTTCTTACTGAATTTCCTTTTTCTTTCCATGATGCTGTAGTTTACTTCTAGTAGATATATTGTAAGCATAAAGTTCTCATGAATCTCATAATTTTCCTTTTATATCTTATCAGCTTGTTATGCTCAAAATTGTCTGTGAAATGGAAAAATCAAATGATGTTATAGCTTGCCATGTGCGTACCATGCAGTGATGACATTCAATTGATCTGATCATATTTCCAATTCCATAGAAAACATCTCAGCTTTCACATGGGAAGACAACATTAACTGTGTAACTTAAACTTATTGCCACCAAGATTCATAATAATTGAAGGGAACATCTTTAATTTACGCTGGCCACTCTTGTTAAAATTTCTGTGATGGTTGCTTGTTTGTTTGCTTGAAAATGCCAAACAGGTAGGGGTGATTGAACCCTATTAATTTTAGGTTGCATCACCTCATGTTTCCACTATATTAACAAATCTTGATACCTTTTCTTTTCCTTTACCCTTTGCTCAGTGTCTATTTAAACTATCCTTCTTTCTGCAGATGAATTCAGCTGCAAAATCGAAAATGATGGTAAGGTGCTGATAAAGGGCATCACAACAACAGGTGAGAAAACGGTGTACAGGTTCTCCCAAAAGTTTGAGATGCTATCCAGAAACCTCTGCTCACCAGGGCAGTTTTCTATTTCATTTCAACTGCCTGGTCCAGTTGATCCTAGTCACTTTTCAGGCAAATTTGGCTTTGATGGGATTCTAGAGGTGATTGTCATGAAGAGCATATAAAGTAGTTGATAACATAATCCCTGTACATTAGTTAGAAATGCAAGGTTCATCAAGTTCCGGAAGGACCTCTCCACCGATACAGGGAATATTATTACCATTATATGAAAAAAATTTAGATGTTTCTCTCTTTTTCAACAAGTCTTTTTTCTTCTTTATCTGATTTCGTGAGGTCAAACAACTCAAGTTTAACACGTATTGGTCCTTGAATCATAAACTTCCGTAGCACAAATCTTTGGAAGCAGCACTTAGCAGATGTGTATCAGCTGAGTACATGCTTTCGAGAATGGGAATATGCTGTTCACCAACATAAGATCAGCTCTTAAAGGGGAACAGAATACTGGTTAATTTTTTAGTGAAACAATCCACCCTGGTAGCAGTAGAGCTTGGAGATTTCAGGGGGCATATTTATTGCCCCGGTATTGCTGTACCTTTCACATTTTAATCATTCTGCGAAGAAGGTACACGAAAGAATTTATAAAGAGAGAACCGAACCAAAAACAATTAATCTGTTCAATGCTGAACAAGGATTCAAACATAAAAATGAGAGGACAACGTCCGAGAGAGAAAAAAAAGAAGCTCAATCAAGATCAGCCATAATCTTTCTTGCATGTTATTTACAAAAAGCCCTGCATCTTTTCAGCTTCATTCTCGACAACACCTTTTCATGAGGGATATTCCTTTGTGCTAGACGTTCAAAAAATGTTACAATCAATGAAAACAATTATGGAGCTAGGAAACCGAGTAAATATGGACACGCAGACATTGAAAGAATTTGGAGGGGAGGGGGGGTGGTCTAAACGAAAAGATAGAAAAATCCACACTGAGCAACCATAGTTCACATACCATAACAGAAGGATGATGTTCATGGCTCATCAATTATCACGTACATATAGGAAAGGGAAAAAAACAACAACAAAGTCTGGTCATTACATAACACCATTACTGAAATTTTCAACATCGACTGTCATCTCCATATATGGTTTTTACTAGAAAAGTAGTATGATATGCGTACTAAAATCTGGTAGAAAGGCAAGAAATATTGGCACTATCAGTTACATGAAAGCATTCCTGTACAACATACTCATCTGATCACCCTGGTCTCGGTCATCAAACACAATCCAGCGGTAGATAAGTTAAAGTGAGCTTACACTTCTGAACTTCCATGCTCCAGTTACTACTGATCTGAGGGTGACTGCTGCTGCTCTGGTCCCTGTGGCCACATATGCTGTGCCATATAGGGATGAGATTGCTGGGCATACATGGCTGGGTCTGTCACAGGCTTGCCCATTATCATCCCAGGAGTCCCGACCTGAGGTGCATGTGGATGTGGCATATAGCAGTAAGGGAGTGCATCAACAGGCCCTCCAACAGGCATTGTTCCTCTTGGGATTGATGCAAGCACTTCATCTTTCATATCCTCCCTAGGTACAATGTCAACCAGGAAATCAAAGATATCAGTCCTAGTGATAGCTGCAGCAATATCATTCTTCTGTAGTGTCCTCCTCTTGTTCTCCTCCGTGTGATTCCAAGACTGCAAGGTCAACTCTAAAATAAACATTTCACAAGCCCTGGCGAATATAACTGGTGCCTCAGCTGATATCATCTTGACATCCTCATCAGCCTTCATGATCTTCTTGATCCTTGCCAAGGGAAGACTGTGATTTTTGAAATCAGTAACTTTGTCTATTTCTTTATACTGATTTGTCCAAAAAGACTGGCGTTGTTGCTGGAGTTGCTGTTGCTGTTGCTGGTGGATCTGCTGATAGGCAAGTTGATGCTGTTCAAGCTGAGCTCCTGCAGGCTGACCAGGAACTGATCCAGGATTTGAGGCAGCAGGCATTTGGTTTGGCTGATATGGATTTGTCCCATACCCTTGCTGATCCATTTTGATCCAACTAAACACAATAATAAGCAACTTAATGACTCTGTGTTTAGCAAGATACAAGAGGAAACATGAAAAACTAAATTCAGCATTTAATTTGCACTATATAGATATACATATCATATGATTGCATGCTGAAAGGAAATTTCATGAAAGAAATTGGCTTTGCTATGAATAGCAAATCTCTGACGTGCAGAACAAGATGCAACTACAAGGCGATGCAAATCCAATTAACACTATCCAATCAGGTGTTTGAATTATTAAAAAAATGCCGCAAACCAAGTTTGTCTGATTTCAAAAACATAAACAAATAAACAATTCTCCCCAATAATATCCAAGATGCAGAATAACAGCATCATCCTTGCATTTTATCATGGATGAGCTTTTATGGATATTACCACTTCAATTAATGAGGGTATATCCCAGTATCAATCAATGACATCAATTACACTTAATTCACATTCAAGCATGGTAACAAATGGCTTCCGCTAGCCAAGTTTTGATAGGAATACATCCTCTTAATGCTAGGAAAAGCAGAGAATCGCATAGCTGTGATGGTTCCGCAGTTAAATTCAAAAGGTGAAGTCTCAAAAATTTATGATTGCCACTTTGATGATGAAACTAATTGGAGACAGATGCATTTGGGAAGGTAGAAGACCCACCCATATCCCGACAACAACATAGTGCAATTATAGAAAGAAATTCATTACTAGATGACACTGTTCAGCTCCCAAACAGAAACAGAATAGAATTAATTTCCCAGAACTTTCCCAGTACATCTTCGATCTGCTTCCTATCCTAGAAGTAAATCGCCAAGATACATGCACACAGCAGGATCCAGACAAAATACATAGATGCTAAAATTGCTGAGGGTTAGTATAATATCTAGAAAGAAAAGAAAAAACCCAGAAACCATTACCAATAGTAAATCCATAATCACCATGATATTGACAGAGATTCAACCGACTTGCTTTTTGTTAATTTTTTTTTTTAATGAAATATAGTTTGATTTATTTGACACGGCTCTTCCAGTATTACAACATGCCTTTAGGCAATCAACCATGAGCCCAAAGCAAACTAGTGATGATCTTGATCTTCTTCTGGTAATTTTCGGTACAGGCCAAAAGGTAAAGCAAATTCCAAGTATTCTTCATAAAGAAAATCAAACAAAAGAATTGTAATTCATTTCTAGAACCACAAGCAGCATCACATCACATACTAATTTGAGCTAAAAAACCAACTCAATTAATAAAAAGGAAAAAAGATACCATACTGATACACACACAAACTCCAAAAACCAAGAATTCATACTTGCGTTGATTTCTAACCAAACAAAACAAAGCCTTTGTAAGAACACATGAAAAAGGAAAACCCAGAAGTCTTTTGGGATGGTAAAACACAAGATCGATAAAGCAAAACAACACATAGCAAGTGACATGCATGTGTGTGTCTATGAAAGAAGAAAGATTGTGGTGCTACCTTTTCTTTCTGCAGAGCTTGTTCTCTTGCTTGCAAGATCAATAACCTGAAGAAAAGCAGAACTTTTAGCAAGAAAAGAAATATGGGATCTACTTTATGTAAACTCTGTGTCCGTAAACAGATTTTTTTTCTTTTTAGTTAAGGGTTTGATGATGAATCAGCAGAGTTTTAGTCATTAGTGATGACGTTTTTGTATTTAAAATGAGTGATGTTTCTTAAGAACAAACCTCAGATTGGAAACAGCAGCTGCTTTTGCTTTGTCTTGCGTTCCTTTCTGACTCTCTTATTTATATATTGTCAGAAGTTTAACCTCTTATGGCCATAGTAATAAACCCGGCCCGGCGGGTCAACCCGGAACCCGGGTGACCCGTAGCAACCCGAGTGAGACTTGTCATGTATTTTTTTTAATTAACAAAACGATCTCGTTTTGTTTTAGGAACACAAATCCCGACCCTTTCCTCTTCTTCTCCTGTTCCTCCTTTCTTCTTTCCAATCCCTTCTAGGCTTCTAGCTAGCGATCAAGGAAAAGATCGATTTTCTCGGGAAAATCTTAGCAACTACAGCCACAAAGAGGGAGTCATTGTCTTTCTTCTCCATTTGTTCTTCATAACAAGTATATTTTTCTGCTGCACTTGTTCGATTTCCAGGCATATAAACCACAAATTGATTGACCTGGGTTAACCCGTGTAATTTAAAACCCGGTTTTGTAGCCGAGT
>Ga0307518_10002482_pt1 | contig 13464 bp, 18 predicted proteins | sample 25_EM_MG_FD_203889 | JGI IMG/M metagenome (GOLD analysis project Ga0307518, IMG submission 203889) | Populus trichocarpa ectomycorrhiza microbial communities from riparian zone in the Pacific Northwest, United States - 25_EM | ecosystem: Host-associated > Plants > Roots > Unclassified | place...
CCACATAACACCACAAGAGTGCACAAACACTCAATATCAACAATGGCTACAAGTACATGGCTCAAAACTCCATATTGCCCATCTTCCATGACATTAATCATCTAGGCTCAAAGGTGGTTTGCTTAATCTAATAGATAAGCCTTACTTGTAAGACCATGCACAGCTGTGCTTTGTCTGATTAAAACACAAGCACAACTCAGTCGCTGGGCCTGTGTAGGATGTGGAGGTATCAATGACAGATGGTGGTGACAGTGGTTCTGTTGATATTGAGTGTTTATGCACTCTTGTTTTGCTTATGGACACCTTTTTTAGTGATTACTTCAGCTCCTTCCTTTCATGGTTCATCACATGATTTATGGCTTGTGTTTTCCTTTGTTTCTCCTTGTTTGCTTTGTTTGTAGGCATGAAATTTTCGTGCCCAGAGTCCTTTCTCTTCAGTCTCTGACACTGGGCACAAGTGTGCTCCCTTGTGGGTTATTTGAACAGGTTCCAACATGCCATAAACAGGCTGTCCTTTGCCCTTATCGATCTGGCCAATGTTGGTGCTATTGGGCATGGCTGGGAACAACAAGCGCATAGAGGACACTGTACATTCTGCATATGTGACGATTCACCAGGTGCGACATGCTCTATTACGGACTTATACTCATTACTCACCACAGGACCTAGTTCAATATTGACACATAGGCATCAATATTGGCGGTGGATGACCACTGAACATGAATGTTGATGATGACACCATGTGAACCCATGGTAGCCACCAACTGGTGACAGTGACGGCAGTATGATGTATTTGCATCTAGAATGTGGGCAGCCAATGCTGCCACTGCCCCCCAGTGAGACAATGGCACAACATAGTAATGATCCAGTGCCAAACATGTGGACACTGTTTGATGCACTAGTATTCGACCAATTTGAGACCCACTACACATTATAAGTTACATAAATATATCTTGCCTACTGTTCTTTGTTGATGTGTGACATGCTTCATCAGAACAGGAAGTCAACCATGCCAGATGAAATCGGATATGGTCAGATGTTTTGCTAATGCTGGCCTAGAGTCCTTCATGTGTGAAACAGAAGCACAAACCAATAAACTCCACCCTTGACTACAATAAACAATGCATAACTACCTACTGCAAACTCTCAAAGCCATGTGTAATCTTGTAGGGTAACTGCATGACGAGATTGTCCTTCATAGAATCATGGTTTGCTCCAATCTGACCCTCAAAAACCCCCCAAAACCATTCCATCATGCATTCGAGGTCTACTTGGATCTGGCCTCAATAAGTGGGGCTCAAATCATTAACCACATGCACTGCGGAATAGTTCCTAATGAGGTGAAGCGATACCTGCTCAACCATCTACAGTGTGTGAAAACAAACAAATCTTAATGCAATAAATTACTTACGCAGGCTGTGACAAATGCAATACTGTAAAGTGAGGGGTTATGGATGACACCCCATTGATGGTGTCCCTCATTGGTTTTTCAATTCTCCAGGATACCAAAGTAGCATGGATCCTTGGGATTGCAGAGAGTGGCATGCAAAGTGCTTATATATCGGATGTTGCTAAACCAGCCAATGATCTAATCACAAAAATGGGTTTCGATGAGTGATATAAAGGATACAAATCAATACTTACATTGCCATCCGGTGAGTACATGTGGAAAAAAGGATACCCGATAAAATCATTCCACTCAGTCATATTGCATAAGACTAACTTGTACACTGTGGCCAAAAGAATGTCAGGATTGACAAGGCCAATATATGTGTTTTGGTTAGTGAGGAGATCCCGTGATTTTTTGAGGCAGTGCATGTGGAAACTGGTGTGACACTGCTGGAGCTTGGACTGCAGTTGCTTGAAGAACTTCAGCTGTCTTGTGGATGTTCTTGTGAGGATGGAATTGATGTTGATATCGACTAGCATTGATAACAAAATGAGATCCATGATAAGACAGGTAAAATATACATACCATATTCCAAAGGTTTGCCAAACCTTGTTCTTAGTCCAGTGTTCGAACACACTATATATCAAGTATGATTCAGACTGAGGGTTCCCAATGCTGATCGAACTCCAGGCCATTAGCCACATCAGCAAGTACATCGCAGCCCAATTTGGAGCCTCCATCGCACATAGTCGCTCGCTGTAGTTGTCTGATAGAGTAAGAAATTAGATTTGTATCTAATAAATGAAAGGACCACATACTCAGACCGATGGCTTCAAAACGCTGCACAGCCAGCTCATCTTGAGATGGGGTATGGACAGGCAGGGGATTTGGAAAAGATGAGTGATTTTGGGCAGATGGGAGTGGTTCAACAGATCTGGGCAGCCCTGGAATGAGCGTCCATGTGGCTGGTGGCTGCTCCCAGTTAGCTGGCAGTACAAAAGGTGCCGTCAATGCTGATGAATTGATGAAGTAGGATGAGAATGACTCAAAGACTGGCAGGGCATTGTTCAAAGTCACAAAATGGTTCAAGAGTGTGTGTGTCATTCTGTTCATCGCAGCACTGATGAGCTGGTGGTGCCATTCTGTGCCATCTGGGGGATAGATGATGAAATCAGAGGTTGGGTCAACCAGCTGGTCCCACTGGGGGACTTGGTCAGTAGGGTCCATGAACAGCTTTGCATGTCATACATAGCCTTTATACAATCTTGATGATATTTGTCAAATTGTCAAGGATCATGATCGTTCATACATACTACACAGCCACAACCTCTGGCAACCAGTTTGATGTGGGGCAGTTATGCCCATATCTACATTTAGACAAGGCAGTTTCTGAGAATTGCTAGCTCCGAAAGAGCTTGAAGTCCAACCTCTCATTCTTATAAAGCAGTGCACTGCATGGGTGCTAAAAAGCAAACCTCATCAAACATGCCTGCCAACAAGTTGATCTTGTATGAGAACTTCACCAAACAATGCATGGCCAAATGAGCACATATATGCTAACTTATAATTTAAACCTATTTTTGATTATTTTTCCTTCAGACCCAGGCTTTGCAGCCACTGACATATGATGCATTGGCCACGAATTGGCTTGGATTGTTGTTCCAACTGCATTGCGGTCAAGCTTCTGAGGTTGATCAGGAACTCTTTCAAGATTATAAAAATGATATAATAGGCATGATTGGGCATCAATCCTACTCCTGCTTCTGCCACCAATACATCACTCTCCTGCATATGAGATTTAATGGCAAAGTGACTTGTTGGCGGAAAGAGTGTACCAATGGTGTGACTGATAATGTTAGCACAGATATGGATGGTGAGTTTTGAGCCTGCATTTCCATGCACCCCTCACCACTAACACATCTTTTTGGCTCACTTCAGTGTTGCATTGACCCTCAAAATGATGGAGGGATCAGCTTGTCTTATATTCACTTGGCTGGCATCATCCTTTTCCTCTTTAACGTTGCTCTGTTTTACTGTTGTATTTTTTATTTGTACAGAGGAATGTTTGGTATTTTGAAAATTTTGTTCAATTTAATCACAATCCTGTATCCAAGCTGTTAAGTTAAGCTTCAGCAGGTTAGAAATTCTAAGTGTTTCAATACTTGTATTTTGGTTATCTTAATGGTCATTCTCATATTACAGGGAGGTGTTCATGCCCAGTTGTTGTAGTGTGGAAAAACTGACCACAATCGTGGTTGAAGTTCAATTGGGGCCCCCTGGATGGATGAGTTGAGCTTGATTGGGCATAGTTGGACAGCATTGGAAAATGGCCATCACATGTTCATGAGTACATAGTAACTATGCTATCCAATTTGAAGATTGTGTTTGTCATGGAACCATGTGCAAGTCCTCAGTCTAACACTTCCTGATGCACAACTTGGCACCAGTGGCATGCAGTATGTCACATAGCTGTCAGAACCAGTTCTCCTTGACGATCTTACTAGAAGGTCCAGGGGTGCAGGGGACTAATGAGGAGGTAAATCCAGACACTAGTAGGTGCTAGTTAGTGCAGAGAGTCAAGTCCGGGTCATACAAATGAAGTCCAGGCACTAGAGGAGCATTGGGAGTAAGTCCAGGTCATGCAGAGAAAGTCTGGATCATGGAAAGTAGTCCGGAGTAGCGCAGCTTGTCCGGAGCGAAGGACATCCCAGGGGTGGGATAAGTCCTAAGGGGTCTAGCTTCAAGTCCAGGACAGAGGTGGCTTTTGCCCTTGTGCGAGTAGGAGACTTGCTAGGATCAAGCATAGGACCAAGGGGATGAGATAGGACAGAGGCTGGAGTTGGCCAGAGTTCAGGAGTTCAGGAGAACAGATGGATTAGGGAGAGCATAGGGTAGTACAGAGGTGAGGAGCATCTTAGTCGAGATTTGATCTAAGGAAACTACTAGGCCGGAGTATAGTAGTTTATATAGTAATGAGACTAGAGGTGAGTATATATGGTGACAAGTAAACACCCTAATGTCGAGACAAGGGACAGAGCAGAAGTGGACAGGAAAATAATCCAGGTACAGGAAAATAAAGCAGGGACAGGAAAACAAACCGCAGCGGAAGCAGAACGGAGGGAGTGTACAAGCAGAGGGAGTGTGCAGGTGGAGGAAGGGCAGAGTAGCTTGAGGAAGGTCCGGAGTTGGACATGGAAATGTCCTAAGCCATTGGTGGACCTGACAGAGGAAGCAGAGCAGGAGCAGGAGCAGGAGCAGACCTGAGCAGGAGTTGGATGTACCATCTGGAGTTGGGCTAGGTTGCAGACAAGACAAAGGGAGTGGCCAGACTGAAACTGGAGTAGTGACTAGTGGTAGGTACAGGTCTGACAAGGCAGAGTTAGACCACAGATCTGTCTAGAGAAAGACAGGGGTTAGTCCTGAGGTGGAGATGGACATAGTGACTGGAGTTGAGCTGGAGTGCAGCTATGGGGCTGGAGATGGCCAGACTAGATCTGGAGTTGCATCTATGCCTAAGGAGAGGTCGGGCGGGCCAGGGTTAGACCAGAGTTGCGACTGGGAAAAGTATGGATATGACAATAGCGTACTAATGGGATGCTGGGGTTAACATTCACTTGTTACCCCACCCTAATTAATACATCTGAAAGCTGTAGTTGAAGGACATAAGTGTACACAAGCAGCCATTGGTGGTGAGTGCAATTCCAGGAGGTGGGCGGCTACATTGTCAACCAGTGTGTACCAAAGACATGGTGTTATATATCAAGTTGGCGTGTAGGTGAATCCTCGATTACTATTGCTAGGTTCCAATTTGGCCCTGAGATGTGGGATCACTGCATCCATGTTTTCCTCCTTGATTAGAGTCGTAAGTAAATGTCATTTGGAATCTGAACTGAATGCTTACAAAGGCAATATTTGGGGCTGATACTATTTCCTCTGATTGATTTTGTGTACTTATATTTATTTACATTAATTCTTCTTACAAATTACTGGTGCAATTTTTGCCTGTTGCCCAGCCACCATCTTGAAGTTCGTGGGTGGCTGTGGTTGTCACTTCAGTAGGTCCGACTCAATCATGATATCAATTGATTGTATGTATGCGCCACTGCAGGCTTGTCAAGATTTCATATGAAATGAACTTGGCTGATAGTTCCTTAGTTTGGTACTGATGGCCTGACTCAAAGTGGATTGAGAAATGTACTAAAGGATTTGGAGGGACTTACAATTCCATATGACATGTACCTGTGTATCAAGGGCTCAAATGCTGCCCATGTCGGCAGAACCCTCCAACTTTCATTGTCACAATTTTGGTACAAGAGGTGTGGGAAGTGACAATGTGATGATGTGACTACAAGTTATATGTACATTGTGATGTATTGTATCCTGCCTTCCTGTACAGCCTCCGCAACTTATGGTGACTGAAAGAACTTGTCATTATGGCCCAGCACATCTGAGGGCAGCCCCCAGTGACACTTCGCTTTTGAATACTTCAGTGTGGGTGAGACCAGTTGGCCAAGGGTATGTATGCACAGTAATTCAGTTCAGCGTCACAATGGCTGGCCATAATGACACTTAGCTTTGCAGATGGGCCTGTGAAGCTCCCCACAATCATAGACTATTGCTAGGTCTGCTCTCAAGAATGCGACTCTAGTCACCACGTGTTGATAAACTTGAAGGAATCATCTGTGAACCTTTGTTAAAAGACTTGATTTGCATGCAAGGTATATATGTTGTGATTGAGAAAGGAGGGTGATCTGGGGCACAAAAGAAGGCAACAGTGAGGATCACTGTGGAACTCTACTAGCTCATGCCCAGATGGTAACGTCGTAGAGGTGCAGTTATAGTCTATTCACTTAGACACTTAGGACTCCTGACAGACATTTCTAGTGGCCACGATTGCACAGCTCTCAACCTGCACTCTGACAGCTTGACTAGCCTATGCGCATATGAATTCTCAATCACCTCCAACAAAATCTGGAGGAGTACAAGGACAGATTGACCAAGCAGCAGCAACCTCACCACCAAAGCACGATCACACCCCCAGGTATGTTTCCCTTTTTTTGGTTTGTTTGCTAACTATCACTACAGGTCCTCTGCATGCACTGATTCATGTCATACTGCAGGTTTCTTTTTTCTTTTCTTCATTTCGTTTACTAACTCTTATTACAATCCCTCTTTATACACACCCACCCTGCATACAACATGCAACCCAGCTGTCAGTGCTCCAGCATGCCCTCATAGTACAGTGTCGCCCCACCCCCCTGTAGGTATTTTTTTTCCCTCCCTCCTGCTCTTTGTTAACTAATTATTATTACATGTTCTTTGCCACACTGTTCACCTGCACCTGCCACAACATCCATGTCTACATGTGCAATCACACACAACCGCACATCTGAACAGGTGGATGCAAGACATGACCACACTCACACCACAATGGCATGATGAGACGGTATGTATCCATGAGCTTCAACGTACAAGTACTAATACCAATATCTGAGACCCTGTTCACACAGTACCACTACCGCCCACCCACATGCTGTGACCACCACCTCCAGCGTCGACCACCATCTCACCAGCATGGCACGTGACAACAGCAACAATGGCAAGGTGAGCACTTGGCCAGTGCCAGCACGGTGCGACATGACCATCACCACTGGCATCAAACACTGATGATGACCACTGTGACCACATGGCAATGACAACAACAACAATGACCTCAGCACCAACAACCAGCCACCATGGCCATGACAACGACCACAGCACCAGAGCAAGTACCCTAACGATGATGACCCCAGCTCCTGCACCTCCATCTGCATGACCACCACCACCACCCTAGCACTGCACCAGCACCAGCACAACCATGACAGCGATGACAATGGGGACTGACTACTGTAATACTACCCCCATGTCCACACCCCTGCCCTGACTCAATGACCACAACCAATATTACTCTGGTGGCCACAACCTGACCACCACTGGAGTGATTATATGACCAGCGTATGGGGCATGAGCGCAGATGTGCACCATGAGGATTACACACAGTGTTCTCTCATTGATCAGCACCCTGACGGATGACCATGATGACCATCAACACAACAATGGCCCCACCCACAGCACCCTCCAAAGCCCTGCTCAGGCCCCCACCAATGGACAACCCCCACCACCAACAACAATGATAGTGACAATGACTTATATGAGCATGACCACCCATTGTATTAGTACTTGGACCACTGGTAGACTACATGCCCCACCCATTTTTGTACTTGATCCTTCATTTCATCAACATAATTAAGCAAACCACATCCAATTAGTCTCTAAAAGCTGTCCTAAAAGTGTTAGAGACTGCACAGCCACATTTTTGCAAATAACCAGATGCTTGTGTGTTAGCAGCACACAGCCACCACTTGGTCCTTGCCCACAAGTGATAAGTTACTCTGTCAAAGCATTGACCCATAGCGAAGGCATTTGGAGGGTGGCTGTGAGTAGTATTTGGGTCAGATGCAGGCAAGTTAAGTATAAAAGACAATGTTGAAAGCTCAATCATTCCACACCCTGATACTCTTTCTGATATCAATGTCTCATGCTTCAGTGGCTTCATCCAACTCTGGTGACCCTTTGGAACCTCGAAAGCATCATAACAATGCTCTCAACACAGGGCCTTGGAAAAAGGCATAAGTTGTATTTAAGTATCTTAATTAATTACAGTTTCTAATCAGAATATAGTGCCTCACAGGATCCTCTCGTGCATCATGGTTGCCACTTTGGCAGGACAGTGCATGCCTTTTGCAATGTACAGACATTGCTCATGAATGACATTGTCATGTTGTCTGATGGGGCTGACAATGACTTGGAGTCTTTGATGGCCATGTGAGTCAAAGCAAATGTAGTTGAATATTGCCACTAATGTATACATTTCAGGGAGTGAAAAGAATTTAGGGTGTTTTGTGAGCTTCTTAAATTAGTTCCAGCACTGGAAGCTTGCCTAATGGAATCATCAGAAGAAGATATTGTTGCTATTGCTGATTTCATATGTTATCCTCAATCATTCTTCTATTTGCCTGAATTCACGTCTTGTAGGTCCAGAAAGGTGCAAGTGGGGCAAGGGCAGATGATATGAAAGGCATGAAAGATGCCATCATGGATTGGATAACCCCAAAGGGTCAATCATTAAGCCCTCATATTCCTTGCAATGTGAAAGCTGGAAGGGGATTCAACCACGAGCTGGCCCACTTACCCACTCCCTGTCTGGAGAGCTGACAGCCTGACACAATTACCATATGCCTATCTGGAAGTGTCTAGATAATCTGGAGAGCTGGACCACTTATCCACTGCTTTATTGAGTGTGTCTGGATATAATGAAGATCTGGCTCACTTACCTTCTGCCTGTCTGGAAGTGTCTGGATACTCTGGAAAGCTGACCCACTAAGCCTCTGCCTGTGTCTGATTGTCTTAAAGTGCCTTAAATGACTGTATGGTCTTACTATCTGACTATCTGACCAGCTGACAGTCTAGTGTGTCTGATTCCAGACACTATCAGACATATCAGACACTTCCAGACACATCAGATACATCCAGACAGTCAGACAAATTGTCATGTTGCTGATGAACACGTCCGCTCTTTACGATCCTAATTCTCTTATGCCTCATGTTCTCCTTTTGTCTTACAATTTACCAGAACTCCGTGCACTTGTGGACTCCAGTTCCACACACTGTTTTGTAGATACCAAATATGCTCTCGGACACTTTCTCTCCACTTACTCCGTGCCTCCAATTACACTCCGGCTTTTTGACAGTACATCAAACTTTGTAATCACTCAAGCTGTCAATTTATCAGTGAAATTCCCTGCATCCGGTGATGTCACCCCCATGACCTTTTACCTTGCTCCACTGGATTCTGAATGCATGATTGTTCTTGGACATAACTGGCTCACCCACTACAATCTGTTGATTGATTGGGTATCGAGCAGTTTAACATTCCAAACTCTTGCAGGAAGTTTGCCAGCGCCCCCGTTGACTCCCTCTCCAGTTCTGTCTGGTAACCCTGTCTCCAGCCTCTCTGGCCCATCTGACCCTGGCCTCGTGCCATCTGTCAACACTCCGGTTTGCACCCCTCCACACATCTCTCTGATTAACACAGCCACATTTGTGCATGTGTGCAAATTAGAAGGATCCACCAAATACCAACTTCAGCTGTGTCCTTCTGACTCAGCAAAGGCTCATTCTTCCTCTGCCTCTACTCCACTGGACTTGGACATCATCCCCTGGAGTATTGCAATTATGTGAACATGTTCAGTAAGGCGAAGGCCTCTGAACTGCCCCCACATCACGACTACAACTTGAAGATCGACCTAGAAGAAGGTACTTCTCCACCTTTGGGAACTTGCTACTCACTGTCTCTGGTCAAGCTCTCCACCCTCCGGACCTTCATCGACAAGAATCTTAATACAGGTTTCACCCATCCTACCGCTTCCTCCCATGCTGCTCTGGTCCTCTTCATAAAGAAGGATGGCTCACTCTGCCTCTGTGTTGACTTCCAAGGCCTCAATAAAATTACCAAAAAAGATCACTATCCACTCCCCCTTATCTCTGACCTACTAGACTCCCCTAGCCGTGCTAAAGATCTATTCAAAGATCGACCTCCAGCACACATACCACTAGTCCGGATTGCTCCAGGCGATGAATGGAAGACTGCCTTCCGCATGCGCTATGGGCCTTACGAGTGGTTAGTCATGCCCTTTGGCCTCACTAATGCCCCTGCAGCATTCCAGTGCTTTGTCAACACTATCTTTGCTGACATGCTGGATGTCTGCATCGTCATTTACCTTGACAACATTCTCATCTACTCCAAGGATATGGAATCCCACCAGCAGCACATCCAGGAAGTACTCCGCTGTCTCTGGTTGCATGGCCTCTTTTCCAAACTGGAGAAATGTGAGTTCCACTCGGACTCGGTAGAGTACCTTGGCTATCGCCTCTCTCTGGACAGTTTGACTATGTCTCCAGACAAGATCCAAACCATCTCCGACTGGCCTGAACCTTGAAAGGTAAAGGACATCCAGTCCTTCCTAGGCTTTGCCAATTTCTACTGCCGGTTTATCTTCAACTACTCAGACATTGTGGTCCCCCTCACCCGGCTCACCCAGAAGGATGCTCCTCGGAACTTCTCTGAGGACTGTCGATGTTCTTTCAATGCTCTCAAGCATGCCTTCACTACTGCGCCCATCCTCACCCACTTCATTCCAAACACCCCTATCATCATGGAAACTGACACCTCCGACTACGCTGTCACTGGCATCTTGTCTATCACCTGCACCGACAGAGAGATTCGTCCAGTTGCCTACTACTCCCAGACTTTGACTGCTCCAGAGTTAAACTACAACACACATGATAAGGAGTTACTTGCTATATTCAAAGCATTCTGGAACTGGTGCCATTACCTCGAAGGTTCTGCCTCCCCTATTGACATCGTCATGGACCACAAAAACCTTGAGTATTTCTCCACCTCAAAAGTACTTTCCTGCTGGCAAGCCTGGTCGTCTGAATTTCTGTCTGAATTTAACCTTGTCATTCATTTCCATCCTGGAAAACTTGGTGCCAAGCCAGGCACTCTCACTAGATGATGGGACGTCTACCCCAAAGAGGGGGATAGTGGCTATGCCTGGGTTAATCCCCAAAATCTTAGGCTGGTGTTCACTCAAGAACAACTCTCCAACTCTCTTTGCGCTACTTACCTAGAGTTTCCGGTCCTTCGTGCAGTCACAATCATGGACGTGGAAACACTCCATAGCGACATCCTTTCTGCACTACCCTCTGATCCCATTGCCCAGGTCCACCTCACAGATCCACCAGACTCTCGTTGGTCCACCAATGAGGCTTGATTCCTTCAACTAGATGGTCGCATATACATACCGGACTTGGATGATCTCCATCTCCAGGTACTCTGGTATCAACACGATCACCCACTCACTGGTCATTTTGGGCAAAACCAGACCTTGGAACTAATCTGGCATGAGTATACTTGGCCTGGTCTCAGGACCTTCTTCAAGGACTACATCTGGTCCTGTACCTCCTGCGCACGAGCTAAGACACCATGTCATAGACCCTATGGGCTGCTGAAACAGCTCCCCATACTGGAGAAGCCATGGAATTCCATCTCAATGGATTTCATTGAGCAGCTCCCTTCATCTACTGGCTTTACAGCCATCCTGGTCATGGTAGACCAGCTTTCTAAACAAGCCATTTTCATCCCTACTCATGACACCATCACTAGTCTGGAGCTTGCAAAACTCTTCTTTCTCCATGTATTCTCCAAGCACGGTGTTCCCGCCCATGTCACTTCAGATTGTGGTACAGAGTTTGTCTCTTATTTCTTCTGGTCACTTGGGAAAACCCTCGACATGCACCTTCATTTCACTTCCGGTTACCACCCAGAAGGTGATGGCCAGACAGAGCGGTCTAACCAGACACTGGAACAGTACCTCCAGATCTACTGCAACTACCAGCAGGACAACTGGGCGGACCTACTCCCATTGGCGGAGTTCGCATACAACAACGCACCTAGTGCTACCACTGGAGTCTCTCCGTTCTTTGCTAACAAGGGCTACCCCCTAACATCTCTGTCTACCCAGAACGCGACATGACCTCCACTAGGGCTCGTGATTACGCAGTTGACCTTGAGTCACTGCACCAATATCTTCATGAAGAAATGGCCAACATGCAACTTTGCTACCAAGGTCCGGCGGATGCCAAATGTACTCCGGCACCAGACTTCAAGGTTGGCGACCAAGTATACGTGAAAGCCAAGTATTTCTGGTCCACTCAACAATCCAAAAAGCTATCACAGAAAAACCTTGGGCCCTACACTATCATCACACAAGTAGGCTCCCTCTCTTTTACGCTTCGCCTTCCAGATTCCATGTGCACCGTTCACCCTGTCTTCCATGTCTCCCAACTCAAACCAGCCATACCCAACACCATACTGGACCAGATACAGCCTTCTCTGCCACCAGTCAAAGTAGATGGTGAACTGGAGTTTGAGATCTCTAAGACCCTTGACTCCAAGGTTGACCGTCGACGCAGAACGTGCAAGTTGCTCTACTTGGTATGTTGGTCTGGTTACGAAGGGACTGACGAAGAAACATCTTGGCTTCTCACCACTGAACTAGGCAATGCTACAGAACTACTAGAAGATTACCATGTCCGGTACCTGGACAAACCTGAACCACTCGCGTCCATGTAGTATTATTCTCACCTCCATTTCTGTTATCCACTTCACTCTCTGTCTCTCCTCTCTGTTTCATTTTATCTTGTAATATCACTCACTAAACTCAGTCCAGTTTTCTCTTATAAACAAAAGTAAAACTAATTTACAATTTCTATTTACAAGGAGTCTGGACCAGACCACTTACTCTGGCACACTGCTGCCAGGGTTCTCTTGCTCCTCTTGGAGCCCCTGGACCTCTTGTTCAACCTCCTCCGGGTTGACCTCCACCTTGCTGTCCTCCTCGTCCTTGTCCTCATCCCAAGGCACTGTAAAGAACCGGCACTCCTCAAGAAAAGTCTCAAGGCCTGCCGTCACCCGCTCATTACCTCTGGCCACTGAGCGGGTGGCATCTGTGACCCGGCACATCTGCCCGGTCATTACCTCCACCGCTCTGGTCAGCCTGTCCAGCCGCTCCAGGAATGGTCCAGGGTCAAACCCGGGCCATTGCCCAGATGGCCCCAGTACCTCGACGATGTCATTGTCAACAACCTTCGCGACTGTCTTCTTCTTTTTCCACTTCTCCCCTCCTTGTGGCGATGTTGCGACCTCCTTTGCCTTGCCTTTTGCTTTGTCCACTACCGGACCCAGACCACCCACCTCCGGCCACTCACACTGCTCCTTGAGCCCTGCACACTTCATACACATGCGCTGCTTGGGCTTTTCTGGGTCCCATTTGCACTTGGCTTTGTGCTTCGCACAGCAGACGCACCTGCCAGGAAGTTAATAAAAATAGCAAGGAATAAAAAATAAAATACTTACCGGACGTTGTCACTCCGGTCACCACTTGGACCCGCCTCTGGCTCCTCCCTTGCTC
>Ga0307518_10002483_pt1 | contig 13462 bp, 24 predicted proteins | sample 25_EM_MG_FD_203889 | JGI IMG/M metagenome (GOLD analysis project Ga0307518, IMG submission 203889) | Populus trichocarpa ectomycorrhiza microbial communities from riparian zone in the Pacific Northwest, United States - 25_EM | ecosystem: Host-associated > Plants > Roots > Unclassified | place...
AAGTCAGACCAAGAGATTAACATTTACAGAAACATTGAGACCCCAAAGTTGAATAACTATAGCAATCAATTTTTGTCCCAACCAGCAAGTTCAATTGCAAATGCAACTGCCAGCTTGGAAAATTCTAGCATATGGTCAAAGGAGAATTCCTCTGAGATATCAATGCGGCTGACAGAAACATTTAGCAACAAACAGCAGGGATAATACTAATGACAACTGACTCCTTTGATGTATGGATGTTTGCAAGATTTGCATGTTCAAAGGATGATTCTGATACAATATCAATCAAGGAGACAACATGAAAATCAAAGGCAAATACCTATTGTGAAGATGCTTGGATATCCAACCTTTGCCCATGAAGCACTGCAAATCTCAGATGACACCAACATAATCCCACAATCATACTCACTGATCTGAGCATGCATATCCACACTTAGTCTCGACATATGGAACATCAAGATAAGCATCAATAAGCTTCTTGTTGACCTCAGTTAACCTGCAGATCTAGTATCAGTGGACATTTTCTCTTACAAGGACTGGCCAGTACCCACATAGGATTCACATAGTCAGTGATTACACCAATCTCTTCCTGTACTCCTTCTCTAACCCAGGCAGTCATATCAAACTATTATCATATCAATGACATGGACTGCCATCATTACCAGAGCACATACCTGGCTCATTGCATAAACCTCAACTCCCCTAGCAGCATATGAAGTAGCAACCCCCTGGGATCCAAGAAGGCCCCCCTCCTGGGGTAACTTTAGAATGTAATACAGCATAACTCACAAGTGGCCACTGATACCTCTGCTGAATACCAGTGAAACTCGACAGGACGTAGAGGTTTGAAATCAGCCGAAAGAAGTGCACGATACGATTCAAGAATAGTAACAGTTCCAGAGCCATCATCATCAGCACCTTGGAAACATCAGAGGTGGAGTAATAATGGAGTAACAGCATACCTGGTGCAGGTGAAAATGGCCACAAGTTCGTGCTAGCAGCTAATGTATTAATAATCCACTCACGTGAAATGAATGATCAATACCTATCAAGGTGTGCACCAAGGATAACAATTCCACTATCTGTAGAAGACCCATTGATCCTGGCAATCTAGACAATATCAACATACAGTCACAATGTTGAGATGCACAAGTTTGAAACATACCACCGTATTCTGACCCCAAGGATGAGCAAATTCGTCAATTGTAATTAAAGCCCTTAATTCAGGTGTTGCTGCCTCAGCAGTGATCTTCAAAGCTCTGTTAACACATCAACTGAAGTCGCCACAATATTCACCTGCTCGATCCGAGATAAAAGCCATTTCTGGCTTTCCTTGCCAGTCTACACCGGGTAATGCATTACTATCAAGGTTCCAGAAAGTATGGTCTGCCTAACCTCACTCCTGTAATCTCCAACGTCGATTAGTAAGATGAATGACGTAGAAGATGAACAACCTACATCGGGTGCGATAGCTGGAAAATTTCTCTAATAATTCCCGAGGACCATCTGTTGTAAGTGTCTTGATGACACTCGTGACTTGGTCGTGAGCACTAGGTGTAGGATATGTAGCTATGAAAACAATAAGTGTGATCGTCATCCAACAAAGATGACTTACGAGTGCCTTGCACTCCCGTGTAGCCATCGAGCGAGGGGTTATCCGTTCTGTGTCCGTCAGGTACATAATAGAGGAAATAGACCAGAGGTATTCACATATCGAAGAATCGAACTCCATTAGCTTTAGCTTCAATCTGCATACCATACACCCCATCAGTCCACAAACAGGCACTGTACAAGGAAGTATAACAGACCTTCTCAAGCTCCGTCATCCAAACGGGTGCCTTTCCCTCCATCTGAATAAGTCGCTTCTCTGTGAGATCTAGGCTGAAGCCTGTGCGAGCAGCTGGACTAGCATCGAACGTCTGCCCATTAAGAACAATTTCGTTGAAAGGACCATTGAGTATTCGTTGGGGGTTTCCTGGTTCATAATGTGCCTTCAGCGTCGCGGCCAAAATACTGTCAGTGAATGGAAAGAGGAACAGAAAGATGAATGGCTTCATGGTATCGATGAGGGATGCAACTGAGTGGCACAGCATTTATGTAAATTCGACTTGTTTGTATTTATTTAGGTCTAGCTGCTCTCACTCGCATGACGCATGTCCATACCTAAGTTGCTGTTGAGCTTTTTTAAGGGCTGGTATGCATTACCCGCTTATTTGAATGATCGCGCGCCATTCTCACCTCCGGTACGTGTCGGCTACTCTATTTTTTACCGAAACTACTTGACTGTAAAAATACTTCGTCCACAACAGTATCGAGGATGGAAGACGGAACAGCAAGGAGATGTCCCGCATAATACATTATCTTCATTGTCACGTGGTTGCCCACTCGTTGTTCGCATCCTTCAGCAGTATTCCCTTCAAATAAAACTGTAAGATCGGAGAGTGCCATAAGGGCACATGCACGTGGATGATCTGGTACCAGTGCTGGTTTCGGAGCGTCTGTGTCAGGCAAATCTTCGGTTACGACCACCTTCCGCTGTCGCAGAAGGTGGAAGACATCTTTCAAAAGAACAGCCATAGTGGAATGCTGTGTACTCCCCTTCAACGTATGTGGTTGGTCCGATAAGAAGGGAACAATCACTGTACTCACCCAATCTAATCTGGACCACACATTCGCGACGGCATCGGTCAGAGTAATGTGCAGCACTCTAGACCGCCTATCCGCAATAAAAGGTACTGCTCGCGCGATTAAACGTCGAGCCTCTCTCTGATCCTGGGGATCATTTCTAGAGGAAGCTAGACATGATATGGAAAAATGCCGTGTGGCATACGCATACGCCATACTGTCACATACAAATGTCAGCTTCCACGCAACAGTAGCACCCTAATACTCACAGTACGGCACAAATATTGTACAATAATGGGGGGGCCGCGAGGTCCCACTTGATGATTCCTTGGGGAACCTCAAGAAGAGGCGGCTTATGCCCATATCGCACAGTTGCAGCTCTTTGATCTTTACTAAGAACATCCGGAAGTTCCCACCACGGTGCCTGTAGGGATTGGTCAAGCTCTGTGCTCGCAAGAAGGCTTTGGGCGATGTCAGAAGCAGGATCTCGAAGTGCTGAGAAAAACCTGTCACGCTCTTCCGCAGTAAGACGCTTGAACAACTCGTTGGCAGAAGCGGAACCTGCATGATATATATTAGTGTTGTTCAGGATTGGAATGGTAAAACAGTACGAATATCCAGCCCCTCTAACCGTGCTGCAAGGGTGTCACCTTTATCTTCTTCAAGAGGGCCTAACACATCAATTTCCGAGTTCTCTTCCTCTAAGCGCTTCAGAAGCTCAAGCATATCTTCAGCTTCCTTCGAAGATTTCGACTTGATGCCAACCTCAATCTCTTTCCGATAAAACTGTTCGGAGCACTGGACATGAGGCTACGCACTCAATGAGTCTACTATCCACTATGTTGAAATACACGATACGCACCTGTGAGCGAAAACAAGTTAAGCTGCAATATAGAACATTGCATGTTGGACAAGTATACCTGGAAATTTGCCTCCGACACCTTCAGGCGCGTCGACGGTCTGTTAAGATTTCTCAAAATATGGACGATGTGCAATGGACGCACATGCTGCACGATATCTTGGATAGCGGTATTGCCAGTTCTTCCGCATCGCGTGTCTGGAATTCTGAGGTGGTGGTCATCCTTGATGATGATCCTGAGGACGAGGGGGTCAGACGCACAGGGGGGGGTCAAATGACATCGAGATGCAAGTTTAGGAAGACACAAGGCATTACTACTTACCATTTGGCCGCCGATCTCCAGCATGGTCGATTCTCGTCTGGTTGACAATACCTCCAGCTTTTCAATCTTTTCTCATCTTCTCGACTCACGCATCCTTCGCGCGTTGGCGGATATCGGCTTTGCCCGTCCTACTTTCGTGCAGTTGAAGGCTATTCCCATTGCCCTCGAGAACCGTGACATCCTTGCAAAGGCCAGGACAGGAAGCGGAAAGACTGCTGCGTATTGCATTCCTGTCGTGCAAAAGATACTGACTGCAAAAAATGTGCGTATAATCATGTTCGACAGCTTTCTGCTCACTCGCACACAACATACATAGAATTTGTCTAACGTTGATCCCGCTTATTGCCTCACGCGCGCCTTGATTCTTGTTCCTACACGTGAACTGTCGGAACAAGTCTTGACCTGTCTACGCAGTCTTGTCAAGTACTGCGAGAAGGAAGTTGCACTGGCAAACGCTGCGAGTGGTACTGCAACGAATCTGCAGCGGTGAGGTCCATATCATGACGTTTGGTGCCACTACATCTGATTTGGATCGTCTCAAGCACACTTCTAGGGGACAAGCCCGACATAGTTATTGCTACCCCATCCCGTGCTCTCAGTCTCCTCCAATCCAAGGTGTGCTTGTACTCAATCCCACCACCTGCCCCATTGCTTATATCCATTAGAATATTAACCTGTCGTCTCTCGAATCGCTTGTTATCGACGAAGCCGACCTTATCTTGTCTTACGGTCACGATGCAGACGTTCGCCAGATTTTCAGCGGCCCATACCTCCCGAAAGTCTACCAGTCATTTCTCATGAGCGCCACGATCACAGAAGACGTCGAAGCTCTGAAAGGACTGACATTGCGTAGCCCCGTAATGCTCATTATCCCCTACCAAACGATCTGATTCACCCTTTCTCTAGGCCATTCTCAAACTAGAAGAGGGCCCAGACGAATCGTCTCTATTAACCCAATATTCAGTCCGGTAAATAATTCCTCTGAGCACGTATTAACCTCCTCAAAGTCTGTGCCAGTTGTTCTGAAGTCGACAAGTTCCTCCTCATCTATGTTATACTTAAACTCCGTCTTATCAAGGGCAAATGTATCTTATTTGTCAACGACATGGATCGTTGCTATCGCCTCAAACTCTTTCTAGAGCAATTTTCAATAAAGAGCTGTGTACTCAATTCAGAGTTGCCCCTCAACTCCAGGTGAGTACGGATGTCCACAATAATGTCAGCCTGCTATAGCGAGTCATATAGATACCATACAGTGCAGGAATTCAACAAGGGAGTGTATGACTATATCATTGCTACTGATGAAAGCGGAGGAAAACGGGAACTAGACACCGACGATGCACACGATGATAATGGGGCACACGGCGATGACGTTCAGCTTGACGATGGTACGTGACCATTCCTTCAACTTTTGAATACAGAAGTGATTCCATGTGTCGCAGCAGCCCATTCTCACTGTGAGCTGGGAAGCTTGAATGTAGCCGAATCTTCGACGAAGCGCAAACGCCATTCTTCACCTGTTTTGAAACCCTCCAAGAAGCACAGATCCAAAATGCATAGTGGTGACAAAGAATATGGTGTCACACGCGGGATTGATTTTGTTAATGTTGCCTGCGTGGTGAATTTTGACCTCCCAACATCATACCGTGCCTATACCCACCGTGTTGGACGCACAGCACGCGCGGGGCACTCGGGGATGTCCCTTTCGCTCGTCATACCGCGTTCGGAGTGGGGAAAGAACAAAGTGGTAGGCGGTGTCGAAAGCTCGCGAGAGGACGAACAAATATGGGAGCGGATTGAGAGCGGAGAGAAAGCAAAGGGGAGCAAGATTCAAGAGTACAAGTTCGATATGGAGCAGGTGGAAGCTTTTAGATATCGCATGGGTGACGCTTTGCGCTCTGTGACGAAGAGTGCCATTAAGGAGGCAAGGATAAAGGAATTGAAAACAGAAATTCTTAATTCCGAAAAGCTTAAGGTATGGACACGGTCCCTACTGGTGTGTAAACGACGCTCACCCTTTCTAGGCACACTTTGAAGATAATCCGCTTGACCTCGAGTACTTGCGGCATGATAAGCCACTCCATCCTATGCGGGTCCAATCCCACATGAAGCATGTGCCGAAATACCTCCTTCCTCGCGTCGTGCCAATTACTGAGGATGATGCTAAGGTGTCGAATAATTTTGTCCCTTTCAAAAAGAAATCGGTGCGAGGCCGTGGCTGGGGACGTAGAGGTGCGAGCAATGGTAGAAGTAGCAGGAAGATAGATCCTCTCAAAAAGTTCCAGTGACAGGGACACGCACGAGTATTATAGATAGAAATGGTATTAATTCCGACTATTCATCGGCGGATTCTTCCCATCCTTTGGACCGCTCTATGGCACGCAACCATGCCGACCAATACTTCTCCCTCTTCTCTTCCAACATTGTTGGTGTAAACGTTTTGCTGCCCTTCGTATTGACATCATTAAACGTCTCTGGCTTCAACAAATCCCATCCAAACAGGCGAATGGCTGCCCCAGCCAGCAGAGCTGATCCAAGCGCTGTAGATCTGGTTTTCGTGTCAGCAGCGACATTGGTGTAGTCGTTGATCAAAAATACTATACGAACTCTCTCATTTCTGGCCTAACAACTTCGAACCCACCAATGTCTGCCAGTATCTGCATGCATACGTCACCGTTCGTCATACCCCCGTCTACTTTGAGATGTTTGAGATCAGTTTTGGAGTCTAGTTTCATACTTTCAAGAATGGCCCTTGTCTGGAATGCAGTAGCTTCCACTGTCGCACGAGCAATATGGGCCTGAGTCGTGTAGGATGACAATCCTGTACAGACGACGTCAATCCTCCTATGTTTTATCGTTCTCAGCCATGGTTTTACCAATTAACAACCCCGCTGCTCCTGGGTCCCAATATGGCGCGAGGAGCCCAGAAAACGCTGGGACGAAGTACACACTTCCCGTATCGGGGACAGATGCAGCAAGTTTGTTTATTTCGTTGGCAGACTTGATGAAGCCCAAGGAATCTCGTAACCTACGAACTCGTCTGCGAAGACTTCGCGCTAATAATACAGCAAACATACCATTTGATGGCACTTCCGGCAACAGCAACTGCGCGTACGTATTAGGTTATTGTAAGTTTGGGCAGAGTTTGTACTTACTACTTCCTTCGAGGGCGTATACTGGAGCAGTACCGGGACCCGGCTGATATCCAACCTGCCACGAGATTTCAACTTTTGAGCATCTGTATCCTAGGTCACTCACTGTGCTTAGCAACCCATGACCACTGTTCACAATATCCCTTCCAGTACAGAATAACAGGAACGCGCCAGTTCCATAAGTGCACTTCGCTTCTCCCTGCTTCAAACAAAGGTTACCGACAAGTGCACCCTGCTGATCACCAACCAAACCCCCGATGGGAACGCCTTTCAATGGACCATCGGCTGTGTAACCATACACTTCGGAAGACGATACCAGCTTCGGAAGAATCGACGACCGGAAACCAAAAAACTTGAGAAGGCGATCATCCCATTCTAGCGTGTTGAGATTCATCAAAAGTGTGCGCGAGGCATTGGTTACGTCCCCAACATGAATGCCGCCATCAACACCGCCGGTCAGATTCTGCGAAGATTCGTCAACGTTGGGCGGCAGTACAAGGTCGAGTAAACGAGATTACAAATGTCAGCCAGGACTCCACCGTGCCGAATAGGAGATCGTCGCCCTCGTGTGCTCTTTTGACGTGCTCATTGTGGTCAATCATCCATCGAAGTTTGATTGCCGAAAAGTAGGTGGACAGTTTGAGGCCAGTTCTGGAAGGGTGAGTTTGCGAGTGACACTGGGGTTAGCCGAGCCGCCTCACAATTCCCGTAGCGCTTCTACCCCATCAGTTCCCTTCCTGAACTGGCCACTCTCAATTTCAATACCCGTTTCTGTGAGCACCTTTTCGTAATGGCTAACGACGTTCTTCGTGCGGGAATCACTCCAGACGATGGCTCTGCACAAAGGCTTTCCAGTGCTACGACTCCACGCAATGGTAGTCTCCCTTTGATTTGTGATGCCTTCATGGAGCAGCCAAGTGGACAGTCAGCATGCCGGAGAGACCAGAACGGGCAGGCCCACAGACCAATGACCTTGATGCTCTCCTTCACCCACTGAGAGTGCTCCAGGGCATTGCATGCCTTTGCAATACATTCATTCGAAACTTGTTGTATCTCATTAGCGTCATGCTCGTGCCACCTGCAGAGTGATCCACACGACCATTAAAGGTATGATGATAAGAGAATCTTATCTTACCCCGGAGCTGGGTAGTATTGACAGAATTCTAATTGATGCTGCGCGATGATATTCGCATACTGATCAAAGACGAGGAAGCGTACAGATCTGACAGTGAAACAATAGCCAGCTCCCTGTCAGCACAGTTCCTCGAGTCCAAAAAACAGTGAACTCACGTTGTTCCACAGTCCAAAGAGCCCACGAACTCACCCAGCCTGAGATCGACCATGACAGCCTGAGCACAATGGGTATCAGCGCTTAAAGAATGTTTGGTATCGCAGAAGAAGAGAGGAAGAGAGAGAAAAAGAGTATCGGCCCGACCGGACCACCGCCTATTATGTAATTCGTAGTGGAGAAATCAAGTGCCAATCCCACTTGATGATATGAAACATGATTCCACGATCTGTTGGCCAGCAGATGCACTACATATCTTCATGTCAATACTATGACATGGCAGACTAGTATTACGCCAGTATGGAATACACAGTGCAACGGTGAAGTTCACGGTGTATGACCTTCGTGTGCATACGCCAAAGTTAGTGTTCGTTCTTGCCAAGGCATCAAGCACCAGCACTGAACAGGAACTCACTAGAAGCCTAGTCACAACTCCCATCCGGTGGTCCATCCTTCCATCGTTCGTCCGTCTTGGTACAATCGAATATCTTCTTGCCCAATCTCTCGTTCACCTCATTATGCCTCTCGCATAGCCAACGACTTAGCGCAATCCGCCCGCTGACATCAGGAGGATTTGTCTTCATGGTCTCACCGAGGTGCGATGCACAGTGCGAGCAAGGATATAAGATGGGCAACGAATGTAAAAGGTTGAGCATGTTTGCACGCTGGTTCGAGGTGGGACGCTCCGGGTAATATGCAGCAGTGGTGTGCAAGAATGTCCACGTTGCACGTCCGAGTTGTTCGACGTCAGGAGGGCAATAGACCGGTCGAGTGTCAGGCTTATGATCAGACTGGGGGCGACCTGCTGCAAGTACTGCAATGGATGCTGCCGATGTCCTAGGTTTCCAGTTTCGAAATGCTGTGCAGATTTTGCACGGCTTTCCATCTGGTCCTATGACCATGCCTGGAGGTAGGGCAGTCGAGTTGGACCTAGATACATCCCTCATGAGCAGAACACGAAGAAAGAAAGAACGAAAGTTGCGTATTGGTCACGTGATTCTCTCTACTCTTGCCCCAATGAGTGTCAAGAAAAGGTACGGTCCAGGTATCTCAGAACCAGCCCTGCTCAAGCACTGTCCGATAGTAAACTGGACCTTCTGATCCGGGTGCGGTACTCTAACCCGCTCCCGCCACCACCATGCCCGCCAAAACTGTTGGACATACCAACGGACCCAATACGTTATGCGCGCCCCGAGTTCCTGAACGCCATTGCAAATGACACCCCCCTTCCTATGATTGTGGATGCAGAATGTGGCATGCCTCTTGACCTAAGCCTTTGGGAATCTTTGTGGGATGAAGAGGCTAATGATTCAGGTGCCTGAGCTTCTTGTACTCGCGGTTTGTCTGATACAACGGACCTGCATACAGCATTGAATCCAGATCCGGACAACCTTCCTCCTCTGGATCCAAAAGATCGGTTTCTACTTGGAGATCCTTCATCAAGTTCAACACCTTTTACGAATGGTGTACCATCGGGAATTATATCAAGCTCCTCGGGACCACTGCCTGCCCATGTTCCATGGTTACGAAAGACCGAGTATCTTAGCAGGGAGGGCGTACAGCGTTCTCAATCTATTCAGGAAATGTTAGTGCGAGCCGCGTTTTTTATAAAACTTAACTCACACACAAAAAAGCAAACATCTTCCCCAGACAATAGACGTTTCACGGCCGGCCCAGCTGCGCGATATTGAGGCTTCCTTCGCAGCTTGCAACGATCCTTCCCAATTTTCTCTCTCTGAACTCCGACATCCCAACAAGCTTGACGTTACCGCAATAGAATCATACGAAATATTCCCAGACGCCGATATTTGGGCCAATGCGTACGATCTGTTTAGATTCAGTGAACGGCCAGGAGAGAGGGCTGCCGATGTATGTACATTGTTCATGCTCTTGACTCGGTGTTCATGATTACTTTTTAGTTGGAAGATCCTCGGCTAGATTGCGCCATCTTGCGACCCATGGAGTCAGACGGTGACCATTTCCTGGCGTACTATCTCACAGAAGACGATGAGCCAGCCTTGGCATTCAAGGCCAACCGTTTTGAGACTGCTCTTTCAGAGCAAAAGGAATCTAAAGTTAGTTCATTCGTTATTTCCTACAGCTTATTCTGTTGACATGATGTACGTCCCAGCAAACCACTTTTGTCCACCTCCGCGATTATGAAACGGTCAAAATCGAACAGGAGGTACCGAATGAATTCCTCTTGGTACTCGACGACGGTGATACACGATCAAACGTGACTGATAGCGGGATTGAGCGCACCAAGGCCGCATACTACAAGAACATCGAACGGAAGATGACTCTAAAGAAGAGGCGCACCAATGTGAGTCCCTACTAACTTACGAGCTGCCGAGTTGTTTACGCGACTATGCAGAACCAGGAAGCCTACGTGGACAATTGGGAAGTGGTACACATATCGCACTTGCCGATGAGCAAAGAAGAGCTAGACGAACGAGACGAACTTATGGCAGAGGTTCTCGACCCAATGTATCTGAGAGCGGACGCAGATGCAGATGGAGAAGGAGAGATTGATGTGGATGCGGTTGGACACATGACTGGTGACACCCAACCTGATGGCGCTGAGGGTTATGGTGTGGGCGACAGTGGCGGGGTTATGGCTGATATCTTTTAAGTTCTTCTGTTGTTTATTATGCTGCTCTATTGAAGTGTTTTGCCACAAGGTTTGAAGGCGTCACTGATGGTATTGAACGATTGATTGTAGATCGTAGATAGGCTGAGGCGTGGTGTGAGTGCAATAACTAACATTCTCTGTTGCTTGGCTCGATGTTTACTTACATAAATTAAGCCTCCAATGTGAGGCAAGAGAACGAACATCAGTCATGAAAACGACCTAGGGGGTGCAAGTAAACTAAAACCTAGTTGCCTGTATTATTAAAAGAAAACCGTAACAAATATAGCCAGAAACAAGGATGCTACTAAGACAGAGAGGACATGGATGAACCTGACGAAGGCTGAGGACTCGCCGTTGCGACGTATGCATCCCAGGCCGCAACCGTGGCGCTCGGAAAGAAGTACGTAGACGCCGTCGTAGCTGATCCATAGTATATACCCGCCTGACCAGTCAAGACCTCACCTCCGAGGGAAGGGTCTTCGCCCCCAATCACAGTGACCCCACCGGATTCTGCATTCACCACCAAACCAGTTTGGTTGTTCCCAAATACAAATTCTCTGACAAACGCGAAGGTCTGGCGGAACATGAGCACTCGTGAAAAGTGAGGACAGGCAGTAAATACGGACCGAGACGGGGTTGGTATAACCAGCGAGATGGCCCGCGTGGTCAATCAAGACGTAAGTCCATCCCCGTTCTTGATGGACTATCCCAGCAAATTCACCAGCATCATTATACCATGGCGTTTGGGGCTTGCGAGTGAAGCCTTGGATACCCCCAAATGTCGTATTCTAGACAATGGTCAACGCAACGGACGCAGCCTTTATATTGACAAATTGCACCTGAATGACCACTACAATGACCGGCTTCAGGGGAAAAAAACAACAATGGTGAATAAATACTTACCTTGAGAACCTAAGTGAGGAAGTAGGGAATCATCGTTACCAGAGTAGATGATAATACTAAGCCCCCGTCCCGTGGCATTCGTCGCAAGGTCGGTCAAGAAGGCCATTGGTCTGTTGGTCTAGTCAATTCACCGATCATTCCCCTAGAATTTAGTGCTTACTCGATGCTAGGGTCGCCATCGGTGTAGTCTGTGAGGTAGTGCAACAATCAGAATCCTATAGCTGAGAGTGTGGGCGGACTTGCTGTTTCCAAACGGGTAGTCGATGCCCATCAACCACTCTTTGCTTGTAGGGGCGTGGATAGCAGTACGAGTTTGGGGATCTATGCAAAAACTAGGTTGTTATTCAGCTGAGGAGGGCTTTAGTCGACACCCACCATTAAGGAATATGGAGGCATTCATGGGTGCTTCGGGGTTCAAGGCATCGGGAACGTTATAAACCTGAACGTAGCTTAAAAGAATGCCCACGCAAAGCCAAATTAGAAGAGACGCACGTCAAACATACCGCCATCGCTCTTGCTTAGCGCTATTCCTGTAGCGTTAGTAGGTGTAATAAATGCAGTGGAGAAACAACCGTACACCAGGGGAACGTAAAATTAACCGCATAATCTAGCATTTCGTCATACACATCACACCCATACCAAGAGTCGATCGTGCCGTTACCGCGTCCCGCAAGGTTTCGCTTCCAAGCGTCCTGAGCCCGCAGTCTCTCACGTTTTGAGAGACGTGCATCACGTTTGGCAAGCTGCGCAGCAAAACGATTTTGAGCATCAAGTATTAAACTTTGTTTCGTGAGGTGAGATTTGTATCTGTCTGACGGTGCCATAGAAATTGGATTTGCACCACCGCTGTACGTGAGGGTTGGGAAATGACCATTTTGGGGGTACTCGAGGGTTAGATCATAACCGCAGAGCGCAGTTCTAATGAGAAGGTCAGGGCAAGGTTTGAATGTAGATATGGACGTACTGCTCTTTGAAGTAGTCGAGAACATCAGTGTCGTATCCGATAATCTGTGGGTATGTCTCCAGGACGCTAACCTTTCCTGATGTCGGCGACGAGGATGGGGAGACACGACCGTTACTCACTACCGGAAGGAGATTAAAAGTTTCCCCAGACCCAATGGTCCCATCACCTATGGCTATCTTTGCCAACTTCACAGGAGGATTCACCATTTCGAAATAAGCCTTGGTGATGTATGGCTGCGAAGCATGTCACAAACGGCGCAGAACGATAATGAGGATCACTGACGATATACATCCCTGCGTAACTCTCCCCTGTGAGGTAGAGGGGTCGCTTCGCCAGGTGGGGAAATACTTTGACGAAGTTTTCCAGGAAGCCCATCTTGATGCCATCAAAAAAGGCAAGTAGGAGCGCGAAATGCCACCTACGAAGTCACTGGCCATCTGGTCTTCATCGAAAACTTCACATACAGCATCAATAAAGCAGTGTGATACGCAAAGGTGTTCATACTCACCGTAACCCTCCGAATCACAGGTACTGAAACCTGCACCACTATTTTACCATCATATAAGCTATATGAGCACTAAATGACAAGATGGTGAACATACACTGGTTGGTCAATCCACACATAGTCAGCAACCTTTGTCCAGGAATACTGGTTCTCAGAGACTGAATAATCATTTTGGATGTATATAGGTCCATTCTGACGAGGGGGATCAGGAC
>Ga0307518_10002484_pt1 | contig 13461 bp, 15 predicted proteins | sample 25_EM_MG_FD_203889 | JGI IMG/M metagenome (GOLD analysis project Ga0307518, IMG submission 203889) | Populus trichocarpa ectomycorrhiza microbial communities from riparian zone in the Pacific Northwest, United States - 25_EM | ecosystem: Host-associated > Plants > Roots > Unclassified | place...
ACTGGTAGGAACAGGAGGAGGAGAACTGGGAGCAATAGGATGTGATGACAGTGGATCAGGGACCGATGGGGAAGATGATCCATTGCAAGTAGGCAAGTCAGCAGGAGGTGATGAAGGGGGATCAGGATTATTGCTAGTGGCTGCAGGGAAATCTAGATTCATAGTCAAGAAGGGGGGATGGGGATAGAATCGAGTATAGGCAGTCCCAAATTGCATGATTCTGCCAGTAGGGTTGGCTATAGACTCTTCACCGACGACGACCATACAACCATGCAGGATGAGATAATCCTGGTAAGGAGTTCCAAATTCATCAACACCTTCTTGAGCAGGGAGAGCATAGCAGGTCTCAAGGTTGAGGCCTGAGAGAGGTACCAAACGACTAGTAGTCAACAACATTCTGTCAAGGAAGGAGCGGCCCTCTTGCTCATGAATCCTAGCACAAATGTGAGCGATGACAGGGTGTTCTTCAGCTGCAGCAGTATTTCCAGGGGTCTCAATCTGTTCAATAATCCTTTGAAGAGCTTCATCTGCAGAGAGATTTGGGTTGGGAGGCAGAGGATTATACTCGCGGACCAGAGCAGACATAGGAGATGAGGACTGAGAGAGTGTAGGGGATATATGAGCTGGAGAGACATAGTGCACTGGACCAGGTGGCATCAAAGGAGAACCAGGAAGTGAAAACAGTATAGGAAAAATGTTCTCAGATGAGGGGGGATTGGCATCAGGAGCTTCAGGAAAGTCCAGGAATTGATCTGAAAGAACATCCAGAGTCGCAGGATCAAGGGGGGATGAATACGGAGCAGTAGATTCTTCTTCCATCTCGCTTTCTGGCTCAAGAGTAGCCATTAATCCAGTTCCAGAGTGACTAGCAGCGTGCACATCAACAGCACACATCTCCAATGGATGGTGTCAAGCACCTACAATCTCCGCCTTGCTTCTGGGTGCTACTCCGACGAAAAAGGGGACAAGTACGACGGGAGGAGGTACAACTCCGAAAGGAGGAGATGCAAGTCTGACGTAGAGGAGGACAAGTCCTACAGGGGAGGAGTTCAGCACCTGAAGAAGAGGAAGGAAGACGTAGGGGGTGAGGGCGTCGGCTTCAGCTTATGTGCTGCACCCTTGGACAGGCTCAGCCCTCGTATTTCGGAGGAGCAGAGTTACGACGGAGGAGGAGGAGTAGGAGTTGAGTCAGAGGAGGAACTTAGAGTCAGGCAGAAGCAAGATGAGGATGGGGCTTTGTTGATATTCGTACTAAGGTACGAGGAGATACACAGAGACTTATATACTAACTGAAAGGACAGGATCCTTGTGATAAACACAAGACATGTGAAAGACAGAGTAGGAGAAACACACGAGAGGAGGAAACACATGAAAGGGGTAAACACATGGAAGGAGTAAGTAGCAACAGGGTGACAAGTAAGTGACAGGAAGGAAACAGGGTATGTACCTGAAGGTATGACAGAAGCGGGCCAGACGGACCGGAGGAACAGAGTAGGAGTTTGGAGGAGAAATGTCGGAGTTGGTAGGAGATATGTCGGAGCTAATAGGAGATACGTTGGAGTTAATAGGAGATACGTTGGAGTTAATAGGAGATACGTCGGAGTTAATAGGAGAGACGTCGGAGCAAAGAGGAGATGCATCGGAGCAAGTAGGAGATGTGTCGGAGCAAGTAGGAGATGTGTCGGAGTTGGCATGGATGTGACAGATGGTTGGAATCAGCTACAAAGATGATATAGGTTCCAGAGTCTCTTTCAACAATGCTAACCAAGTTTCCATGGGCCCAGGGGCGACCAAGGAGGAGATCGAAGCCAGAGTCATTATCAGGGGAGACAAAGAGATTGGTCCAGGTCTGAGCAGCTCCACAGAAGAGAGGGACATTCTGAATAAGGCCAATGAGCTTAGAGGTACCACCATTGGCATCTCTCATGACCATAGAATGGGAGGTATCGATAGGCATCTTGATGACAGACTTGGCAATACTATTGTGACAAAGTTCTTCAAATCTTTCTCATAAAATCTCTCATCAGATAGATCAGCATCAAAGTGCTTCAGGAGGTCATTCTTGAGCTCATCCCAGTTGGGAACATGGAAGTGAGTCATGCCTTTGATGATCTCTTGGACTCTAGTAGAGCAGTAGTGGAGTATAGAGTCAACCTTCTCCTGATCATCAACGACATTGTGCAGGGCACAGAGGCATTCATAGTGGTCTAGGAAGGTCCTAATCTGAGAGTGGTCACCTCTGAAGAGTTCAGGGGCAGACTTCATCCCAAGAAGATCACGAGCACGATAACTACGCGGAGGAGTGCCAGACACATGATCCGTCGACGCCACAAGTTTGCAGAGTCATGAAAACCATCTGAGTGGCGCTGTAGAGGGTAAGTTCCGGAAGGGTGCAAAATAGGTCCGCCCAAGGGAACCGGGTCTGGCTCAAGCTAGTAGAGTCGGGAAGTCGGGGTAGAGTGCGCGGAGCACCCGGACAAGCAAGGAATGAGGTGTAACGAGTAGTGCAGCGGAAAAAAAGAGAGCAGAAGAAGGAGCGTGAAGCACGCGCTAGTCGGAAGCCTAGAGAGTTCCCTAGAGAGCGGAGGAGAGACTTATTTGAGAGCGAGAGACACACGGAGGAGCACGAATCGATACGATGAACCCAACGAAATACGATAAAATGCAATGGCGAGACTCTTGAACGAACGGCAACCTCAGGTAGAAGCTAAGACCCTAGCTTTTCTGTGAGGGGGAAAAAGAATATTGTATTCCTCTAAGGTAAGGTATATGTGGCCCTAGGGCCAATGTACGAAACATAAGGGACAGGAAACACTGTAGCGCTCTAAGCGCGTCTAAGCGGTAACTCTAGACTAAATAAGGGAAAGTGGTGCGCACTCTGGCGCTATCTAACGTAATAAAAAGGGTCCACAACCGAATAACTGGCACCCGAGCGCCAACAAATAACATAAAGAAGCGGGAAACTCTAACAAGGGAGACGGGTGCGAAGACGTACCCATGACATGAAGCGTACGAAAGGGGGAGGACCGGTACGGCTTAACAGGGTCGCGGGTGGTTGCGTTTGCGCGCGAGTGAGCGAGGGTGATCGAGTCGGGTCCTACTTGTGCTTGGGCGAACGATCGGGCACACTGCAGCCACGAGAGACACCCGCACGAGAGGCCAAGTCAGACGCGACGCGACCAGGTAGATTGCTAGTCAAGTCGTGAGTGATCGGGCGCGCTGCAGCCACGGATGCACTTCGACGGGTGAGCGAGAGGCGAACGCGCGCGAGTACCCCGGGTGGTGCACGAGTAGGGTCTTGGATCTGACTGAGCGAGCGAGTGGGTCGGGTCGCGACTGCGCCCGTGCGAGTGATCGGGCGCACAGCAGCCACGGATGCACACGCGCGAGCGCGCGGGTTGGACACGATGTGATCGGGTGGATCGCGCGTGGACTCTTGGCTTAGACCGAGTGAGCGAGCGGGTCAAGTCGCGACTACGCCCATGCAAGTGATCGGGCGCACAGCAGCCACGGATGCACTGGCGCGAGCGTGCGGGTTGGACACGATGTGATCGGGTGGACCGCGAGTCTCATTGTGGCTGTATTCTGGCGCGAGCGAGTAAGTGATCGAGCCGGGTGCGAGACGATGGGGTGAGTTGCGGGTCGAGTTACGACTACGCTCGCGCGAGTGACCGGGCGCACAGCAGCCACGAGTGCGCTCGCGCTCGCGCGCGGGTTGGGCGCGATGTGATCAGGTGGACTGCGAGTCTCGTCGTGACTGTACTCTGGCGTGAGCGAGCGGGTGATCGAGTCAGGTGCGAAGCGATCGGGTGAGCTGCGGGTCGAGTTACTACTATGCTCGTGCGAGCGACCGGGTGCACAGCAGCCACGAATACACTCGCGCGCACGAGCAGGTGAGTTGAATTGGATGCGAGATGATAGGGTGTGCTGCGGGTCGAGTTACGACTGCGCTTGCGCGATTGATCGGGCGCACAGCAGCCACGAATACACTCGCGCGAGCGAGCGGGTTACCAAGTCGGGCGGAAGGCGATGTGGGCTGCGTGGTGGGTTCTGCGCACCTAGAGACATGGGTGTCTCTACAACGGGCTCATGACTACGCAGTCGACCTAGAGTCACTGCATCAATACCTTCGAGAAGAAATGGCCAACGCGCAACTTCACTACCAAGGTCCAGCTGATGCCAAACATACTCCGGCACCGGACTTCAAGGTTGGCGATCAAGTAAACGTGAAAGCCAAGTACTTCTGGTCAACTCGACCATCCAAAAAACTATCAGAAAAGAATCTTGGGCCATACACTATCATAGCACAAGTAGGCTCTCTCTCTTTTACGCTCCGCCTTCCAGATTCTATGCGCGCCGTTCACCCCGTCTTCCATGTATCCCAACTCGAACCGGCCATATCCAACACCATACCGGACCGGATACAACCTCCTCCGCCACCAGTCGAAGTGGATGGTGAACCAGAGTTCAAGATCTCTGAGATCCTCGACTCCAAGGTTGATCGTCAACGCAGATCGTGCAAGCTATTGTACCTGGTGCGTTGGTCCGGTTATGAAGGAACTGACAAAGAAACGTCATGGCTTCTCGCCACTGAACTTGGCAACACAACGGAACTCTTAGAAAATTACCATGTCCGGTACCTGGACAAACCCGGACCACTCGCATCCATGTAACAGTACTCTCGCTCTCCATTTCTCTTATCTGTTTCCTTTATCTGTTTCCCCTATCTGTTTCACTCTGTCTCAAGTAATATCACTCACTCTCAATTCCAGTCCACTCTTCTTTATAAATCAAAAATCAAACTAATTTACATTTTCTATTTACAAGGAGTCCGGACCGGACCACTTACTCTGGCACAGCGCTGTCAGGGTTCTCCTGCTCCTCATGGAGCCCCTGTACCTCCTGTTCGACCTCCTCTGGGTCAACCTCTGCCTCACTATCCTCCGACTCCTTGTCTTCGTCCCAGGGCGCTGTGAAGAAATGGCACTCCTCGAGAAAGGTCTCGAGGCCAGCGCTCAGGCAGTCGTTGGACCACAAAACAGACCACATGAAGTCCGTGATCCAGGCCATCTGTCTGGTCATCGCCTCCACCGCTGCTGTCAGTCTGTCCATCCGCTCCAGCAAGGGACCGGTGTTGAAACCGGACCTCAACCCAGACGGACCCGCCACCTCCACTACCTCATCGTCGTCGATGACGACCTTCGCCATCGTCTTCTTCTTCTTCCTCTTTTCACCGCCTTGTTCTCTTTCACCTTGCCCTTTCCCTTGTCCACCACTGGACCCGGACCACCCACCTCCAGCCACTCGCACCACTCCTTGAGCCCGGCACACTTCATGCACGCGCATTGCTTGGGCTTTTCAGGGTCCTGCTTGCACTTGGCCTTGTGCTTGGCACAATGAACGCACCTGCCAGGAGGTTATTATTAAAAAAATCATAAAGAAGAATAAAATAAAACACTTACCAGATGTTGTCGTTCCGGTCATCACTCAGGCCGACCTCCGGTTCCTCCCTTGCTCGCTTCTTCAACGCCTCCTGCACCATTGCTCTCTGCCTTGCCACTACCTCTGCAGCCCTCCACTGCACCTCTGCTCGTTCCTTCTCTGCCTGCTCATGCGCTTGGCGCTCTGCCTCTTCTTTGGCTTTGCGTTCCACCTCTGCCTTGGCCCTCTCCGCCTCTTCATGCACTCATCGCTCCGCCTCTTCCCAGCATTGCTTCTCCTCTCTCTTGACCTGCTTGCATCGACGCCTCTCCTTCATTTTGGCATCGAGGATGGACACCTCGTCTTTGCTACCGGACTGAAGCTCCGGTGTTGTCGCCTTGGTCCAGTCCTTGGACTTGACCACAGAGGGAACAGTGGGGGTGGTGGACTTGGCAATGTTCAACATGTTGTTAGAGGACAGAGAACTGAGGGTACAGGCAAAACCAGTCTGATCTTTATAGATCCAAAATTCGTACTCAGACAAACACTCCAGACTCCACATTGTCCTAGGTGACCACGTCAGCCTCACTGGGGCCTCATGGGTTCGGCCCCTAAAGGGGGGATACTGTTACAACCATGTCCAACTCCGGGTCCTATCCGGTTACTCTGGTCACATCACAGCACTATAGCTCAACTCCAGTCACTCTCACTTACTCCGGTCACAGTCGCGCAGTTAGACTTCCGTTAAGTACAACCCTTGGTCTATACTCCATTCACTCTTTACCACACCTCGCCATCTACCCTGTCTGTTCGTGAGTTCTCTGCATTCTCGATATATCCTGTGCCTTGTATCATTTTCACCGGACCTGGTTTATTTTACTTGGACCTGACTTTGTTTTCACCGGACCTGACCTAGTCCTTACTCCAGTCGTTCCTTGTCCGCCTTTAGGCTGTTTACTTGTCACCGTATATACTTGTCCCTAGTTTGCACTTAGTATAAGTACTCTGTAGATTATCCTGTACTCCTCAGTCTGAAATCAACCATAGTCACTACTCCAGTTTCTGTCTGTCTCTGTCTCTGTCTCCATTTCCATCTCCAACCTCTTGACCGGAACCTATGCAAGGGATCAACGCTCGTTATCCTTAGTTGTTGAATCCAAGCAGTCACCAACTCCAGCCAGACTAATTCCTTGTCCAGCCCCCTGCCCTTGTCCTTTGTCCACTTTCATCCGGACTTGACCAGACCCCCTACCAGAGTAGACCCAGACTTGACACAAGATCACTGAGGTCGTCAAGTCAGCCTTCGAGGAACCTGCTGCCCAAATGTTCCACACCACGCCATACAAACTCTTTTGGTAGCTGGACAAGTCTCACCCACCTGAACACGTCATCACTGAGCTGTACACGTCCAACGCCATGCTACAGGAACACAAAAAGATCAAGGGCTCCCCAGTTGCAGGCTGCAACCTCGAGATGGTCATTGCCACAATCATGTTATGGTCCGACTCGACTCATCTTGCAAGCTTCGGCCACGCCGCGCTCTGGCCAATCTACCTATTCCTCGGAAATCAATCCAAGTACACACAGGCCAAGCCTATCTCATTCGCCGCCCATCACCTTGCCTACATCCCTAAGGTATGTTATTGCTTGGCTCACATGTGCTTGAACTAACATCATCCTAGCTATCTGATACTATACACTTTTACATGAAGACATTTGGTATGAGTGTGACTGCGGCCGTGCTGACGCACTGCAAGTGCGAACTGATGCAGGCCATCTGGTCGTTTCTGCTCGACTCAGAGTTTATTGAGGCATATGAGAAGGGTATGGTGATCAGATTCCCTGATGGGATCCTTCGCCGGGTTTTCTTGTGTTTATTCACATATGCAGCTGATTACCCAGAAAAGTAAGTGCTAGGCACATATTACTTCATTGTTCTGATGGACATTACAGGATTCTTCTCGCCTGCATGAAATTTCTTGGCAACTGTCCCTGCCCGCATTGTTTGGTCACCAAGGACAAGATCTACAAGCTTGGGACGAAGATCGACCAGTGGGTACATGACAAGAAAGCACGCGTCGATGATGGGGCCTGCCGCTATTTAATCGAAGGCGTACGCAAAGCTATATTTGACCTTGGCCGTAGCATTTCTGGCAAGGTTGTTGAAGGCACCATCAGAGCAAAGTCTCTGGTGCCCACCCGGGTATGTGCTACTCATATTTACTATACTTTCTGACTTATTCTCTCTAGAATGCATTTTCAGAGAAGCTCTCAAAGTTCGGCTTCAATTTTTACTCAATGCTCATGCCAGATTTCATGCACAAGTTCGAGCTCAGTGTATGGAAAGCAACATTAACCCATCTCATCTGTATCCTATATGCAGCTGGGGACAATGCTGTGCAGCAATTCAATGCCCAGTAAGTCACACTGGGCTTTATCCTTATGTTATACTTATCAAACTATTAGGTTCCGGCTAGTACCAACATTCGGGCGAGATACAATCCGGAGATTCAGCAGCAACGTCTCAGGGCTCACAAAACTCACAGCAAGAGACTTTGAAGATATTTTACAGGTTCGTGACACACCTATGGACATTTTTCCTTTGGATCTCAGGATCAGGATCAGTGCGCTATCCCAGTCTTCGATGGATTACTCCCCGACCCATATGACACCATAGTCCTCGACCTCCTCTTTGAGCTTGCCACCTGGCATGCCTTTGGAAAACTTCACATGCACACTGAGACAACACTTTTCCACTTTGGTAATTGCACAATGTGCCTTGGCCAGGCCTTTCACGATTTCTCATGGAAATGTGGTGCCAAGTTCCAGACGTATGACCTCCCTCACGAAACCGCAGCTTGTGGACGACGCAAGGGTGCCAAAAGTGCCAAAATGGGGACAGCAGCAGGTGACACTGCAAGCGGAGGACCCAAGGTGTGTACCTTCAATATGTTGACCTACAAATTACATGTGCTGGGTGACTACGTCAAGTCTATTTGGCAATTTGGAACAACAAACAATTATTCTACCCAGGTGGTAAGTGGGTCTCTGACATTTCTTATTGTTTACCTCAGCCACAACCAGGGAGAGTTGGAACATCATCGAGTCAAGCACTTCTACTCACAGACGAACAAGATCGGCTTCACATGCACAATTGCCAAACACCAACAATGCGAGCGCCTACTGCACAGAATTTGGCAGGAGAATCAGGCCATAGCTGTGGCAGCTGAAGAAAGAGAAATACATCTACCAACTGCAGGCAGCGAATGCCCCTCCCTACACTTTGTCGACCAGGAATCACTGCCTAACTGTGCGCCTGACGCTCACTACCAGATATCACAAGGAAAGAAATTCTATTGGGACCTAGGTGCCTGGTTGGCGCGCAACAAGGACGACAAAGCACTAGAGGTACATCCATATAGCCTTGAAGAACTGAAATTGATGCTTTTGCAGGGCTTCCTCCAGAAATTAAAAAACCATATCCTGGGGTGCCTCATACCAGGTAGCAAGGCTGACGATGGAGATGAGGAGTTCACACTCGCTCAACACAATGCACTCCATTTCATCAACAATCACATCTATTGCCACAAGGTCCTATGCATCAACTACACTACATATGACCTTCGCTGGGCACAGGATTCCCTGAACCCATGGACACATTCAGACGTCATGGTCCTCTCACACGAAGATATCAAGAACGCCCACCCTTACTGGTATGCACAAATCATTGGTATATTTCACACAGATGTCCAATACCATGGCCCTGAACTCGGCAATCACGTGCCCAGATGGATCGATTTTCTCTGGGTGCAATGGTTTGTGCACAATAGAAACGTCCAGTCTGGCTGGGATGTGTGTCGTCTGCCCTGCATCGGTTTCTATCCTCAAGGCAAGCCTGAGGCATTCGGATTCATTGACCCAGAGCAAGTTATTCGTGCTGCACACCTCATCCCAGCCTTTCATTTCGGGCGTACTACGGCCTTGTTACCACCATCAATCGCATGCCGCAAGTCCGAGAAAGATGAAGACTGGGACTGGTACTATGTTAATATGTAAGTAACCCAAGTTCTTTGATAGCTCTCTAACTAGCTATCGTAGTTTTGTTGATCATGACATGTTTATGAGGTACTGGGGCGGGGGAGTTGGGCACAAAGCGACTCACGAAGTGACGCAGTGCCCTCTCGATGACCATGATGTTCTCAACAAGCAACCTTTTACCTTTGAACACGACTGCCAACCATTCAAAGAAGAGATCGACGATGATGTCCCCATGGATGACTCAAGCAGTGACAAGGAAGAAAGCGACGAGGAAAGTGAGGATGATGGGTCAGAAATGGAAGAGGTTGATGGCGGAGATGGTACAAAGCTGATTGACAATGAACTTGACAATGAAATGGAAGAATATGGGTACGGTGGACTGGAACAAATACTGGATGACGACAAAGGTGACATTGTAGTATCTGGCAACAAAGATGCACTGGGCCTGGAGGACAGGGAAGATCCTGATGATGAGGTTGGACATGCTGAGCTCTGAGCTCGCTTGGTGTTCTTGTTGATGCACACATTTTTTTGCGTGGTACTAGTATGCATTTTAATGAGCATCTCACACAATTCAACTGTTGCAATGTCAATGTTCTTTACCATGTAAATTTTGTGCCAATGCTGGCTAGGTCTTGCTTGACATGGCACGAGGAATGCACTACGTATGTACAGATGAGCTAATCCTTGGGAGTCCTTGGTAGACCTGGCACAGCTGTGTAACTTTCTTGCTAGGCCTTGCAAGGCCTAGCGAGGTGTGGGTCCGACTCTTGCCAAACTTGACCAGGTCTAAGATTCCCTTGCAAGGACTAGCTAGACATTGCTAGAATCGCCAGGTTTCTCCGAGGCTTGCAAGGTGATGCTAGGTTTTGCCTCTTTTGCTGATGCACCCACCGGCATGACGGCAACAACTCCAGTGCCAGCATGCACATGCACTACAGCATGACGATGATGATGATGACAGTCACAGCCCCAGTGCCAGCATACCCACCCTGTGGTACAACCACCACCAGTGCCATGGTACGATGGCGACGGCAATGACCCCAGTGCCAGCGTGCACGCTACAACCTGACCACCACAACCACCAGCTTGATGACGACAATGGCCCCAGCCTCAGCACGTACCTGCGACGCAACCACAACCACCACTGGCATCACAACGATGACCCAGCCCCAATATGCCTGCACGCTATGATGCAACCGACCACAACCACAACTGGCAACGCCCCCAGCCCCAGCATGCATGCTGTGATGCAACCAAGACAACGACAACGACAATCAGAGCAGCCACAGGCATGGACGACAACAACAATGACCCTGGGCAGCCAGTGCTGCTGCAGGGACAGACAACAATGACAACGATCTAGGCTGCAAGGACGGACGGCAATGACAATGATGTTCCTGGGCAGCCAGTGCCACTGCAGGGACAGACGACAATGACAACGATCAGCACGCATGCATGCTGTGACACAACCACAACTACTGACAGCCCCAGCTCCAGCATGCACACACGCATGCACCCTGTGGCACAACCACCACAACCACCATTATCAGCATAGACAGCGACAACGCCAGCACCCACATGCACGCTGCAACCACCACCACTGGCGTCGACAACCCAGTGCCTGCCCGCATGCCCACACACTGTGACCACCATCACCACTACTGGTGTCAACAACCCAGCGCCTGCCCACATGCACATTGTGACGCGACCACCACCACTACCGCCGACAGCAACAACCCCAGCACCAGCATGCACGCTGCAACACGACCTCCACCACCACCACAGCATCGATGGCCTAGCACCCGCATGCACACACGTTGTGACAGGACCACCACCACTGCTGTTGATGGCGATGACCCCAGCGCCAGCATGCATGTGCACATGGTGTGACAATGACAACGACCACAGTGCCCAGCACCTCAACACAATTACAACCACAACCACAACCTGCCAGCACCAGTGCGTGCACATGCTGCAATGCAGTCACAACCACGATCACAACCATGACTGGCAATGACCTGAGCGCCAGCATGCATGCACACTTCAATGAGACCAATTAGCATTAGTATATTACAATGTACTACTAGTTACAATTGCAATATAAAACTTTACAGTTGGCTACAGAATAACCCAGAGTGATCCAGAGTAGTACAGAGTTGATACAGATCAGTGACAGCATGACAGTGTGATACAGCGGACACAGAGAATGAATTTACCTATATTAAGTATAGTTCATACAGTGCGCGACATTGGTAAGAGTCTGTACAGCCTTGTACAAATGGGGACCCATCTGTACTGCTGTAGCAACTGTAGCCAACTGTAGCTGGCAGTACAGCTTGGCACAGTGACTTGTGGTTTTGCTGATGAAGGGGGTTCAACCATGAGCGAACAGGGGCTCTACTCTGCCCAGCAGGACTTGATTGGAACAACACAGAGTATGTGCCTCCATTTTCTTCTTTGTGCTCTGGATAATTTAATGAGTCAAAGTATGAAGTCCAAACTTAACAATGGGGAAATGCAGGTCAAAGGCGACCAATGGCCCATTTTCCTGTATGCAGACTATACATACGACTCCGAAGACCCATGGAATGGATTACTGCGCAGTGGTCTTCTCATCTTGGTTAGTTTTATTGCTATATCCTATGATCCCTACTAACATATGACTCTTTATAGGCTTTTAAACACATTTTCACGTCTCCAAGCTCTGTTGATCAAGAACCTAAAGCCACTTGCTCAGGTAATGTGCAAATCCACGGTATGCGTGCTGTCACTAAGGCCTCGATCACCTATATTGCCACCCAGGTGTGTCGGTACTTGTGTGTGCACGAGTGGGGTCTAGACAAACCAATTTGTTAGGCATGCTTTGCCCTGTCATCAGCGCAAGTTTTTTCGCGAACCGACCTTGTCACAGACTCTGAATGCTTTTATGATAGTATTCTGGAGCTGTTGGAGGATTCAGATGAAATGGAGGTCAATCAGTTATTGACATGGTGGAACCAGTATGTATTGTATGGCACAATGTTTAGGTTACACTCACATCTTGGATCAGTCAAATCTTTCCTTTATATGCTGACACTGAGTGTGTACCCTCTAAAAACAGCCCATTAGCAAGGATCCGTGCAAAACAGGTGGAGCAGAGAGAGGTGACTGCTTCAGCCAGTCAGGAAGGTTACTAGTGTTACACTTACTTTGCCTCATGAAGTAGAATACATCATAAGGATGTATCTGGCATCACATTTGCACATTGAAGTGAAAGAGCGAATAGGTGACACAGTGTACCAACAGAGAAATTATTTACAATCTGAGATTCAACTCATCATAATAGGGGAATACAGAGTGCCGTTTTCGCGCCGTTTTCGAGGCCGTTTTCGAATTCGTTTTCGCAGCTGAGTTTCAAGTCTCAGTTGCACGTGACTACCATATAAGGCATAGGGTATTATCTAATGTGAAAGGTTTGGTCGGAGCGTGAATAGTCAGGAAGCAAACCTTCGAGTAGTATTGACTACCAAATGGTACAACATAGTTCACTACAAAAAAATGCTGAATAAAAAAAAGGATGTAAGATTAGTCTATACTATCAGAATGACATGAATGAGGAGGTATGATGAAGCAAAAAAAAAATGTACAGAAGGGGACTTGAACCAACAACTGAGATAAAAAGAAGGGTTGTCAACCATTAGGCTACAAAACCATTATTAGGTTCAGCAACAACGCAAATATGACCAAATATAGTCAACTACTCATATTTGCATTGTTGCTTTAACTAGTCATGGCTTTAGTAGCCTGATGGTTGACATGCCTCTTTTTTTATCTCAGTTGTTGGTTCAAGTCCCCTTCTGTACATTTTTTTTTTGCTTCATCATACCTCCTCATTCATGTCATTCTGATAGTATAGACTAATCTTACATCCTTTTTTTTATTCAGCATTTTTTTGTAGTGAACTATGTTGTACCATTTGGTAGTCAATACTACTCGAAGGTTTGCTTCCTGACTATTCAC
>Ga0307518_10002485_pt1 | contig 13460 bp, 16 predicted proteins | sample 25_EM_MG_FD_203889 | JGI IMG/M metagenome (GOLD analysis project Ga0307518, IMG submission 203889) | Populus trichocarpa ectomycorrhiza microbial communities from riparian zone in the Pacific Northwest, United States - 25_EM | ecosystem: Host-associated > Plants > Roots > Unclassified | place...
TATTGACATGCAAAGTCTCACATGCTGATCAGCCTGTGTCTTGTGCAGTGGTTGTCATCATTTGTGTATGTGGGTGTCATCATCACCATGGTCACACCTCTGTGGGCTGCAGATGGGCATCATTGTCAATGTGCCTCAGTGGGCTGCTGCAGGGTGCATGTCATCAACACAGGGTGCAGGCTGATGTGTCATGCATGGTTATCATTGTTTGCACATGTAGGTGTCATTGTCATTGTGGGTACACCTCTATGGGCTGCAGATGGGTGTCATCATTGGTGTGCCTCCACAGGCAGACATCCTTGCCATTGTGCCTCTGTGTGCTGTGGCAGGTAAATGTTGTCATCATCAATGTTCCACAGTGACAGCATCAGGAAACCTCAAAATGAGCTAAACCACCTAATTTTAGACAGTTAGGCCCAGTTAGATGGATTTAGACCACTTAGACACTTAGATGATTAGAGCCTTATTACCTTTAGAGGCCTAGGTGCATTTAGCTAGTTAGGTGGTAGTCAATTAGACAGATAGTCAACTTCAACATTTAGCTGTGTAGTTGGTTAGTGACCTTAGAGCATTAGATGTTTAGAGCCATAGACATTAAGTTATCTTAGATGGATAGTATTTTATACACTTAGCCCTATAAGGAGATTTAGTGGCCTTAGAGCATTAGATGGTTAGAGTCATAGACATTAAGTTATCTTAGATGGATGGTGTTTTATACATTTAGCCCTATAAGGAGTTTTAGGGCCTTAGAGCATTAGATGGTTAAAGCCATAGACACTAAGTTATCTTAGATGGATAGTATGTTATACACTTAGCCCTATAAGGAGATTTAGTGGCCTTAGTAGCATAGTATCTAAGGGGAATAGCCATTTAGGCTGATAGTAATCTAGACATTTAGATGTGTAGTTAGTTAGTAACCTTAGAGCATTAGATGTCTAGAGTCATAGTCATTAAGTTACATTAGATGGATAGTATTTTATACACTTAGGCCTATAGGAGATTTAGTGACCTTAGTAGCATAGTATCTAAGGGAAATAGCCATTTAGGCTGATAATAATCTAGACATTTAGATGTGTAGTTAGTTAGTCACCTTAGAGCATCAGATGTTCAAGCTTTAAAGCCTCACATTTAGTTTGACCTATAGATAGTCTAGCCATAACATATTTAAGTTGTTTAATCAGTGATGGTATATTCAAGCAGTAGCTACAGACACAATGTACTCAAAAATTACAAAATTACAACATTTATATGGGGGGTGCACCATGCTGTGCATATGCACCGACAAGTAGTGACCTGTAATAGTAGTTAATACACGAGTCATGCAGGGCAGTGGCTAGGGATGTTGTGACGGCAGTGACAACTTACCGGATGGCAACAAGCTTTGTGGTGGCAGTGTTAAGGGTAACATAAATAGTCAGTAAAGCAAAAGAAATAAAATAAAAGAACTTAGTGTGTTGGTGACTGTGTGTATGCATGTCATGCATACAGGGCAGTGGGGCATCATTGATTGATGATGCTGGGGGGTGCTGGTGTCATTGAAGGTAGTGGTGGTGGTGTGGTTGTTGTCAGTGGTGGTGGTGTGATGCTGTCATTGTCATCGTGTCGTCAATGATGCTGGTGGTGGGGTGACACTGGGGTTGGGCAGTCATTGGCATTGGGCTCATTGGGGCTGGATTCATCGTTGTTGGATGATGCTGGGGGTACTGGTGTCATGGAAGGTTGTTGTTGTCGCTGTCGCAGCACATCGACAACGATGCTGGTGGTGGGGTGATGTTGGGGCTGGGTGGTCATTGGCGTCGGGCTCGTTGGGGCTGGACTTTTCATCATTGGACGATGCTGGGGGTGCTGGTGTTGTGGAAGGTCACCGTTGTCGCCATCGCAGCACGTTGACAACAACACTGGTGGTGGGGTGACGTTGGGGCTGGGTGGTCGTTGGCATTGGGCTTGTTGGGGCTGGGTTCATCGTCATTGGACGATGCTGGTGGTGCTGGTCATCATTGCTGGGGTGGGCGTTGCCATTGGGGCGCTGATGTTGTCAAAGGTGGTGGTGGTGGTGGTGTGATTGTTGTTGTTGTCACATCAATGATGACGCTGGTGGTGGGATGACACTGGCGCTGGGTGGTTGTTGGCATTGGGTTCGTCGTCGTTAGACAATGCTGGTGGTGCTCGCTGGTGGTGCTGGTCATCATTGCTGGGGTGGGCGTCACCATTGGGGCACTGATGTCGTCGAAGGTGGTGGTGGTGTGATGCTATCGTCGTCATTGTGTTGATGATGATGCTGGTGGTGGGGTGACACTTGGGCTGGGCAGTCATTGGTGTCGGGTTCATTGGAGCTGGGTTTGTCATTGTTAGACAACACTGGGGGTGGTGGTGTCATCAAAGGTGGTGGCGGTAGTTATGGCACATGGATCACCAATGTTGAGGCCTGTTGTGGTCATGTGTTAGTGGTGAGCGCTGCATGGTGGTGGTACATACCTGATAATGTCATCATGGGTGTGTGATTGTGGGTGCGTGATGTTGTTGTTGTCATCATCGACACTGCAGCTGTCGTGGTTGTCAGCATTGGGGACTGGTGAGGGAACTACATACCTGATGTGGTGACAACGACATCACTGTTGTTGTGAGTGGTGGTGAAGGTAAGGCGAAATGTTGAAGTGTTGTGATTACAAATCAGATCTGTAATCACAACACTTCAACATTTCTCTAAGTCCCATGGACTCTGCAACAACAAAATGAAGGTAAAGTATACTACCAATGTAAGTACTTACCACCCATCAACAACCACTCACAGCACCTGCAGTGATGACGCGATGTCGACAACAACAACAATGACTGCACCACCACCACCAGCAAATCACCCAACCTCACCACAGTGACCCAACACCAGTGTCGATGATGACACAATGAGGACAAGGATGGCAATGGAGATGCAACAAGGACAAGGACAGCGAGGTCAATGCAATGAGGACAAGGACAGTGAGGACAGTGTGATGACGATGACTCACTGCATCAGGTATGTAGTTCCCCCACCAGCCCCCAACACTGATGACCACCACATCCCCAGTGTTGATGATGATGATGACATCACACACCCATGACGCTATCAGGTATGTCATACCACCACCATGCAGTGCCCACCACTAACGCACGACCACAACAGCCCTCAACATTGACAATGGGTGCCATAACCACCCCACCACCTTCAATGACACCACCACCCCCAGCATTGTCCAATGACGACGAACCCAGCCCAAACAGGCCTGACACCGATGACCGCCCAGCCCCAGCGTCACCCCACCACCAGTGTTGTTGTCAACACGACAATGACAACAGCATCACACCACCACCACCACCACCACCTTCGATGACACCAGCACCCCCAGTGTCATGCCCACCCCAGCAATGACCACGAGCACCTCCAGCATCATCCAACAACGACAAACCCAGCCCAAACGAGCCCAAAGACAATGTCCCCCCATGTCCCCCCAGCCTCAACACCACCCAATGACCCACCTCAACCCCCCTCAGATGCATGGCACACCACTCCCATCCCAACAGCAGCAGCATTTATTACTTGCTGACACAGCCCTGGTACCTCCCTCTGCGGAGTCCACCCCCGTGTCAGCCTCAATGGCTCCACCACCTCAGGCCTCATCTCCACTCTCTGACTCAGACTTGCCTTTGTCTGCTCCCTACGTTTCACTCATTGGCACTGCTGCTTTTGCACATGCTTGTAAACTTCCCAGATCAGTGAACTTCACTTTGTACATTTGCCCAGAAGACACAAAGCTCTGCTCCACCTCTGCTACCACACCTGTTGATTCACCAAATCTCTCTGCTGTGCCAGAAGTCTACCACAACTTCGCTGATGTCTTCAGCAAGGCAAAGGCCACTATGCTCGCTCCGCACCACAAGTATGACCTCCGAATTGATTTGGAAGAGGGCACAAGCCCTCCACTGGGTACGGTGTACTCCTTGTCCAAAACTGAACTAGAGGCACTCCGAACCTTTATTGACAAGCACCTTTCCTATGGCTTCATCCAACAGTTGACCTCTGCCCATGGGGCTCCTGTCTTGTTCATTCACAAAAAGGATGGATCACTCCGCCTATGTGTCGACTACTGAGGGCTGAACAAAATATCCAAAAAGGACTGCTACCCACTCCCCTTGATCTCCAATCTCCTGGACTCCCCCAGTAAGGCTAAGATATACAGCAAAATTGATCTCCACCATGTGTACCACTTGGTCCACATTGCTGAAGGTGACGAATGGAAGACCACATTTAGAACGTGCTATGGATCCTTTGAGTGGAATGTCATGCCCTTTGGCTTGACTAATGCTCCTGTGGCCTTTCAGTGATTCGTCAACAGCATCCTCACAGTGTGCATCTAAGTGAGGGAAGAGGTCAGAACAACCAACAACCAACACCAAATGACAACAAAAGCGAGTGGTGGTCTTCCTCTGCAGTTCTGGTATTTAATCTCCACAGGGGGATGTGCTGCAAGCCTTCAGGTAAGGTGCAGGAGGGAAGGGAAGGGCTTCTAATGAGGGATATATGCCACTGGGGATGGTATTGACTCCTCTTCAGCCTACCACAGTGGTTAGGAAGAGTCCTGGGATTGAGCAGTGATGATAGAACAGCAATAGGGGTGTAACAGCAGTGATAGAGCAACAGGGAAGCAAGGGGATGGTTCCTGCTTCAAGAATGCGATGGACAGTGATGGGATGGAGTGGACAGAGATGCTAGACTGTGCTTGAGCCTAGAGAACTGATCAGATACAAGGTATATCTGACAAACAACAATAATGGAGCTTTAGGCCAGCACTGAGTGACCTACAAGTCCAAAGACAGTGAGGGAGAGTGAATATGGTCGCTTTATTGAGGGGGAAGCAGACACTTCCTTGCAGCCTTTGGCTGCTGGTATTTATACAGGAGGGGCTGTGGCCCTGTAAGCACAAATGACTAAGTGATTGGTAAGAGATTGGTAAGAAATTGGTAAGCGATCAATAAGCAGTGTAATCAGGCTGAGTCATCAATGGGGAGAGCCTGAACAAGCTGCTGAGCCAAGGGAATGAGCAAAAACATAGGTAAAAAGGGGTGCACAATCAAGAATATGGAAAAATCATTGCATGGGGCCCAAAAGAGAGGGGGGGAAAGCATGGGATGAGTAGATCGAAGCTAAATGAGCATATGTGATGACATAATGCATATGAATCATAGGGGCATGAGTCATGAATTGATAAGCAGCATAGTAAGCATGATTTGAAGGATGATTGGTAAGTGATTGGTAAGGGGAGTAATGGAGATTAGTAATGCCAAGAGGGGATGAATAATGCGCAGCAGAGTGAGTCAGAGTGAGCCAGAGTGACTCTGTGTGACTCAGACAGAAGGGAAGCACAACCTGTGTTTAATTGAACTTTAGATCTGGAGATGAGCTTCTGAAGCAGTGCCACTGATGGGAGTGGCTGGGGGATAATAAGAGAATTGATCCGACCAGAAGAGCAGTGTCAGGGGGCCTGGAATGTCTAGAAGAGTAACAGTTGGTCACAGAGTGTCACAAATCCCTTGGGTTGAGCTTCTGTAGGACAAAAACGCGAAATTTGGTGCTCCCGAAGAGCAGTCTTCCCTTGAGCAGTAAGGGGAAGGTTCTGTACTCTATAAGGGCTCCTAAGAAGGGTTCTAGAGCACTGTTTCATCTGTGTTTGTTGCGGGATAGCAGGGAAGTGAAACACGAGTAGCGGATTCAATGTGTCCAGGGAAGCGAGATGAATGATGGAGGGAGATGGATGTGACAGGACTCTGGGATGAAAGGACCATATGCAGAGGACTCAGGAGACACAGAGATGACCAGGTATGAATCTTCAAGTCTAACAATAGACTTGAGGTGACCAAAGTACATGCATGATGCAGGACTGACAAGGAGAACATGCTGACCAAGAACAAGAGGGACTGAGGGAGCAGGCTGGGAAGATATGTGCCAGGCAGTGCACAGGAACTCAGGGAGAGGCTGTCCCAAGAGTAGGACATAGTCAACACTCAGAGTAGCATTGAGTCACACTACTACATTGCATCAGGTCGTGCTGCATCGGGTCGGGTCACTCTCCTATGTAGGGTCTCACTGCATAGGGTCGCATTGCATTGGGTCACGCTGCATCGGGACACTCTCCTACATAGGGTCTCACTCCATAGGGTCACATCACATCGGGTCACATTGCATCAGGTTATGTCACTCTCCCTGCTAGGGTCTTGCTCCATAGGGTTGCATCACATCAAGTCGCATTGCATCAGGTCACACTGCACCAGGTCAGGACACTCTCCTGTGAAGGGTCTCACTCCATAGGGTCACATTGCATCAGGTCATGCTGCATAGGGTCGCGCTACATAGGGTTTGCTCTCTGCTTCTCTCCCTGTCACTTTAGCTTCTGCCTTTGTGTCCCTGAGCCCTTCCCCTTGCTTTAGCATCCCTGACAGCTGTCATTACATTAGTATTACGTTCCCTCTTAGCGCTGTCATCCTCTCTCCTTCTCTTCAGGTCGCTTGCACCCTTCCCCCTGGATTAGGCTTCAGTATATAGCCCTAGTCCTCACAAAAATAAGAAGTTTCTTTTTCCACCCCCATCTGAGTGTCTAAGTGCGAGTCCTGTCATTTCCGCTGTTCCCTATTGTTTCTCTCATGTCCTGCCACTCTCTCTTTGTTTTTCTGACGACTCTAGACAACCCTATTCAGTTCTCTGATGATTTCCAGTGGTTCCCACTACTCCCAGTTTTCCCTAGCGCATGTCTACATGCTCCAGGCAACCTCCCTGTTCCCTAGTTGCGCACTCCCTGCGCATTTTCGCTGTGCTCCTCACCCCTACTCTGCTCTTGACTCCCAGAACCTCTGAGCGCGCTCCTGTGCTCTACCCTCCTTAGCTCTCCTAGTCAAGCCAGACCAGGTCTCCTTGGGCGGACACCCATTTTCGCACCTTCAAGGGACTCACCCCCTACAGCGGGACCCTTGCACAGCAAGTTGTATGGGTAATGGCTTTTCTAGCCAAATTCTTTTTACTTTTTACTGCTCTGCCAGGTTTAACGACACAAAGTCGGCCAATGATCCCATGTTGACCAGTGCACATGCCAGCTGCTCATTGGCATGGACGACCACAACTACGGGTTTGGGGATCATACTTGTGATGTCCTTTGTAACTGCCGCATTTCGTTCCAAGGCTGAGTAGCTGCTACCAGACGGAGTGGTCTTGTTGCACTTGACATCCAGGTGAGTGGGTCTATCCTGTGGGAGATCCATGTAGCTTAGTTCTATTCTGTCAGGACCTTCCAGACATTCTATGTACCAGTCTACAATATTAAAGTCCCTGGACTTCAGCTGTTCGTATGAAACATACATAGTTATCCATGCTGAGAAATCCCAGATCAGATATATGTCCCCCTTGGATTGCTTGCATGAAAATCGATCATTATTGTCCTGGCCGCCTTCGGTTGGGCAGTACTTGGTGAGTTTGTGCTCAATTGCCTCCTCCATCGCATATCCCATCTGGGAGCTGCCTAGTAGGTTATCTTCTGCTGATCACTCTGCATCCGATTCACTCATTCCTGTCAGGGTAGCCTTTTGTACCCAATACCATCGGACAACATCGAATCGGGGATCCCTTAATGAGTCGTTGGGTACGTAGATTGAGTTTCTGTCCCCTCATTCATTGTGCTCACTTTCGATCACAATGTGTTTGTTTCCTTCAACAGGATAGATGCAGAATTGGGCAGGGTCAAATATTCCAGGCGAGAGATGGTCGTCTCCTGGGTAGCATACTCCCGTCAATAGTTCTTCAGCATGTTGTCCAAGTGGGTCTCCAATCCATGGATTGTAACTTCAGGAGTCATCCTCGGTGCTTGTATTGTCGTCCAGTTCACTGAGTGCAATATCACTCTCCATGTCAAGATCGTCTGTTGCAGCGTCGTCAAGCTTGGGTTCGTCATCAATCTCATCTACATCCTCAAGGATGCTGATGTTGTTTGCAGTTATTTCGCAATCTTGCGATCGCACTGATAAATTGCATTGGTTTTCAATATCTCCAAAGTCGACATTGATTCCAAAGCTCATGACACCAGGTGGCTTGTTCAAGGAAGATGAGACTTTGTTCTGTTCAGGGCAGTTGTGCAAGAAATGGCCAGTTCTATGGCATCCAAAACAAAGTCCTTTGGCTTTGTGTCGTTCCTGTTCCTCATTGCTCAGCTTCAGATGGGTGGCTTTATTGCCCTTCCCGCCGGTGGGTTTATTGCTTTGTCCTTCCGAATGTGGCTGACTTGGCCCTGCTTGTGGTTGTGGGGCCTTCCAATGTTCTTTCCGATCTTTTTTCTTGGTTGAACACCCTCATTCATGGCGCTTATGCTGCCTCTCACCATCAGGAGTCATGGCAGTACTTCAGACAATTGGTGGGTTTTCTCATTGTTTGTTCTTTGACTCGGATCCCCCCCCAGTTACTGATTGGGCGATCTCAATGATCTCCACACTCGCAATTACTGATTGTAGTGAAGATATTTCTGGGTTTAGTTTGTCCCACCAGAGGTCATGCTGGATCTCTTTTTGCAGTCCAAACCAAAGTTTGTGAACCTTCATGTGTTCATCGGCTTCCCTGATCATGTTCCACATTTCATTCAATTCATATAGGTAGTCTTGTACAGTTCTATTCCCTTGGTAACATGTGTGAAGCTTCCTTCAAAGTTTGATATGGAAATCCACCGGGAAACAGTAATTGAATCGCTTGCGGAAGAATGTCAAGAGTCTCCAACAGTAGGGGTCTCCTGACACCTCACGCACATAGAACTCATGTGCTTTCCCTTTGAGGTAATGTGACAAGATGAATGCCTGTTTCTTTGATGACACTTCTCCATCTTTAACATACACAGTTCCCTCTGTTATGAAATGGTGGAATGCTTTGGAGTTGACGAAACCGTCATACTCAACAGGAGGTATCGGCTTCAGCTTCATTCATCACCGAGACTTACGTCTTTTTGAGCGTGACTTCTTTGTCTTTCAACTTCCTTGTCCTCACGACTGGCTGTGCCCGCTCTTATGTTGTCACTGTCCATCAGAACTGCTGCTGCTTGGTGTGTCATCTGAGTCGGATGACTGGCCCTCAGTGGAGATCTTGCTTGGTTCATAATCACTACTGGATGAATCACTAGAGGCGTTTCGCTTCCCTTTCCATTTTCTGTGTCTGGGTGGGCTCAAAGACTCATCGGAGGAGCTGTTGTCAGATGAACTATCACTCAGACTGTAGGTCTGTTTATCTTTACTTCTGAGCTGTTTGAACACTAGTCCAATATAGCTTCTTGGATCGATCTGCTCAATGGGCTCCATTGCTCTTGGGGTCTTGTGCCTCTCACGACATGACTTGTCTTGTGCAATCGCCTTGTCAATCATCATTCAGACAGGGTTTGGTGTCCCCTTTGTGGGGTTTTCCTTTCCCTTTTCTGTTTTACAGGGTTTCCAAGCTCTATTCTTGATAGCTCCTTTTGCCTCTGGTGAGATTATTTTTACTCATCCCTCTGGTGATGGGGCTCTAACTGATCCTTCTGACAAAGGTATCATTTTAGCGTGGTACCGGCATTCCGGTGACAGCGCCCTAACGGATATATTTGCGCTGACAGGTTCTCCCTTGGCGAGTTCATGAGCCTTGTTCCATGATGCAATGGCAGCTCATTGTGCCTCTACATCAGATTCAGAGCCTTTGATGCTAATGTCAGGTTTGCTTTCTTGTTTGCTCCGAGCTAATTCCTGCATGACTTTCCAAGATGCCAATGCTTCACGCTGTGCTTCTAGGTCGAGTTCATCTTTGCACATGCTGTAGAGACGCATGCATCTCTAGGTGCACATATACTGATCAGTGTTTGCCCAAACTCATTCGTGCTACTCAGCACAGCCACCCACACCCAACCCACATGAGAGCTCTCCGATGCACAGCTTGGTACACCTGATAGGGTCCTGCAAAGGTCTTGCATGAGTAGCTATTCCCTATCTCTTCCTGCGAGCATCGCGATCACTCAGAATAGCTTCAGGTCTGTTTGGACTAGCTCACACTACTCAGCACAGCCACCCGCACCCAACCTGCACGAGAGCTCTCCGATGCACAGCTTGGTACACCCGATAGGGTCCTGCAAAGGTCCCACATGAATAGCTATTCCCTACCTCTTCCTGTGAGTGTCACGATCACCCGGAATAGCTTCAGGTCTGTTTGGACTAGTTCACACTACTCAGCACAGCCACTCGCACCAATCTCACATGAGAGCTCTCCAATGTGCAGCTTGGTACACCCAGTAGGGTCCTGTGAAGGTCTTGCATGCATAGCTCATCCCTATCCCTTCCTGAGCATCTCAGTCACTCGGAGTAGCATCAAGTCGCACTACTACATCACATCGGGTCATGCTGCATCAGGTCGGGTCACTCTCCTGTGTAGGGTCTCACTGCATAGGGTCTCACTGCATAGGGTCACATCGCATTGGGTTGTGTTGCATTGGATTGCGTCACATCAGGTCGTGTCACTCTCCCTGCTAGGGTCTCGCTCCATAGGGTCGCATTGGGTCATGCTGCACTGGGTCGGGACACTCTCCTGTGTAGGGTCTCGCTCCATAGGGTCACATTGCATCAGGTCATGCTCCATAGGGTCACGCTACATAGGGTTTGCTCTCTGCTTCTCTCCCCATCACTTTAGCTTCTGCCTTTGTGTCCCTGAGCCCTTCCCCTTGCTTTAGCATCCCTGACAGCTGTCATTACATTAGTATTATGTTCCCTCTTAGCACTGTCATCCTCTCTCCTTCTCTTCGGGTCACTTGCACCCTTCCCCCTGGATTAGGCTTCAGTATATAGCCCTAGTCCTCACAAAAATAAGAAGTTTCTTTTCCGCCCCCATCTGAGTGTCTAAGTGCGAGTCCTGTTGTTTCTGCTTTTCCCTATCGTTTCTCTTGTGTCCTGCCTGTAACGGTCCAACTTTTTATCTTATCTAATCTGTGATTAGATAGTGTCTTATCTTATCTACCTTAGTCTAGACCTGTGCCTCATGCTGTACACGCTGCCTCCCTTGATGTCATTCTGCATAGCCTTAGCTCCACCATGACATCACTAGCATAGCATTGCACAGTATGTAGCCTCATGGATAGCCTTGTGTAGCCCTCGTGTAGAGTAGTATATATACAGTGCAATCCAGCACCCAGAGGCTCTCCATTTGAGCTCATCTTGGGTCTTTGCCCTAGCTTCTCAACTCCTATCCTCTCAGAGTCTCTGCGTGTAGTTGGGTCCTTGGTGTTCTCGCCTAGGGTCATCTCACCTGAGCTCAAATCTAAACATCTTACTTCGCTCTACTACGCGCTCTCCTAGCCTTATAAGGAAACTATACCCGGACTCCAGGGTTAAGGAGCTTCTTGTTCAAACCTTGCGTTTCGTACACAGCCAGCCTTTAGTGCCGTTCCCATAGTGCTTCGGCATTGGGAGTTTTTAGCACTGCCTCTTTATGTACTGTACACCAGCCCAGGGTCGTGCCTGGTGTCTGAAGAGTGGCGCCCATTCAAGAGAGGTTCACAGCCTCAAGGCGATTGAGCTATAGTTATCCAGTAGTTCCTGTGTCCGTGCAGAGGTAGAACTGTGATCTGCAGCCACTGGCCGTCTGTACTCTGCATAGCTGTGCCACTGCCCTGACCCGGCGAGAGTGACAGGTGAACAGGGTCTTATGCTTAGTTTAGTGGAACACCTGTGGGGATCTAGTCCCATATAGCCTTACATTTACGTTACCCCATACAAGTAGTCACCATACCGTACCAATTTCCCCGCCACCTCATTGAAGCGCAACAGGAGCGCTTGGTGATCATTTACAGCCCTCGCCCTGTTTCCAGCAAAGAAGCTGTCGCTAGAGAAACCGCCCTCGAAGAGGAAAACCAGTTTACCGCCGCTATTGCCACCTACAGTCGCCTTACCAGTGACTTCGAAATCCAAGTCCTCCTTGGACTCCACCGTTCCCTTCCTGTTCCGCCCCTGCCAGACCTCCCTCTCGCTCACCACTGCACCTTCCGGTCCTCTCGTCTCCGACCGGTTAAACAAAGACCCAGGGCCAGATCAACCTCCAGAACCATATCACGGCCCTTGCAGCTGCACAGCCTCAGCCAGCACTGCCGGCACACAAGAAGGTGGTCGTGGATCCCGGATCTTTCGATGGTTCTCCCACCAAGTTCCACGAATGGTGGAGCAAACTCAAGGTCTGGATCAAGATCATGATGGACGGGGCCAACGACACAACAGTGGCAGCCGCTGTCTTCTCTCGGCCCACAGGCCCGAAAGCTGGCCGGTGGCCTCAGGTCTGTCTTGACCAGTGCATGGCGGCTACAGCTGCACTTGCTGTCGCCCCACCGGTCGCCCCAGGAGTGCCCCTGCACCCGCCGGCCTGGCCCACCAGGGCAGACCTCGAGGCAGAAATAGAAAACTTCTTTCTGCCAGGAAACAATCAGGAGTGGGCTCGTGCCCAACTCTTATGTCTGCACCAGGGTCCCCGCCAGTGCAGCAATGACTTCTTAGCGCAGTTTGAAGTGCTTAAGGTCCAGAGTCAGTGCATGGATGAGTACGCCTGAGATCTGCTTGAGTGAGCAGTCCAGCACAAAATCCTGGAACAGGTGTATGTCCAGGCAATGCACAGGGATACGTTTGAGTGGCTGTCATGCTTGGTGCGAGATGTGGGAAGGGCTCAGGAGCTCTTTCTGATTAACATGCAAAGTCAGAGTCTGGCCTGGTATTTCCAGGGCCAGAATTATTCATCGTCTTCAGCATCGGTGTGAGTCAAAGTGTGGATTTGGGTTGGAGTAATAACCCAAACACAACACCAACAAAGGACTACGAAAATGTGCAAGTGGTGGTTTACCTCCATGGTGTCCAGAGAGGATGTGCTAAGGAGGGGGAGAGGGGATCTACACCAACAGGGTGATGCAGACAGAGATGCAGGATACTCCTGGGGTACAGGAGTGATAGAAGATGAAGGGGACAGGTGTCTGGACTCTTCCTATAGCCTAGGAAGTGTCAAAGCGGGGATTGAGGTGACTGAGACTGAAGTAGGGATACTACACCTAGAGATTGGTGCAGCAAAGGGGCAAGGGGGCTCCTGACGTCCAGAAGCAATGGGAGATGAAGGATAGACAGGCTAGACTCCGCTTGAGCCTAGAGAAATACTTGGACTTGAATAACTTGAATAAACTTGAAGATATTGAGCCTTTAGACCTTCACTGAAGCCTACAAGACTCAAGAAGCTGAGGGGATACTGACTGAGGGAGACTGAGAGAGGGATAATTTCGTACTATTGGGCTCTCTTCCACTGGGCTGAGCCCAGGGGGTTTAAATACATGAGGGGGCACAGCATTAAAGTACAAAAAGGGAAGGGAATAAGCAGAATTTGTCAAGGATTGGTAAGTGATTGGTAAGGGCTTTGTAAG